>SL_8KL_010_SEDDRAFT_10003357_pt1 | contig 13224 bp, 5 predicted proteins | sample SodLakKL_010_SED_4_FD_11160 | JGI IMG/M metagenome (IMG submission 11160) | reverse complement strand
GCCATGAGCCCGTTGACAACCGGACGGTATGTGCCCAATCCGAACCCCAGATCATGGTTGTTTTTGTAATCATCACGGACCACCAGCGTGCTGGAACCTCCGCCGTCGAGGTTTACGGCATCCCAGGCGCCCAGATCTTCCATGACACGGGCCATTTCCGCCAGACTGGCACCACGGCTGTAGTGCTGGCGGCCGTCGACTACCACGAAGTACACTTTCGTCGTGTCCTTGCTAATCCCAACTGCCGTTCTCGGGTGGCGGTCGCCGTCGCTGGTCGACCGCACGCCATCGTTCAGCAGCCGTTGGTTGCCGGCAATCAGTTCGGTGACGACCTGGTTGACGAGATCGCCGTCAGTGTGGGATGCGGCCCCCATGGTGACCTCCAGCTGATCTCCAACGGAAAGCAGCCCAAACAGGCTGTCGGCAGTGGCTCCGCCGCCCGAAAGCACATACTGATTCTGCGGGATGGCCATGTTTCCGGTGAAGCGCTGGATTTCGGTCACCTCAAATGTCACGGGCTGGTTGACGGCCATATCGGAGACCGGCATCAAGGCCCATTCGGTGGCCGTGCTGTCGGACCGGGTATTGGGACCGGTGAACCGGTTGTAGATTACCAGACCGTCGGATGCCGGTTCATTGTTCATTCCGGCAAGGGGGAGCCGGATGTCGCCTTCAAGATCGATATGACCGGAGAATGTGATTCGGTCAACGACCGGGATGCCGTTTGCGGTCATCCCGAATGAATTGCGGCTGGAACGGTGTCCGCCGAAAACGTACTCCCCGTTCATGATCTGACCGTTGCGGAGCCGATAGGCAAATCCACCCGGTGGCGGACTAGTATCCCAGAAATCACCGTTGATGGCTCCGATGACCAGATGTCCATCTCCGGTGTTTCTGCGGGCCATATTTTTTACCAGTTCATTGGATGTGTCCAATCCATCGTTTGACAGAACGGTGGTTATCCTGGTAGTCGGTTCGGTGACATCTACTTCAAGTGCCACGATGTGGAGGGGAATGCTGAGGTCGTGAATATGGATGAAGGTCATTCCAGGGCCTACTTCCGTCCTCAGTGTGTCTGCAGCGTGTGCGCTATGGATCGGTGCAAAAAGAATTGAGAGGACGATGGCAGGAAAAAGAAAAAGAAGGCAGGCACCTGAGAGAGTGGGGCGTGTGTGAATTGTAGCTTTATCCATGGCAAGTATGGTTTTGATGTGAGGTTGAAGCAATAAAAAAGCCTGCCCCCAACCTTTCCGCTGGAGGCAGACTTTATTCAATAAACAATGGTCAGGTACGATTTACCGAAACTGGACTGAGTGTATGGCAGCCATTTCGGCAATAATTCATTGCAGGTCCGGATATCCTTTTGTTTGTGCTATGGCAATTATTGGTAAGGATATTGCAGTTACGATCACAGGGTGGTTATTTTAGCAGCATCATGGTGCGTCGCGCCGTGAAGCCACCGGCAACGACCTCGTAGATGTAGGTGCCGGAGGAGAGCCGTCCGGCATCGAAGCGCACGGCATGCTGGCCGGGCAGGTACTGCTCATCGGCGAGAACGGCAACCGGGCGGCCCAGGATGTCGTAGACCGTCACCCGGACGTGCGAGGCGACCGGCAGTTCGAACATGATGCGCGTGTCGGGGTTGAACGGGTTGGGATAGTTCTGGTTCAGGGCAAACGATTCGGGGATACCGGGTCCGACCGGTTCCACACCGACGGGATCGCGCACTTCCACGCTTGCGGTATCCGAGAACGCACCGAAATGCGCCACGACATAGCCGCTTCCGTAATCATGGGCCGTAAACCGTCCGTCTGCGCTGATCTCCCCGTCCAGTCCGATCAGCTCCCAGGTGACTTCTTCACCGGCATCGGGGAGTTCGTATCCCCAAAGATCGATAAGACTGACCGAAAAACCGGCTGTTTCTGCCGTATCCACCACGGTCTCGTACGGGGAGACCTCAAGTTTTTGGGCAATGTCTTCGTACCGAACCTCGGCCACGGCCAGAATTCCGTTTGCAACAGAGCGGTAGGCACCAATGCCGAAGCCCCAGTCGTGGCTGTTTTTATTTTCGTCGCGTACGACCAGCGTGCTGGAGCCGCCGCCATCCAGGTTTACCGCATTCCAGGCGCCAAGTCCCTGCATTATCGTGGCCATCTCCTGCATGGTGGCGCCCCGGCTGAAGTGCTGGCGTCCGTCCACCACGACAAAAATGACGAGGGTACTGTCTTTGTTGAAACCGACACCGGTACGCGGGTGACGCTCTCCGGAGTGGTTTTGTCCAAACCCTTCAAATCCCACGAATTCGTCAGTGGAATGCACACCGTTGGTGAGCAGGCGCGGACCGCCACCCATGAGTTCGGCGATCTGCTTTTCTGCCAGCTCGTCATGCCGGGTTGGAACGACTTTCATGGTGATGTGCACCTGGTCGTCAATCTCCAACGTTTCGTAAAGATCGTCGGCGATGGCACCGGTGCCGGTCAGTACGTAATCGTCCGGCCCGATGGTCATGTTTCCCTGGTGCCGCTGGACGGCGGTCACTTCAAACAAGACCGGGGCGTTGGTGGTGATATCCCCAAGCGGACGGAGCCGCCATTCTGTGGAGGTATTGTCTGATCGCGTGGCATTGCCCGTATAGTAGTTGTACAGTACCAGTGCATTGTTGGCCTGTTCACGGTTGAGTCGGAGGATACGGAAGGTGGACTCATCCGCCAGACGCAGTTCCCCGTTGAAATTGAGGATATCAACGACCGGCAGACCGTCGGCGGTCATGCCGAAAGAGGAGCGGTTCCGGTATCCGCCGAAGACATACTCGCCGCCGATGATCTGTCCGTCAGCCAGCTTGCCATAGGGACCGGATCCGAAATAATCCCCGTTCAGGGCACCGATGACCAGATGTCCGTTTCCGGTGTTCCGGGTGGACATGTTTCGCACCAGTTCGTTGCCCAGACTCAGACGGTCATTGGCCAGGACCGTGGTAATCCTGTTTTCCGGTAGTGAAATATCAATTTTCAGGGCCGTGATACGCAGATTGGGGGATCTGGCGTCGATGTATGTAAACGTGGTGCCCGGCCCGACCACGGTGCGCGTGGTGTCCTGTGCCTGTGCCGGTGGCAAGATCACACACAATGCGAAAAGTATGGGAAGAGATCGTAACAGATGTTTCATGGTGCTTGTATTATTCTGTGGGGAAAACGGACGATTTCCGGTTTATTGGGTGCTGGCATTTGTGCCCGTTTTGAATGAAGAAGATAAGAGGTCCCTGTATCCGGATTGCAAACACCGGCACTGCAATTTGCAAAATTGTTCCCATGGAAGCAACGTAAAAAGCCGTTTTGAGACGGGATGCAGGCGGAGCGTAACTTTGGCTGGGATGCAATCGGCAGTTGCCGGATTCCGGGCAAAGTCATATCTTTAATATCCTGAAAGGATTGGTCTCCACTGTATTTGGTGACAAGCTATCTGGTGACAAGCTTCTCAGGCGGATTGAAGGGTTCTTAGCTCAGTTGGTTAGAGCGCTACGTTGACATCGTAGAGGTCGCTGGTTCGAATCCAGTAGAACCCACACCTATTCAAATAGTGATTTTTAAAACGCCTTCCGCAACTCGCAGGGGGCGTTTTTTTTGGATTTTCCGAAGCCGCGGCGCTGCAAGGTCTTTGCCGCTTTCTCCGTCGCTGCTTAACGGCACGCCTCAGTTGCGGAACCGGCGGATCAGCGTCTCCAGGTAGCGTGACTTGACCTGCTCGCTGGCCAGCGCCTGCTTGATGGGCGGCAGTTTGAGCACCACGCCGAGGATGGCGGCCATTGCCCTGTGGCTGTACAATGCCCGGTTGTCGAAAATGAGGTGCTGCAGCTTTCCACGTTCGATGGCCATGATCACGGCACGATGGGTCGAGTCCAGCGGCGTGATCACCCTTTTTCCCCGCTCCCTCAGCCGGAGAGCCTTCTGATCGCAGACCTTCACGCAGAGGCCGCATCCCAGGCAGATATCCTCGTTCACCCGGGCTTTCTGGCGTTTGGGACGCTTCGGGTCGTTGGCCGAGACCCGTCCGATTGCCTCGACCGGACAAACCTGCGTGCACTGCACGCACCCGTTGCATTTCTCCTCGTCGATTTCGGGCAGGTAGTTGGTGGTGTGGACCGGGTGCAGCATCCCGAACCGCCTTGCCGCGATCATCGCCTCACAGCAGCAGCCACAGCAGTTGCAGATGAAACTAACCCTCTCGCGCACGTTTTCACCGAATTGCACCAGGTTGTTGTCCCAAGCCTGCTGCAGCAGGTCCAGACCCTCGGCCGCATCCACCCTGCGGGCAAAACCGTGGCGCTCCAGGGAGTATGCCGGATTCCCGAACGTCATGCAGATATCCATCGGCGCGCTGCAGGCCTTGTCCATATGATGCATTTTGTGCCGGCAGTAGCAGATGCCTACGGACCGGTGTCTGGCCGTGCGGATGACCTCGCTGGCCCGCTCGTAATCGAGTACATGAAGGCCGTTGCCGTCCGGGAGAGCAGGCTCGTGCACGAAGGTGCGTCCCAGCTGCGTCTGTCCGTCGGTGAAGAGCTCGCGGATGAAGTCCTCCTCCACGTTCATGTATTCGTAGAACAGTTCGCTGAGCACTTTCTGGTCGATGTCGCCCCGGGTGCGCATCAGCGAGAACTCGAAAAAGCCGGCCATGGGCGGGGGCAGCACGTAAGTGGGAGCGCCGTCGTTATCGATGTCCAGGAGGATGGCACGGTCGGCCAGCCGGTCCAGTACCTTTTGCGCCTCGGCCGTCGTAATGCCCCAGACGCCGGCGGCCTTTTGGGTCGTAAAGGGCTTGATCGGAAGTTGCGAGAGCAGTTCGGCCTCCTTTTCATCCATCAGCATTCCGAGGATGCGGAAGAGCAGTTTGGTGGGCGGGGCGCCCTGGGGGAAGCGGTTCAGGCGATCGGACAGGGCGGCAAAGCCGGATTTCGTGACGTGATGGGCCATGGTCAAACCTCCGGTTTCTGGTGTCAAAAAGAAACTGGTTCAGGGGATTCCGAAATATTTTCATTTCAATGTACACAAATCGAGTATAAATAAAAGCATTTGAGTTTTTTTTCCCCTGAAAGCTTATCAAGGTTGTACCACTGAAAAACATGTCTTGCGAAGTGACGGGACTGACTGCAACAAAGGGAACAAAACCGATAAAAAGCTCCCCGATAATCCGTATATTGATCAAATATAAAACACATTATTTCCACTGACCTTCAAGCCCCGGCCGCAGCAATCAGAATCCTGCTCCGGGTACGGGTAACGAAGTATTTCGCGAGTGCAGCAGAATCTTGACGGGTACCTTTGAAATCCCTCGTCAGACAGGCTATATTTCAACTATTATTCCACGCGTCACACAACGTATTAATGATAACAGACAAAAACGAGATCCTTGATCACTGGCGACAGCGCTATCCGGAAAAATTCTCCGAGGAAAGAAGGATTTTTTCGAATATCAGGAAAGGTGACAAGATCTACATTGGCACGGCCTGCGGTGAGCCGCAGTATCTGGTCAAGGCGCTCGTTGACTACGTGGAAAAATATCCCAAGGCCCTGGCCGACACCGAACTGATGCAGGTATGGACTCTGGGGGTGGCACCGTGGAAGGACGAAAAATTCACCTACAACTTCCGCCACAATGCCTTTTTTATCGGCAACAGCACCCGTGAAAAGGTAAACACAGGATTTGCCGACTACACCCCGATCTTCCTGTCGCGCATCCCCCAGCTTCTGAAACGCAAGACAATCGAGATCAATGTGGCGCTCATCCAGGTCTCCATGCCCGACAAAAACGGCTACGTGAGCCTGGGCATCAGCGTGGATATCACCAAGGCCGCCATGGAGTCGGCCGGACTTGTGATCGCCCAGATCAACCCGAATATGCCGCGGGTACTTGGCGACACCTTCGTCCACCTGAAAAACATCGACTACCTCCTGTACAAGGAAGAAGAGCTGATCGAGTTCCAGCCGGAAGTGGCGGGACACATTGCCCAAAAGATCGGCAAGTATGTGGCGCGGATCATTGATGATGGCGATACCATCCAGCTCGGCTATGGCAGCATGCCCAACGCCATCATGGCCAACATCACGACCAAGAAAAATCTGGGCATCCACTCCGAGCTCCTGACCGATTCAATGGTGGAACTGATGAAGCAGGGCGTGGTCAACAACTTGAACAAGTCGATCGACAAGGGGAAAACCATCGCGGCATTTTGCATGGGTTCGCGTAAAACCTATGATTTTATCGATGACAACCCTGGGGTGGAGTTCAAGGAAGTGAGCTATACCAACAATCCGCTGGTGATCGCCGAAATCGAGAACATGACCGCCATCAACGCGGCGTTGCAGGTGGACCTGACCGGGCAGTCCACATCCGAGTCCATCGGCAGCATGTTTTACAGTGGAATCGGCGGGCATGCCGATTTCATGCGGGGCGCCAATCTGTCGCCCAACGGCAAGACCATTCTGGTGATGCAGTCAACCGCCAGGGACGGCGAAGTTTCCCGGATCGTGCCCTTCCTGGACAGCGGCGCAGGGGTCACCCTGAACCGCGGCGACATCAACTACATCGTGACAGAGTACGGCGTGGCCTATCTGCACGGTAAAAACATCCGGGAGCGGGCCATGGACATCATCTCCATTGCCCATCCCAAGTTCCGGGCCGAACTGATCGAACGTGCCAAGAAATTCAACCTCATCTACAAAGACCAGGCCTACATCCCCGGTAAGCGCGGGGAGTATCCCGAACACCTGGAAACCACCAGGGAAAGTTCAACAGGACAACTGCTGAATTTCCGGCCGGTCCGTATCAACGACGAACCGCTGATCAAGGACTTCTTCTACTCGCTATCCGACCAGAGCTTCCAGCGCCGTTTCATGTCCTCACACGTGGACATGCCGCACTCCAAGCGCCAGGATTTCGTGGTGATCGACTACACCAAAGAGATTACCATGCTGGCCACTATTGATGTGAACGGCAAGGAGCGCGTTGTGGGAATGGGGCAGATTTTCAAAAATCCCGATGGAAAAATGGGCGAAGTGTCCTTCGCCGTCCGCGATGACTACCACAATCGCGACATTGCCACCGAAATGCTGAATTACCTCACGGAAATTGCGGTCAGTGATGACATGGAAGGCTTTACCGCCGAAGTACTGGTGGAAAACAAACCCATGCTTCGGGTCTTTGAAAAGATGGGATTCGATCTTGAAAAAACCATCGAAGATGGAGTCTATGAAATAGTAATGAGATTTGGTGATTGGAAAAATGAGCAATAACTATCAACGTTTGTTTGAACCTGAATCGGTTGCCATTATCGGCGCGTCCCACGAGCCGAAAAAAATAGGGCACACGATACTGAACAACCTCTTGAAGGGGGGATACAAAGGGAAAATATATCCTGTGAACCCTTCCGGAGGTGAAATTCTCGGACAAAAAGTCTACAAGTCCGTGCTGGACATCAAGGGCGATGTCGACGTCGTCTCCCTTGCCATACCGGCCAAATTCTGTGTGGATGCGGTCAGGGAATGCGCAAAGAAGGGCGTCAAATTCATCCAGATCATAAGTTCCGGCTTTTCCGAAGTCGGCAACGACAAGGAAGAGAAGGAGATCGTCCGTATCGCCGAAGAATCCGGGATGCGCATACTGGGTCCGAATACCTTCGGGATGTATTCCGCGGAGGTTTCCATGAACCTGACCTTCTCGGCAACGCCGATCAAAGAAGGCGGTGTGGCCATCCTCACGCAGAGCGGAGCGCTCGGAATTGCGATGATCGGTCGCACCGGGGTGGAAAATATGGGTCTGTCGGCAATCGTATCCACCGGAAACAAATCGGATCTGGACGAGACTGCTCTTCTTGAGTATCTGGAGGACCATGACCGTACCCGCGTGGTGCTGATGTATATTGAAGGAATCAAGAACGGTGAAAAGCTGATACCGGCCCTCAAGCGGATTGCCACGAAGAAACCGCTGATCGTGATCAAGTCGGGCCGGTCGAAGCGGGGCGCCCAGGCGGCCGCTTCCCATACCGGATCGCTGGCGGGATCGGATGCCATTTTCGACGCCGTCATGAAGCAGTGCGGCGCCCTGCGTGCCGAGAGTCTGGAAGAGGCGTTCAACTGGTGCCGGTTCCTGTCGTTCGCTCCCGAGCCGCTCGACAAGCGCACCGTGATCGTCACTAACGGCGGCGGCATCGGGGTACTGGCCACGGACGCCTGCGAAAAGCACAATATCGATCTGTTCGATGATCAGAAGGTGCTCAGGGAGGCGTTTGAAAAAGCCACGCCATCGTTCGGATCCACCAGGAACCCGATTGACATCACGGGCGGCGCCCTGGCCGAAGACTATCTGGCCGCACTCAACGCTCCGGTGGACTGCGAGCATATCGATTCCACAATCACTCTCTATTGCGAAACAGCCACGTTCGACTCGGAGAACCTGATACCGATGGTGCGGAAGTCTTACGACCGTCACCATGAGGTATCCAAGCCGGTAACGTATGCCATTGTGGGCGGGGAGGCGGTGGAGGACGCCATTCAGGAACTCAGCAGACAGAACCTGCCGGTCTTCCGTGACGTGGAGCCGGCGGTGTCATGCATGGGAGCGCTGTATCGCTACAGCGATTTCAAGAACAGGCACATTCCGGAGTTCGAGGGGTCGGATATTGATATCGATGCCATCAACGCCATTATCGACAAGGCCGTGGATGACGAACGCAACTTCCTGCTGGCCGATGAGGCCCAGGATGTGATGCGCGCATCGGGAATCACCATGCCGAAGAGCATCATCGCCAAAAACCTGTCGGCTGCCGTGGATGCGGCCGAGGAGATCGGCTATCCTGTGGTGATGAAGGTCGTCTCGCGCGACATCATCCACAAGAGCGATGCCGGGGGACTGGCCCTCGACCTGCTGGACAAACAGGAGGTCATCGACGCCTACGAAGCGATTATGAACAACTGCCGGGATTACGACCCCGACGCCCATATTACGGGTATTGAGGTGACCGAGATGGTGACTTCCGGACTTGAAATGGTGCTTGGCGCCATTCGCGATGCTTCATTTGGTCCGGTCGTGATGTGCGGCCTGGGCGGCATCTATGTGGAGGTGATGAAAGATGTCGCCTTCCGCTCTTTCCCGCTCAACGAGGAAGAGGCTCGCCGCATGCTCCAGGAGATCAAATCGTACCCGCTGCTGCTTGGTGTGCGGGGAGAAGAGAAAAAGGATATTGACGGAGTGATCGATTCCCTGCTCAAAGTGGGGACCATTCTCAACAGGTGCGACCGCATCTCGGACATAGAGATCAATCCGATTGTTGTTTACAGTGAAAAAACAGGCCTCAAGGCCCTTGACGTCAGAATTTTGTTACAACATACCAAGGAGGAGAAATAATGAAAAGCGCAGTAATTGCATCCATCCGCGAAGGTTCCGGGAAAACATCGGTGGTAGTGGGCATCATGGCTGCCATCAAGGACAAATACGGATATGCCAAACCGATCGGCGACCGGCTCATTTACAAGCGGAAAAGAAACCGTGATTATGATTCAAACCTGGTCACGGATCTGTTTCAGCTGACTGAAACGGCGGAAAGCATCACCCTTGGTTTTGACCATTCCAAGCTTCGCTACATGTATGACGACGAAAGCATAAAAAAAGCGGTGGTTGATCTGGTTGAAACAGCCGGAAAAGGGCGCGAAGGGGTGTTCATCGAAGCCGGAAAGGATATCTTCTATGGCGCTTCGATCAAGCTGGATCCCCTTTCGCTGGCCCGCCACACCGGGTCCTCGCTTATCCTGATTGTCAGCGGCGACAGCGAAGCGGTGATCGATGACCTGGCCTTTGCCCGCCGGAACATGGACCTGGAAGGCATCCCGAACTGCTCGGTGATCATCAACAAGGTACATGACATCGATGAGTTCGAGGATCTGTACCTGAACGAGATCAATGAGCTCGGTTTCGAGATCCTGGGCTTGCTTCCCTACAAGGAGCGGCTCACCAAATTCACGGTCAGCTACCTGGCGCAGCGTTTCTATGCCAAAATTGTGGCCGGCGAGGGCGGGCTCAGCAACACGGTGAAGAACGTATTTGTCGGGGCCATGTCCACCGATGAAATCCTGCGAAATCCGCTTTTCAACAAGGAGAACAAATTCCTGATCACCAGTGGAGACCGCACCGACATGATTCTGGCCGCCCTGGAAGGCGATACTTCCGGCATCCTGTTGACCAACAACATCCTGCCGCCATCCAACATCATCTCCAAGGCAAACGAGCGGAACATCCCCTTGCTGCTGGTTTCGATGGATACGTACAACGCCTCCGCGAAATTCGGCCACATGGAAACCCTGCTGACCAAGGACAATGAGGATACCTTTCGGATGCTGTCACAAATGGCCGAAAAATATCTCAAGCTGGATCGGATTTTCGGGTGACAGAATCATGGAATGTTACGCGTTTCATAGCTGTTTGTCCCTGTACCGTTCAGGAAAGCAGCAGCCGGTACCATTAGCCGGCATGCAAACCCGGCACGGGCGGTGTCTCTATCATTGATCAGTAAGCGAACAACATATTCAACGGAAAGGGCCGTCCCGAATGTCCCGTCCGGCGAAGTTGCTGTAACTCCGTAATACCAGTCACTTTTTTACCCGAAATCACGATGACTCTATTTGACAGAGAACCCTTTGCGTCACGGCACAACGGGCCTTCGGAAGATGAAATTGCTGCCATGCTCCAGGCCATAGGATGCACATCGCTGGACCAGCTGATCGACCAGGCCATACCCGCATCCATCCGGCTGGACAAGCCGCTGGATCTTCCCGAACCGCTTAGCGAATACCATTTCATAAAAGAGTTTCGCAATATTGCCACCCGCAACAAGATCTTCAGGAACTACATCGGAATGGGCTATTACGAGACGGTTACGCCGGCGGTGATTCAGCGTAATATCCTGGAAAATCCCGGCTGGTACACCGCTTACACACCTTACCAGGCCGAAATATCACAGGGCCGGCTTGAGGCGCTCATCAATTTCCAGACCATGGTCATCGACCTTACCGGCATGGAGATCGCCAACGCGTCACTGCTTGATGAGGCCACCGCCGCCGCCGAGGCCATGACCATGATCCGGGATACGCGCAAGGGTGCGCGGAAAAAAGGAACCCGGTTTTTTGTTTCCAGCCTCTGTTTCCCGCAGACGATAGACCTGCTGAGGACGCGTGCCGAGCCGCTTGACATCAAGCTGATCATTGATCATCCGGATAATATCGACCTCACCGACGAGAACCTGTTCGGGATGCTGCTCCAGTACCCCGACGGCAATGGCGAAGTCCGGGATATCGCACCGCTTATTGCCGCTGCCAACGAGCAGGAGGTTGGCGTGATCGTGGCAGCCGACCTGATGAGCCTGGTGCTTCTGACCCCTCCGGGTGAGATGGGGGCGGATGTGGTGGTCGGTTCCACACAGCGTTTTGGCGTGCCTCTGGGCTACGGAGGTCCGCATGCCGCCTATTTCGCCACGCGGGATGCCTTCAAACGCCAGGTACCCGGACGCATGATCGGGGTGTCGGTGGACAGCGCCGGCAAGCCGGCCTTCCGCATGGCCCTGCAGACCCGCGAGCAGCATATCCGTCGCGAAAAGGCCACGTCCAATATCTGCACAGCGCAGGTCCTGCTGGCCGTTATGGCCGGTGCCTATGCCGTATACCACGGACCGGACGGGCTGCGTCGAGTCGCACAACGCATCCATGCACTGGCCAGGCTGGCTGAGGAAGGCCTTAAAGAGCTTGGTTACGAACAGCAGAACGAACTCTATTTCGATACGCTGCGAATCAATGCAGGTACACCTGAGATGCAGCAGCGCATCCGCGAAGAAGCGGAGAAGCGGGAGATGAACTTCCGTTATTTTGATGACGAGCCGCTGGTCGGTATCTCATTCGACCAGGCCAAGGAGCCGGAGGATGTGGACGCCGTACTCGCCGTGTTCGCAGCGGTATCAGGCGGAAAGGCACCCGACACGGCTGCCATCCGCGACAGCATCACCGTCAGCTATCCGGAGCAGGTGGATCGCAAGAGCGATTTCCTTACCCATCCGGTCTTCAATACCATCCACGGCGAGCATGAGATGCTCCGTTATCTGAAGAAACTGGAAAACAAGGACATTTCACTCACGCACTCCATGATCTCGCTGGGGTCGTGCACCATGAAACTCAATGCCACAACCGAAATGCTTCCGGTGAGCTGGCCAGAGCTGGCGGATATCCACCCGTTTGCTCCCGAATGGCAAGCCGAGGGCTACCGCCGCATCATCGATGACCTGTCGGCATGGCTGTGCGAGATCACCGGCTTTGATGCCATCTCCATGCAGCCCAATTCCGGGGCGCAGGGCGAATACGCCGGCCTGCTGACGATACGCAACTGGCAGATCGCCCGGGGACAGGGGCACCGCAATGTCACCATCATCCCCTCCTCGGCGCACGGCACCAACCCCGCCAGCGCCGTGATGGCCGGCATGAAGGTGGTTATCACCAAATGCGACGATATGGGCAATATCGACCTGGCCGACCTGCGCGAAAAAGTGGAAGCACACAGCGACCGGCTGGCCGCGCTCATGGTGACGTACCCATCCACCCATGGCGTTTTTGAAGAGGATATTGTCGAAATCTGCGACATGATCCATGAGCATGGGGGGCAGGTCTACATGGACGGGGCGAACATGAACGCCCAGGTCGGACTCACCTCGCCCGCCCGCATCGGCGCCGATGTGTGCCACCTGAACCTGCACAAGACCTTCTGCATACCGCATGGCGGCGGTGGACCCGGCATGGGACCCATCGGGGCACGGGAGCACCTGGAGCCGCATCTGCCCGGCCACTTCCGGCTTGAGAACAAGAAAGCAGCCGTTTCGGCCGCTCCCTACGGCAGCCCGAGCATCCTGGCCATCTCCTACGCGTACATCCGCATGATGGGCGCAGAAGCGCTGACGCAGGCTACACGTCTGGCCATCCTCAATGCCAATTACATCATGGAGCAGCTCAAGGAGCACTACAAGCCGCTCTATGTCGGCAAAAACGGCCGGGTTGGACACGAAATGATCGTGGAGCTGCGTGATTTCCGTTCTTCTACCGGGGTGGATGCGACCGATGTCGCCAAACGGCTTATGGACTTTGGCTACCACGCACCGACCGTCTCATTCCCTGTACCGGGAACCATGATGATCGAACC
>SL_8KL_010_SEDDRAFT_10003356_pt1 | contig 13230 bp, 12 predicted proteins | sample SodLakKL_010_SED_4_FD_11160 | JGI IMG/M metagenome (IMG submission 11160) | reverse complement strand
GTTGGGTGGACCGGAGATGTTGGGAATGTCGAGGATACAGGTTCTGCAACTACTACTGTGACTATGGAAGGTGACTATTCCATAACTGCAGAGTTCGACCAATATAACCTTACATTAGATTCTACGGAAGGTGGTTCTGTTGTTGATCCTGGAGAGGGTACATTTATGTATGCAGATGGAACCTCCGTGGATCTAGTAGCAACTGCGGAAAACGATTGGAAATTTTCAGAGTGGGTCGGAGGAGGAGGATCAATAGACGATATATCTTCCCCAGAGACTGATATCATCATGGACGAAGATAAAGAAGTAACGGCATTCTTTTCCTTTATAGGATACTGCGAAATAACAATATGTGGACCTGGAAACGTATGTGACGAGGTCACGGTGAGGTGTTAAAATGAACAAGGGTTTCTCTCCTGTACTGGGGTTTGTTCTTGTATTATTTCTATCAATAACCATGGCTTTATCCTTTGCAACATGGTTAAGAGCCTCCGGTCGAGATATGGAGGAGGACTTCGAAGAAACACGAGAAAATGGAAAAATAAACTTCTATATAAGCAATGTTCAGCACGAAGACGACGATATAAATATTACCATAAAAAACAACGGAAGGTTTCATATACCTGTCGATGAAATCAGAGGGTACTACGACGGTAGGTTCATGGAAGATATGGAACACGTAGAAGGACCAGATCCCATACCCCCGGGTGAAACAGCAAAGTTCAGAATACAACTTTAAGAAACGGCAAACTGGGCAAGCAGTGCCTCCAGCTGTATCTGTTCGTCTGCTCCTTCATCCAATCTGAATTCGTAGTCGCCCATTTTCTCTATTATCCTTATCTTCCTTTTCTCATCTATATCAAGATCGTAGACCTGTCTGTGCATCTCCTTTATTATATCCATACCCGATATTCCCTTCTCCAGTATTAGTTCCTGTAACTTATCCCTTGCATCTGTGAATCTTCCATCGAGGGCTCTTTTGAGTATCTCTTCTATTGCCTGAGGCTTGGCCTGTGAGGATATCTCATACACCACGTCCTCTGTAACCTCTTTATCTGTTACAGAAACAGACTGAAGCAGATTTATGGACTTCCTCAGATCACCTCTGGTCACAGAAAATATTGCATCCAGACCTCCCTGATCATAGGAAACACCCTCTTTATCACATATTTTCTTTATGAGACCCGATGCATCTTCCTTGCTGAGCCTTGGGAATCTGAATATGGAACACCTTGAGCGTATAGGATCTATTATCTTGCTGGAATAGTTGCATATAAGTATGAAACGTGCCGTCTCTGTATAGTTCTCCATAGTTCTTCTCAGCGCATGTTGGGCCTCCGGTGTAAGGGCATCTGCCTCGTCTAGAACTATAATTTTGAAGGGCACATCTCCCACAGCCTTTGATCGTGCAAAGTCCTTGACCTGGTTTCTTACAATGTTTATACCTCTTGTATCCGAGGCATTGAGTTCCAGAACATTGTTTCTCCATTTCTCACCGAAGAGATCCTTTGCTATTGCTATCGCAGAAGCACTTTTTCCTGTTCCTGCAGGTCCTGTGAAAAGAAGGTGTGGCAAAGACTCGTCCTCTACAAAGGCCTTGAGTCTCTGAATAACATGTTTGTGATTAACTATGTCATCTAGCGTACCGGGTCTGTATCTTTCAGTCCAAACCTCTACCATATATACCACTGAAGAACTTTCACGTCATCTTTTAATAAGTTTTGTGAATCTACAAGATTTAAATCTCTGGAAGAAAAATCTCCATTGGTGTCAGCATGAAGATTGCTATAACAGGAACTCCTGGTTGTGGAAAGACAACTGTTGCAGAGAAGGTAGCAGATAAAACATCCATGGACTATGTATCCATAAACCACCTGGCCAGGGAAAAAGACTGTATAATCTCATACGACGAAGAAAGAGGGTCGGATATAGTCGATATAAAGGCACTGAGAGAGGAAACAGAAGAACTCGATGACTGCATACTCGACGGACATCTCTCCCACTTCATGGAAAACGACATGGTATTTGTTCTTAGATGCAAGCCATCTGTACTCAAGGAAAGACTTGAAGAAAAAGGATGGGAAGAGGACAAGATCAACGAAAATGTGGAAGCAGAGATAGTGGGTGTAATCGAAGGAGAAGCAAGAAACAGTAACGACGAGGTGTACTCCATAGATACCACAGACAGAGATATAGAAGAGGTCGTAAATACTATAACAGAGATAATAGACGGAGAATCAGGCGAAGAATACAGCGATCATTTCGACTGGATAGAGCAGGGAGAGGTAGATAACATATGACATTGATACTGAAGGATCCCAGAAATGAAGATCTGAAAGGGGTCGCAAAAAAGATAAGAGAGGGAGAAAGTTGCATATATCCAACTGAGACATGCTACGGTCTTGGAACCAATGCACTCGACGAAGAAGCTGTGAAGAAGATTTACAGTATAAAGGAAAGAGACATGGGAAAAAAGCTTTCTTGTATAGTATCCTCGGTTGAACAGGCAGAAAAATACTGTGAACTCAATACAGTAGAAAGGGATGTATGTAATGAGTTTATGCCCGGACCACTTACACTGGTTGCCAAAAAGAAAAACACAGTTCCGGACATACTCAACAAAGACTTTGTTTTCAGGGTATCCTCGAACCCCATAGCACAGAAACTGGCACAGGAAAGTGGTGTCCCTATCGTTGCGACGTCTGCCAACTTTTCAGGAACAGGGGGTAGATACTCACTGGATGATATATCAAGGGTCATAAGAGACCGTGTAGATATAATACTTGACTACGGAGAACTTGAAAAACAGGAACCATCTACAATAGCAAAAATAGACAAGAGAAATGTAGAGATATATAGAAAGGGTCCAGTTTCAAGGAAACAAATCGAAAGGTTTTTAAATATTTAATTCTGATAGAGGATAGGTGAATCCTATGCCTGAGGAAGTTGTAAGAAAAAGACTGTTTGACAACGTTTTTGTATGCATGAACTGTAAGGCCAAGAAGAGAGCTAAACCAAGGAAGGTTCGCGAAGGTAAGGTCAAGTGCAGAAAGTGCGGTTCGAAGGATCTCAGGCTAAAATCCAAAGAAGACAGGAGCTAGATATGAAGCCCTTTCTAAGGCTTATCAGGCCTATCAACTGCCTAATGGCATCTCTAGCAGTTCTAATAGGATCCTATCTGGGAGGCATATCTTCCATGGTACCTGTACTGTTTGCAATGGCAACTGCTTTCAGCATATCAGGTGGGGGCATGGTGATAAACGACTACTACGACAAGGATCTTGACATAATATACGACCACAAGAGGCCGATACCAAGCGGTGATGTATCTTTAAAAGCGGCAATCATACTTTCCTTTGTGTTGTTTTCGATTGGAATATACATATCACTCTGGATAAACTACTATGCTCTTCTTCTTGCATCTGTAAACTCAGCACTCCTGGTAGGGTATGCAAAGGATCTCCAAAATAGATTCTTAGTATCAAATACAGCGGTTTCATTCCTTGTCGGTTCGACGTTTATTTTTGGCGGCCTTGCAGTAAACAACTTCATACCATCGTTACTGCTTGCAGCAATGGCCTTTTTTGCTAATACGACAAGGGAGATAGTTAAGGATATAGAAGACAAAGAAGCAGATGCCACCAAAAACGTTAGATCCGTTCCCATAGTACTGGGAGAGGAATCGGCCAGAACTATATCATCGCTGCTTACCTTGGTAGCCATATGCATAACACCTCTTCCTCTGTTGTTGGGAATATTCGAACTCTGGTATGGTCTAACAGTAGTCTTGTCTGTGGCTGTATTTGTATGGTCTGTCGTTCTCATCGAGAGAAAGGAGGATCCTTCAAGAATTCAGGGTATGTTGAAACTTGGTATGCTTCTGGGTCTCATAGCTTTTCTTGTCGGTGCATTTTGAGAAGATTTAAATATTCCTCTACAGAAGTTTTGATGTTATGACCAAAGAACTTGACGATTCAGAAAAGGTAAAGGGAAAGGAAAACCTCAAGCTTGAAAAGATCGACGAAATGGTAAGAAAGGGAGAACTTGATCCTTCAAACGTGAAGTTTACAACCTGGCAGGACAAGAAGAACGACGATGGAGAAATAATAGGTACCGCAAGGGTTGTCCAGGAAGAAGATGAAGAACTTGCCAAGGTCGAATATATATGTCCTCGATGCCAGAAACATGGATTCAAGAAGACAGAGTACAAGAGGCCATTCTGGGTAAAGTGTGAGGGCTGTGAGAAGAGTTTTTCAATACCAAGGCTTAAGGACAAGGTCAAGAAGAAAAAGAAGCCTGATGTCTAGAAACCAGCCTCGGTGGCTCAGAGGTAGAGCGCGTCCTTGGTAGGAAGACCGAGATATTCTCGAGTATTCTCAGAGAGGACGAGGTCGCGGGTTCAAATCCCGCCCGAGGCTCCAGTTTTTACCTTCGAAAGGTTAGAATTAGGACTGTTTTTAGGCACTACAGTTCGGGAGGTAACTGAAGGGAAATTAGAGAAACTATAAAATGGGTTTTACACAATTATGGGCTATAACTTAGTGAATGAAAATCAAATGGACGACTGTAAATAAAAACAAATACAACCACCCCGCAAAGTAAAGTCTTTCAACTCTAGTTTCCGTCTTTTCAAATGTCCAATAAATGGTAAAAACTGTAAGTGGTACCATTGTCCACCCATAAACTGTGAAGGAAACCTCAAAAATTTCCCAGAGGCTAGCTATAAATTTCTGAACTTCAATTGCTAAATGTCCTCCCCAGTTCAAGAGAATTATAAATACAAAAAAGCGGCCACCTGTCGGAAGACTCTTCCAAAAAAGAAGAGTCGAAATTAAAGCTAAGCCAAACAGATGAATAGCTCCCAAGCCATCAATTCCCGTTAACCCGATGACTTCCGCTAACTCCAATACCGTCCAAGTTATCATTCCGCTAATAATTCCCAGCCAAGCTTTCCAAATTCCACTAAGCCGGGGGTTGAATGAGGTTTTAATAAAAAATCCAACCGCAGCAAGCTTCCCAACTAAACCAACTAAAACGCCCGTTTGACCCACCGCCTCCAAAGCATGTATCAATCCAATCATAAGCCCCGCAAACAACACAATCAACATTGCGGAGATAGGACCATCGAAAAATTTAGTTTTGAAATCTGTTTTATTAAAAAACCCAATAATAACCTTCCTCCAGACTCTTGTTGTTTTCACTTTAATTTAATTACTTAACTAATAAAAACCTCTCTCCTAAGATGTATACTGAGGCAAGATGTCCAGGAAAGAAACAGGATCGCGGAGGTTTGGAGCATTTCAGGGGGTTTTCATACCGACCTTCCTGAGTATCGTGGGTGTAATACTTTTCCTACGTCTTGGATACGTTGTAGGTGGAGCAGGGCTTCTGGGTACCATAGGCATCATACTACTAACTATATCTGTAACCCTTGCAACAGGTCTATCTCTGAGCTCAATCGCAAGCAACATAAGGATAGAAGCAGGTGGAGCCTATTCGATTGTAACAAAGACCCTTGGACTCGAAATAGGTGGAAGTATAGGAATCCCACTCTATCTGGCACAGGCCCTCTCTGTTGCTCTTTATATATTTGGTTTTTCGGAAGCCTGGCAGTTTGCATTTCCGGAACATAGTATAACAATGATAGCACTCCTCTCTTTCTCTGTGATCTTTCTGGTAACGTACATAAAAACAGACTTTGCAGTCAAGGTACAGATCGGAGTATTTGCACTAATCTGCCTGGCCCTGGTTGTTATATTTATAGGAGGAAGCATACAGTCCCGTGGACTTTCTGTTCCCTTGGTCAGAGGAGGTGGTCCATCATTCTGGATATTGTTTGCGATATTCTTCCCTGCTGCCACAGGTCTGATGTCAGGAATTGGTCTATCGGGAGAACTCACAGACCCAAAAAAACAGATTCCCAAGGGCATAATATACGGTCTTGCGGCTACAACACTCATATATCTAGCCATGACCTTTGTTCTCTCATACACATCGACACCGGAACAGCTCATAAACAACAGCCTCATAATGACGGAGATATCCATCTTTCCAGAACTTGTTGTGATTGGTGTTCTGGCCGCTACCTTTTCGAGTGCACTCACGATGCTGATAGCAGCTCCGCGTGTTCTCCAGGCACTGGCAGAAAAGTCCATACTCCCAAAAAAGGATTTCATAGCAAAAAAATCAGGCCTGGGAGAGCCGAGGAATGCAATAGGACTTACAGCACTCCTCATAGTTCCTCTTTTGATACTCGGAAGCCTTGATATTGTAGCACAGGTACTTACTATGTTCTTCCTTATAACATATGCAAGTATAAACCTCTCTGTTTTCCTAGAACAGCAGCTTAGCATAAGAAGTTTCAGACCTACATTCAGAGTTCCAAAAATAGTTCCACTCTATGGATTCGTCGCGTCTCTTGTAATAATGTTCGTTGTCAATCCATATGCAGGCATAGTAGCAGCCGCCTCGGTGATAGGAATCTACATAATTCTATCAAAGAAACCCATAGAAAGAAACCAGGGAGATGTCAGATCAGGTCTCTTTAGAGCACTTTCGGAGTGGGCAGCCGAGAAAACAAGAAGTCTACCAGAGTCCTCCAAACACGTCTGGAAACCAAACCTTCTGGTCCCTGTTACAACAGACAAATCACTGATAGGAGACTTCCCGCTTATAAAATCAATAGCCTATCCCCACGGAAGGATAACTGTACTTGGCCTTGACCTTGAAAACGAGGATAGCATACCAGAGGAGGAAAAGGATGATGATGAAAATAGTCTAGATGAAGTTCCCGGAACCCTGAGAAAGTTTGAAGACGACAAGATATTTGCCACGTATTCAACAATAGATGCAGAAGACTACACTAACTCGGTTGTAGTATCGATGGAAGCCATACAAAGCCAGGTTTTTGCTCCCAATATACTCTTTCTACCATACGAGCCCGAAGGAATAGTCGACAAAGACCTTGAAAAAATAATTAAGGCAGCCGAAGAGAACTACTGTGGGATAACTCTCCTGGATAAGGACGAAAACGTAAGGCTTGGGGCAGAAGGTGATATACATGTATGGATTTCACCAAAGGCAATGGAAGACGGCCTCTTTGAAAGGCGGTACTACGACCTTTCGCTCCTCATGGCCTACAGTATAAAGAGCAACTGGAATGGCAAGATACATATATGGATGGTTGTGGAAGATGAAAACCAAGGGGCAGAAGGTGAAAGATACCTAAAGAATCTTATATACGAGTCCAGGTTTCCGAGATCTACAGAATTAAACGTAATAAAAGGAGAGTTCCAAGAAGTTCTTGAAGAAGCACCTGCAGGTGACCTCCACATAATACCCTTTGAAAGTTCTGATCTTAAGTCTATAAACGAAATAGGTAAAATAGAAGGAAAGTCTTATCTATTTGTTCATGATTCGACGAAGGAAAGTGTTCTTGCTTAAGTTTGGATTTTAGGCACTACAGACTTCAAGAAACGTATACTTCTACGTTTTTGTTGTTTGCAATGGCCCTGACAAGGTTCTCACCGAGATCCGAGTCCTTTGTAAGTTTTATCTCGCCGTTCTTACCCACGGTAGCAGTGAAGAAGTACTCCTTGTCGATGTATATATTGGCGTTCTGTCCTGAATATTTACCATTAAAGTTGAAGGTTATATAGGCACCGGTTTCACCTATGTCGAAGTCTATCTTTTCGCCTGTGGTCTTTGTCTTTGGTTCCACATCTATATTGATGCCGAGCTTGTCTTCAAGTTTATCTACAGTCTTCCCATTTCTTCCTATGAGGTGTGGAATATTGTCGTTGTCTACCTTTGCAGCTATCCTGTTCTCAGATAAGAACTCCACATTAGGATCGTCGTCAAATCTCTTGAGTTCGTCTATTATCTTCTCCTTGGCAAGGGTCTGTACACCCTTCTCCTCTGTATCCTGGACAGGAACCACTATGTTTTCCTCCCCGTAGGTGTATATCTCGTATTCAAGCTCACCTGTTTCAAAGTCTCTTATATCTATAACCGGCCTTGCAAGATCCTGCTCCTGCATTCCCGAAGGAACCTTTACCTTCATTGTCAATGAATATACCTTTGCCACGTCACCTGCATCTATATGTATAACAGTATCAAGAACATGCGGAATCATACCCAGCTCTGTCCTTCCAACGAACCTCTGCACGGCATCTATAGGATCTGATGCATGTACTACACCGACCATACCCGTACCGGCCAACCTCAGATCAGCAAAGGTTGTGAAATCGTAGCTCTTCCTGACTTCGTCGTATATTGTATAATCAGGTCGCACCAGAAGAAGAACATCTGCCGAGTTGTCCATTCTGCCCTCCAGCTGTGTATATTGTGTAATATCCTTAGAGACGTCTAGATCCCTTGGTGACTCCAGTGTCTTGACTATATTCCCTCTCGAACTGTAGAACTCGGCAAGGGACTGTGCAAAGGTCGTCTTTCCACTACCTGGATTTCCTGCGATAAGTATACCCTCTGCCTTTTCTTCGAGCCTTTTGCGAAGTTTTTCCGTCAGAGAGTAATCATCCAAGGTAAGCTTCACAAGTGGTCGGACAGCAGTTATCTCCCTTCTCAGTGAAAAGGGTGGTTTGGCTATTACAATTCTGTAGTCTCTGAACTGTATTATTTCTGCACCCTTCTTGGACATCTCTATCTCAGCATCGTCCTTTCTCCTGGCCATATCTATTATATTCTTACTCAGTTCCTCCATATACTCCTTGGTCAACTCTCTGTCGGATATATCCTGAAGTTCAAAGCTACCCGGAGAACCTCTCTTTGCCCTTGGTCTACATCCCTCTACAAGATGTACACTCATTGTAGTTTCGTCGAAGAAGTCCCCCAAGAGAAACCTGTCTTCGTCTTCCTCCTGTTCTACAAATACAACATCAAGACCCTCTGCCTCTGCAACCTGTGACTGCACATAGTCTTCTGTGTACAGGACTGCGTTTTCATCGTCGACGTGGTCCTTTATCAGGGCATCTATTCTACCCTTGCTTGCAAGTTTTATCTCTTCTTCCGTGGGCCTTCTTCCTATATGTGAAACTTCTATGCCTCTGTCCTCGAACTCCCTGAGCCTTTTTATCTCATCCAGTCCCTCGAAACCTGTCTCTCTTCCTCTGTTGGCCTGTGCCTGAAGTTCGTCGACAACTGCCTCTGGGATTATTATCTTGGTATCGCTAAGCTTCCCTTCGTCAACCATCTCTGAAAGCTTCTTGTCTATAAGTATAGATGTGTCTGGTACTATCTTCTTGATATCCTTGTTCTGTCTTTCTTCCATATCTAAAACACCTCTGTGTATTCTAAGTTTTCTTAGAAGGGGCCACGGATAAAATCAACATTAACCTTTATAAGTCTTTCGGAAACCAAAACCATAAATCCAATTAACTGAAAGAAACAGACTATGGTCGACTGCAATGCTTTGATTGAAAAAACAAGGATGTAGACAATTGGAAAAGAGAAAGCATATTCCACTACAAGAACAACTACTACTGTGTCGACGACGAAAATAAAAAAATTGTTATGGAGGGCAACTTCCTCTGATCTCCTATATACTACTTGACCTTTGCCACGTCGCCTATGGTCAGGTTCCTGTCCTTCTTACCTCCTGTAACACCGGAACCCGTCTCCGCCTTCTCGAAGAGATCTATATCCAGCTCCCTTTCAATCTTCTTTGAAAGATCACCACCGGGCTTTAGTCTTTCGTTTTCTATTCTTCTTACGACGGACTCCTTTTCGGAAATATTTTCAGAAAGCTCCCTCATGGTCAGTCCGCTATCTTCCCTTGCTTTTCTGACAACTTTTCCGTAATCTCTCTTCAGAACCTTATCCGATACACGAAAAGTCGAACTTCCCGAGGAAATCTTTGTCCTTTGTTCGGGATTTTTTGTTATCTTTCTGGCCTTGGACTTGACGGTGCCAAGAGAAGAGCAGTCTTCACATACTCTGAGTTCACTGCCTTCAAGCTCTGCGATCTTAGAAGCACCAGAAGATCCACATACTTCACATTCCAAGAAAATCACCTTCAAAAACCTTTTCTGAAATAAAGGGTTTACATGCGAGAAAGTCCACGGTTGGGTTCACCGGTCCCACGAGTATATAATATAGATGTAAATTTAAATATTTTCCACTGAAATCCCAATAAAAAGAGATAATGGGATGCAAGGTGTTGTTTTATAAAAAGATGTCACTGACCAGTAATTTCAAAGTATAAATGCTTTAGGGTCAAATATTATTCACCTGGAGGATGTACATATGACAAACAATACACAAGAACAAAATCTAAACGACATGAACGGGGAAACCAAGGAACTAATAGAAAAGTACGAAGGTATACAAGAAGAAGCCAATGGATACGTAAAAAACACAGATAAAGCACTTTCTTATTTAGAAAATCCAGAGAGAATCGGTGCCAATGGGTGGAAACAAATACTTGAGAAGAAGATAGAGTATAAGGAAAATATAGAAGAATTGGAGGAGGAGCTAGGAGAAGTATACGAAGGACTGGGTGAATCCTGGGAAACAATAAAAGAACTTGAAAAAGAGTTCGACTATCTACCGACAAAGGAAGACATAGATGAACTGAAGGACGACGTCAGAAATCTCACAAATGAAGTAGGGGCAAGGAGAGGAGAGTGCAAGGAAGATATAGAAGGTTTCGACGATATATTCAAAGAATACAAGAACATAGTTGAAGTTGAAAGGAAGATAGAGGGACTGCGCGAGGAAAATAATCTCTCAGAGGAAGATATAGAAAAAATATATGAAAAAAAGGAGAAGGAAAGGAAGAGAAAGAAGAAAATAAAGAAGCTGAGGGAAAAGATCAACAAATCGGACGATGACAACTTTCTTGACGACATGGAAAAGAGTATAAACGAAATGAAAAGGCTTGAAAGGGAGCAAAATTCCGATGGTAAAAGTCCTGTCGAAGAATTCCCTGTTACAGAAGAGACCATAGACAAGATATACAGCTCAAAGAAGGATCTGGAAAAGAAGCGTAGTAAGTACAAAGAAAAAATAGATAGCTTCGATGAAGAGTATGAAGAAAAGATTGAAGATGTATTCAACAAGTACGAAGAGTTTGTAATCAAAAGAGAGGAACTCGACAAGGCAAAAAGTAACTACGAAAGCCTCGAGGAAATGGGTTACAACGATGAGAGAATTGAAAAACTCAAAAAAATTATAGACAAAGAAGACAACGAGACAAATAAATACAACGAATTCAAGGAAAAAATGGATATTCTCTCGGAAAAACTCAACGATGAAGAAGTACGTAATAAAATGATGGAGAAGGGAAGAAAAGGATACAAAAAAAATGGAACAATCTATGGAATATACGAAGATCACGATGAACTTTCAGTCGGAAGTCTTCTCGGTCTAATCGAAAGCAAGAAAAAAATCGAAGACCTAGAAAGGGCCGAAGAAATATGGAAGGAGTACGAAGAGAAAAGAGATGAAATGGACCTTCCCAATTTAACAGCTTCCATGGTCGCCGCAGGAACAGCCGACCTGGACACATTTAGAAGATCCCTTGGAAGTATAGATGGCCAGATGTGGGAGTTAAGAGACGACAAGGATCTTCTTCAGGTATATGAAATCTTAGACGCACTGGAGGATAAGCCATCCAAAAAGATCCCGGACAAACTTTACTATGCAGGGGGCATAGCAGGTGGTCTACTCTTGGTAGGTGCTGCAGCTGCTGGACTTGCAGCCCATGAAGAAAACACAGAACTCGAAAATATAAACGGAATACCTATGTTAGTGGAACGCCAGGACATGGACATGGACATCGAATCCGTAGTCGAAGGTAACATAACAGGAACTCTCCAAAGTGAAAGTGAAAACACGCTGGAGCTCGACATTGTTGAGGCATTCGAAGGTTCGTTTTTGAGAGACAGAAACACAGGAGAAGTATATCTACCAGAAAGAGACGGATCAATTGAATTTGGAACAGGAGATGTTTCACAGGCCTTAAACGAGACAACAGGAAACGTAACATTAGATGAAGCAAACGGCACTTTAGAAATAACCGACGGAGAACTGCAGGGAATCTTCAGACAGGTGAGTGAAGAAACCCTTGAATCGGAATTGAATGCAGCCGTTGACGGAAAAGCCTTTGGTGAATTAGAACATACAACTTCTACTCTGCCATTTTTCACCGGTGGAGCTGCCCTGGGTGCAGTTTTCGGACATTTTGCATCAAAGGGAAATGATATACTGACAGAAACAAGAGAAAAAGGTCTGATCCAAAACAGACTACAGGCAGCCGAGTTGGCATCCACAAAGGCCTCTTTGAACAAATCACTGGACGAAGGAGACATACAAAAGGCCAAGGAAAGTGTAAAAAGGCTTGAAAGACTAAAAGAAAGGCTCGAGGAGTAACAAAACCCGGGCTCCGTGGTGGGGTAAAATGCAATCGAAAAAAATATCCATAGGAGTTGGAAGAATATTTTTAATTTTATCTCTACTTTTATTTCTGATTCCAACCATATCCGCAAACTCCATATCATCCTTTGAGATGCTGATAAACACAAGTGGATTTGTGGAAAACATAAGAGAAGATCCAATAGAAGGTGCAGACGTCACACTTTGGTCACCTGGAGAAGGAAAATACTGCGTAATTACACAGTACTCTTCCCAGAGCACAGTAACAGATTCCGAAGGATACTGGGAACTACTTGATTACGGAGAAGTTATTTCGGGGAGCGACGAATGCTATCTTATACTTGATGTGAAAAAGGAAGGTTACCATGACTATCAAACAGAGGTAAAGATCGAGACAGATGAGAAAGACTATATCTGGAATACAACAATCGATCGAGAAGATCCCTACTTCTATGTAAACACAATAGGAACAAACTCACCTGTCACAGAAGGCGAGAATCTAGATGTAGATATACTAGTTGAAAATATAGGAAGCAACGAACAGACCCAGACAGTTGAGCTACGTGAAACAGACACCGATGACCTTCTGGATTCCAAAGAGGTTACATTGGGAAAGGAATCAAAGGAAATAAAATTAACATGGTCAACGGATATAAACGATGCAGGTGACTACACACTACAGGTTTCAAGTGAAGACGACGAGGACACCGTCGATGTAACTGTTAGAAGAAGGGAATATGATCTTACATTGGATTCTACAGACGGTGGTTCTGTTGTTGATCCTGGAGAGGGTACATTTACATACGATCACGGAGAAACGGTGGATCTTGTTGCTGA
>SL_8KL_010_SEDDRAFT_10003355_pt1 | contig 13233 bp, 14 predicted proteins | sample SodLakKL_010_SED_4_FD_11160 | JGI IMG/M metagenome (IMG submission 11160) | reverse complement strand
TCAGGTTGAAGAACAGTCCAAGGAAGAAACCGAAGACAAGTCCTAATACCAGCCACTGCTCAGCTACCTTTTTGCTCGCACTCTTCAGTTTCCAGTGAAGGGAGACTTGGAAAACTGCAACTGAAAGTCCTATTGAGAAGGCGAAGAAGGTGAGGTTCTGCATTGTAACTGTGAGCTGCTGCAGGAACCTGTGCATCCGCAGAGCCTCGAAAAGGAAACCGAATACCATCCCTGTTACTGACATCAGCAGGAGGTACGACCTTTTCCTGAACTTTTTTCCTTCGTCCGGAAGTCCTATGGGTCTGTATATAAGCTTCTCCAGAAGCTCGTGAGCTTCCTCGTACTTCCTGTAGAGGAAGTAACTGACCAGACCTCCTAGAAAACCTGCGAAGAGGCCTGCAGCGATCCTCGCTATGTAGAGGCTCATATGAAGACAATGGTGCGGAGAAATATTTAAACCTTGTCGAATATAATAAGCCTGTTCAGCCTCGGTAGCTCAGCTCGGCCGGAGCGGCGCCCTCGTAAGGCGCAGGCCGTGGGTTCAAATCCCACCCGGGGCTCTTTTCCTGCAAAAGATATATAAGTTTTGGAACTAAACCTTGCCTTGGTAAAATGAACGAGATTAATTACCAAGAAATTGATGGGAACTCGACCGAAGTTGATTACTCGGAAGGTGTTTTCTTTGATAGAAGTGGCTGTGATGAGAAACCTACTGACCGTAAGCCTGAACCCTATGAAGAATTCGAAGGTAACACAGTAGACAAGCAGAGAATGGCAAGGGCGTTTGGGGTAACTTTCCAGGACGCTGATGAGGCTTTCAAAAGAGTTGCGGACAAAGCCAAGTCGTACCAGTAATCCATGGCACCGTTCTTCCTTGTCTTTAGTTATTCCTGTAAAGTTTATTAAATGCAGCTATTATTGTTTATACAATGAGTGGGGAAGAATCCGTTAAAATTATAGAAAGGCCTGGATGCACGGATACCGGCTCAGAGCTTGATTCTTCATTGAACTTCTGGAGGGAAAGATATAGCGATTTTTTATTTAAACAGGGAAGCTTCGTATACTATGAAACAGAGGAAGAGATAGATCCTGGGGAACTTTCTTTGGATGAACTGCCATCTGATGCAGTGAAAGATGCCTATTCAGTCAGTATAGTTACTGCCAAAGGAAAGGATAACAGAGTATTGGAATAATTGAGAAGAACGGGCCTTTTGTACTGGAGGAAGATTAGGTAGACTTTTATGCTTTATTATATTTTAGACTTATTTGCGTGTTTAACTCCTTTCCGATGTTTTTTCAAAGTAAGGATGTATTTAAAATGCTTTTTTGGATGCTTGAGACTTTCTAAATCCGAGAATGGTTCTCGTTAATTTTTATAAGTCTTTCATTTCAATTTAGTAAATGGTGAGAGTTTTATTTGTCCTGAAATGCTTGAAAAGTTTGATGAGTTTGTAAAGAAGGTTTCCAAGTATAGCTGTGTTTTTGATGAAGATGTATGCGGACCTGTTTGTATGGATTACGCCTCAAAGAACTTAGAATATATATCAAGATCCATAGAGAGACCCGGGTCAAAGGATAGGGATCTATAGAGCTTTAGAAGTAAATAAAACAGCTCGAGTACTGTTCAGGGAATCTTTGGCAGTCCTTGAGAACCTTTATATTATCTTGAACTATTTGTTTGTTCCATGTGTTTCTATACTGGTTTTCTGTGGCTATAAAATAATTCCGAAACCTTTGAGCCTTTGGAAAGTATTTATTTAACTTAAATGATGACTTATCAAGACATAAACTTTTTAAAATACTTTATACAATTTTATAGTGGTGAACAACCCCCATGGAACCTCAAGACGATTTAAACGATTCTGATGAAGACATAGAGGATTGGCCTGATGCATATGGCGAAGACCCCGGCTCTGCACCGATTTATATAGAACCTGAGGAAAATTCTGGGCCGTTGGGTAGAGCTTATGAAGCTATCACAGGCTTTTTAGGAAAATAGAAGCCTCGAAGTCTCTTGTAAGTTTGTTTGGGCTTTCTCTTTGCAGAAGTAATTAGACTATGCTTTTGGGTTCCTTTGTTGTGATATGGACGTTAAATTTTTCTATGTTAAATCTAGGATAACTACTGAGATATCAACAGATTTCTGATCTTCACCCGAAAGACTTTTAAGCAATGCACGGGTTTTAATGTTAGGTGTTTACAATGAGGATTGTTTTCAAAGTTGACGAGTCGGAAAAACCAAAGCTGCAGAATGTTCTCGATGAGGATCCTATAGCCAGGCTTTCCATAAGCCAAAAGAGCTCTGAAACCCTTGAGATCGAATCAGAAGGCATCTTCGTTATGCTAGACGGAGACGACGAGGTCTGCGAGGAAGCAAGGGAGAAGCTTTCCGAGTTCGGCGAAGAGTTAGAAGGATCTGAAAAGGACGAAGTAGTTGAAGCTATCGAAGCTGCCGAGAAGGAAGCAGCAGAGGGATTCGGTTCGATTTTCGGCGGTTAGCCAATCAAGATATTTAAATAAGAAAAGGGTAAACATACCTGTGATCGATAATGGCATTTTGGAAGAGCGACGATGAAAAAAGAAGAGAGATAGAGGAAGTTAAAAAACAGGTAGAAGGAAAGGCAGGTGAAGGTACCAGGCTTCCTGAGCCTCCAAAGCCTTCATCTACAGAGACCTCTTCTCCAGAGCCTCCGGCTCCACAGGGAGGGGAACCTGAAGAAGAACTTCCACCTGAACCTCCTCAGGAAACTGAAGAGCCTATCGATGAGCTAGAGGAGCCTTCATTGAGGTTGAGAGAGGATTCAGGCCAAGGAAGCGAAATACCTGTAACCAAAGGTCCGGTCAGGGATACAGGCGACGAGGAATTCGCACCTTTGTTCGTTAAGATAGACAAGTATAGGGAGGTTTTACAGGACCTCGAGTCTGTCAGGAGTTCACTGAACGACCTGAAGCAGCTGTTTGAACTGATGAACGAGGTTGACAACATAAAGAGAAAGGGAATGAAAGAACTCAGAGAAGGTATATCAGACTTGACCGGCACGCTGGTTTCTATGGATGAGAAGTTCATAAGACCAGAGGGTACGGAGGAAATCACCGGTGAGTCTACATCTGGAGTCTCCAAGACCGTTGGTGAGCTTCAGAACCAGTTGAGAGAAATCAGAGACAGCCTCGAAAGAATCGAGTAAATCCCTCCTCTTCTTTATTTTTGCGGGGGTACCCAAGCGGTCAAATGTGAAGGCTACAGGGGCCAGACTCAAGCTTGACTTGAGTTTTGAGGAAAACTTCTTATTCCGATGAGAAATCTGGTGGTTTAGTACCTTCGTCGGTTCGAATCCGGCCCCCCGCATACCGATAAGAAGTCTAACATGCTTCTCCTGCTTCTACTTCGTCCCATGTATTCGCGGGACCTTGTATCGTTATATCGTAATCGCACGGATCATCGTTGAAGTTCTGTAAATTTAGATTACAGGTGTCGCCTGGTTCAACTGTATTTCCACATGTATGGGTAGTATCGTAGTGATTTCCATCAACATATATTCTGAAATCCGTGGGCAGTTCCACTTCACCGATGTTTCTGACTTCTATTATACCGTTGGAATCTACAGAATTTATTGCAAGCGAGGCTCTTGTCTCATCTATCCTCCTGTCCATTTCCTCCTCGCCAGCTCCCACAACGTCGCTGATGGTCTCAGTTCCGAAAACCAGAATACCGGAACCCAGGGCTACAATTATAAGGATCATGAGCACAGCAGCTACGACAAGGGACTGGCCTTTCCTCATTTTCTCACAACTTTAGTTTACCAACAGCTACTTATATTTTTAATAGTTGAAAGCACAGTAACTGGTTAGCATGTCAGAGATCAGATTCGTGTTTTTGGTAGCTGATATTCCAGGAGTCTTTGCCTTTGACAGGGACAAGAATCTCATCGCTAGTTCTACCTTCCCAAGAGAGGCTGAGACCATCGAGGAAAAACTGAAGGGCTTAAGGGAAGGAGAAGTCATAGAAGAAGTAGAAGACGTAATAGACTTTTTGGATACTGAAAATATAGTCACTGACCTGCCAATCGAGCTGGACGGCTTTACGGTAGAGGTAAAGGAAAATGTCTCTGCTTCCAAGCATCTGAAAGATAACCTCAGAAGTCTTTCAAAGGAGTCTGGCTTCGTGGAAAACGACAGCCAGTTCAGCGAGATCATGAGAGACATCCAGATCTTAAGGACGAGAAGAGAGGTAAAGTCCTCGGTTAAGAAGGACAAAGTCGCTGCACAGGCCGTCTCAGCTTTACAGGATCTTCGTAGGATCGGCAACGAACTTTCAGAAAGGCTTCAGGAATGGTACGGCCTCTACTATCCTGAACTTGAAGTCGAAGAAAACGAGAAGTACGCGGAACTTGCAGCAGAGCTTGATAAAAGGGAGGACTTTGAAGGCTACGAAGGCTCGATGGGCATAGACCTCGACAGAAGGGATATAGAAACCATTAGAAGCTTTGCAAGACAGGTCAAGGCAGTTTACGACCAGAAGGAAGCTATAAAGGAGTATCTTGAGAACGTTATGGATGATATCGCACCGAACGTTACGCATATAATCGGTGCTGAAATGGCAGCACAGCTCATCTCTCTTGCCGGATCCCTCAAAAAGCTAGCCAGAATGCCCTCCTCGAAGATCCAGCTTCTGGGCGCAGAGAAAGCGCTTTTCCGACATCTGAAAGGCGGAGGGAAGCCTCCTAAGCACGGTATTATCTACAACCATCCCTACATACAGAAGACTCCTGAGGGTAAGAGGGGTAAGGCTGCGAGAGCTATAGCTTCAAAGCTTATGATGGCTGCAAGGACGGATCAGTATACAGATAAGTTCAAGGGTGAAAAGTATAAAGAAGAGCTGGAAGATGAACTTGGGGAGATAAGGAATGAATGAACTTCAACATAACGTCGTAAACAAAGGAGGAACCCTGTACACGGTCAGTCTCGACCCAGGAAACAAGGTTTACGGTGAGGATCTAGTAGAAGAAGGAGATAAAGAGCTTAGAAGCTGGGACCCCAACAGGTCAAAGCTCGCTGCAGCTCTCAAGAAAGGCCTTGAAACCTTTCCACTGNNAAGAGGAACGAAGGTACTCTACCTTGGAGCTGCCCAGGGAACAACACCTTCTCACATATCTGATATAATTGAAAGGGAAGGTATAGCTTACCTGGTCGAGTTCTCCGAAAGAGCTATGAGGGACCTTCTAAACGTCTGTGAGAGGAGAAGCAACATGGTACCTATACTCGCGGACGCGAGGAAACCGAAGCAGTACGACTGGGTGGAAGAGGTCGATGTACTTTACCAGGACGTCGCACAACCGGACCAGGTAGAAATTCTCGAGAGAAATGCAAATGAGTTCGTGAAGGACGGCGGCTGGATAATGGTAGCTATCAAGGCTAGAGCCATGGACGTTACAGAGGACCCTGACAGTATATACGAAGGTGTTAAGTCGAAGCTAAACGAGAACTTTGATGTGAAAGAGTTCCACAAGCTGGATCCGTTCGAAGACGACCACTGTTTCATAGTTGCCCGGAAGTCCTAGGATACTCCTTCCAGCCTTTCTCTGAACCTTTCAAGAGCAACCTTTTCCTTGTCCTTCTTAACGAAACCGCCCGCGGCCTGGGGGTGTCCGCCGCCTGAGCCGTGACCCTTTACAGCGTACTTTATTATTTCAGACACGTCTATCCGCCCGCTCTGACATCTTCCTGATATCTTCATCCCTTCTCTACTCCTCTCGTAGACAATTACTACTGCCTCAGGCTTCTGGTTCGACATCGAAGTAGCGAGATCGGAGACCAAGGAGTATTCCGAGTTTATCTCGTAGAGGTAGGAGTTGCTCTTCGAAAAGTATTCAGCCTCCCTTTCAAACTTCTCCTTTTCGATCTCGAGCTCCTTTATATATATCTCGTAGAAGTCTTTCAGATCAGTACTGAAGACGTCGTTGGGCTCCGAGGCCTCCTTGATCACCTTCTGAGCCTTCCTTATTCCGTCCAGTCCTTCTACGACCTTTGAGGCCTCTATCATATCCGCTATCATGCCCAGCTTACCTTCCTTTATGTCCTCGTACGTGTATTCTCCTTCCCTTACAACGTCTGGATTTTCCTCGGCTATAATTTCGAATAGATCCTGGCAGTCCTCGACACCGTGGTCACCTACGACTCCTACACCTGCCTTCCATGCCACTTCCTTCTTTTCTTCCAGGAGCCTGAAAACTAGGTAGGAGGCCGGCAGATATTTTTCCGCGTCGTTGAACCTGGGATTTTCATGGAGTATATTACCGTCTGTCAGATCCTTTTCTGGTGGATGATGGTCGAGTACAAAGACCTTCTGGTCCAGCTCTTCTGTCACGGACAGCTGGTCAACAGGGATATCAAGAAACACTACGCTTTCACTGTCCTTCAAAGACTCGAGCAGGTCCTCGCCAAGCTGTATCCCTGGTCCGTTGTTGGGAAGTGCATTACCAGAAACCATTTCCTGTAGAAGTGCTGAGGAGCAGACGCCATCTGCGTCTTTGTGGTAGATTATTGTGGGCTTTTCAAGCTCCTTCAGAAACTCCCTGCTTCTCTCATAGTTCAAGGATCGCACCTCCTCCAAAGACTTCGTCCTCGTTCATCTCAGCATCAAGAGAATCTGCGTGGTGAAGGATTCTGGCCTCGTCTGACTTTGGCATCGGTTCGTGTGTCTCGCCTCCGTGGCCCATTATGATCTCTATGACCTTTTCAGGGAAACCCCTTGAGTAAAGCTCACATGATATCCAGACCTCGTGGTCGAGCTTGTAGTCCCTGAAACCGTCCATATCTTCGATTATAAACTGCTTCGCCAGGTCATGCAGAAGCGCGGCAGAGATCAGGCTGTCTCTGTCCAGTTCTTTATCGTAGAAGTCCTCCAAGTTGTCTACAATATCCATACAAAGATTTACTACGGAGTGGATATGTTCGATAAGACCGCCTTCGTAGTAGTGGTGTCCCCCTATCCAGCATGGAATTTCCTCCAGATCTGACTTTTCGTATTCCAAATCATCGTTGCTGAGCTCCAGCTTCTCTATAAGCTCTTTCGTTTTCTTCCTCAGTTCTTCGTCTTCTATCTCCTCTGCTAGCTCTAAAAGATTCTTCCTTGAAACCTCAGTCACCGTAGACACCTCCGTAGCCTTCCTCGACTTCGTCTATAGGGACAAAAAGAAGTTGCGCTATCCTTGCGTTCTCCTTTATCTCAACACCTTCTTCATTTTTTACAAGTAACAAAAATTCAGCCTTTCCGCTGTAGCCTGCGTCCCATACTCCTGTTTCCGTNGTGCAACCCATACGNAGAAGCGACGACCTGGGAAATACAATGCCCGCGAGATCCTTCGGCATNTTGAACTTCTCGTTTGTCCTTACCTTGTAAGCTCCTTTCTCCAGCTCCCACCATCCGTACTCATCTTCTTCACTCTTTTTCACCGGGTCAAGTTTTTCCGTCCTAGGAATTTCTCGTTCGGAGTTCGAGAAGTCCAGGCTACCTTTGTCCTTGAATTCAAAGACCTTGTCTACAGTTATATCAAAGCCGTTGGGTTGCAGCTGCGTATCCAGATGTGGATAGTTCTCCACAAGACCTTCCTTCTCCACAAGCTCCTTTATCTCGTCCTTATTCAGCATCGTCATCACCGTGTTTTACAGTAACTTTGAATCCAATATCAGCTTCAAAGCCGTCGAATTCGAAGCTTTGTTTTCTGTGCTTCAATTCACCTATCATTATACCTGAAACCTCCAGCCTGTCTTTGATCTTATCGACATGTTTTTCCAAAAGCTGGTTGTCGTTGCTGTCCAGATAAAGGTCTATCTTGTCCTTTACATGCAGACCCTCTTCCTTCCTTGCGAGCTGTACATCCCTTAGAAGCTCCGATACCTTTATCTCCTCCTCTACTTCTTCCGTTCTTTCTGAATCCAGGAATACCTTGCCACCTTCAAACTCCTTGCCTGAAATCGACTCGGAGGTCTCCCTGGTGAAGTTCACGTCTTCTTCCTCTATTTCGAAGCCCTGTTTAGTCAAGGAGCCTTCTTCTTTGAGCTCTTCGACTTCCTCAACATCCAGTCCTTCTATTATATCAGCGACCTTCTCAGCTTCGCCTTTGAACTTTGGACCCAGCTTCGGATAGTTGGGCTCGGCCCTAAGCTTTGTCTGGACCTCCCCGAAACGTATATTCTTGAGGTTGGTCATCCTCTCAACTATTTCCTTATGCGGCTTTATCCTTTCCCTTACGTCCTGTGGTACAGAAACTACAAGCTCCTTGACGGGCCAGCGAAGCTTTATTCCCTGCTCCTCCCTGAGGGAGTTTACCTTCTCCGTCAACTTCCTTACGGTTTTGATTTTCCCTTCCAGCTTTTCGTTCGACCATTTCTCCTCGACTTCAGGGAATTCACACATGTGTATAGATTCCTTCTCCTTGAAGAGGTCCTGGTAAATTCTTTCAGAAATATGCGGAGCTACGGGCGAAATCAATAGGTTTGCCTTCTCCAGACATTTTTGAAGTGTCCATATAGCCCTTTCATCTCCTCCCTTGGCACGCTTCCTTATGAGCTTTACGTACCACCTCGAGAGGTCGTTCAGAACAAATTTCTTCCATTCCCTGGTGAACTCGTGGTAGTGGCAGTTTTCGTAGCATTTGTGCGCCTTTTCCGTTATTTTTTCCAGCTTCGAAAGTATCCATTTGTCCTCGGCTTTCAGGTCGTCAGGCTTTTCCACCTTCTTTGTTCTGTAATCAGCCAGGAACCTTGTAGTGTTCCAGTACACAGAGAAGAGATTGTATACCTCGTTTCTGACCTCTTCCTCATCGAACTTGCTGTGTTCCCAGGGCGCTTCAACAGAAAGGAGATAAAACCTGTTCAGGTCCGCACCGAACTCTTCCCATACATCTATAGGATCAACTACGTTCCCGAGACTTTTCGACATCTTCTTACCTTCGTCGTCTAGTACATGCTGCTGGAAAAGGACCTTTTCATACGGCGATTGATCGAAGGCTGTAACAGACGTGAAAAGTAGACTGTAGAACCATCCTCTTATCTGATCTGAAGACTCTGTTATAAAGTCCGCAGGGAATAGCTCTTCGAACTTTTCCCTTTCCCTTGGGTAATGCATAGAGGCAAATGGTGCGCAGCCACTTTCCAGCCAGACGTCGGCTATGTCCCTTACCCTCGTCATTTCACCACCGCAGTCGCAGTCCCAGGTCATCTTGTCGACCTGATGCATATGAGGATCGAAGTCCTCAGGAAGCTTTCCGACTTTGTCCTCAAGCTCATCGAATCCGGATATAACATCCCTTTCGTCACATTCTTCACAGGTCCATATAGGCAGCGGTGCTCCCCAGTATATCTGCCTGGAAATACACCAGTCCCTCGCGTCCTCTACCCAATTTCTGAACCTCTTCTGTCCCCATCGAGGAACCCAGTCGACGTCTTCGTTTTCCTCCAGCATCCTGTTTTTTACAGGACTTATGTCAAGGAACCACTGCTTCGCTGCCCTCTGTATAAGCTTGGTTTTACATCTCCAGCAGAAGGGATATTCATGTTCTATTACAGAGGTATGTAGCATCAGACCTTTATCTTCAAGGTCCTGTATAATCTCCTCGTTCGTTTCGTGGACGTATTTGCCTTCGTACTTTCCAGCTTCCTCGGTAAATTTTCCTCCTTTGTCTACAGGTGAGAAAACCGGGAGATCGTAAACTCTTGTAGCTTCGTAGTCCTCTTCACCGTGCCCGGGAGCTGTGTGAACACAGCCTGTGCCCTGTTCCAGGGTCACAAGATCAGATGATGTCTGAACAAGGTGCACGTTCATTATATCGTCCAGCTCCCTTTGTTTAGGAACTTCTTCTTCTAATGGATGTCTGAACTCTTTACCTTGAAGCTCCGAACCGTAGAAGCTGTTTAATATATCGTAATCCTCCGCGCCGATCTTCTCCATTATATCTTCAACTAGCTCCTCTGCCATTACAAGAACTTCACCGCCAACTTCGACTCTGGCGTACCGGAAGTCGGGATTGAGGAGAACTGCGAGGTTTCCTGGTATCGTCCACGGCGTCGTGGTCCATATCAGAAGGTATTCATTCTCTTTGTCCTTCAGCGGGAACTTGACGAATATTGAGTGGTCCTCTATGTCCCTGTACTCGTCGGTAACTTCGTAGCCAGAGAGCGAGGTCTGGCATCTCGGACACCAGAATATAGGCCTTTTTGATGGGTAAAGCATGTCCCTGTCCTCGGCCTGGCTCACAAACCACCATATCGACTCTATATAGTTTTTGTTATAGGTAAGGTACGGGCTTTCGAAGTCCTGCCACACGGCAAACTTTTCCATCGCCTCGTCCCAGTCACCCTCGGAATCTATGGCTCTTTCCCTGCACTTCTCTAGAAATCTCTCCACTCCGTATTCTTCTACCTCTTCCTTGGTCTCGAAGCCTAATTCCTTTTCGGTTTTAACCTCGTTAGGAAGTCCGTGTGTATCCCAGCCTGCTTGGTCCCATACATCGTAGCCCTGCATCTGCTTGAACCTCAGCATCACGTCCTTGAGAGTTTTGCCCTGTATATGGCCTATGTGCGGCTTTGCATTCAGGTAAGGAGGACCGTCCAACAGAAAAAAGGGCTCGTTTCCTTCTGTGCTTTTCCTGACCCTTTCGTATATACTGTTCTCCTTCCAGAACTTCCTTATTTCCCTTTCAATCTTCCTCGGATCGTATTCCTCGTTCATCTTATCTGACTCTAAATGATTCCTCAGTTTCTTTTATATTCTTTTTCTTTATGAAGAAGTTTTGAGAGAAGTGGCTAAGGAGGTCTTCAGCAACCGGCGATAAAACGTCCACCTACCATATCGATCACTGTTTAAAGTTGCCTTTTGACATTTAAAAATATTCAGAAACTCCATCTAGGTGAGAAATTCCCTACCTTTATCTCTCTGATTAACCAGATTATTGCTGTGAGAAGAGCGAAGGTCACAGGATTCGTCACAGCTCTTGTGAAAAATCCCACGGGAACATCCACTGCACTTACTTCCTTCGTTAATTCTATACGTCCAAATACTTCCTGGGGAACGTAACCAGGCTTTGAAATGCTGAGGGTCGTATTTTCGCCTTCTTCTAGCCTGAACTCCCAGAAGAGCTCATCTTCCCTTCTTATATCCTCTTCAGGTTCTACAGCCACTTCTTCATTCAGAAGCTCTTCAGGCAATGTCATATTCAGCCTGTAGAGGTTTGGAAAAGCTTCTTCGTTCTCAACAGTCAACTCAAGCGTGGTTGTATTCTCCTCGGAATCATAGATGTATAGGAACATCTCCCCGCCTATTATCATGTCCTTGACTACAGTCCTTCTGATCTCTTCCGGAGGTTTTTCATCTATTCTGTATATCGAAACCTTTACGGTATCGTTTGCAGTGTATCCTTCGTCGCTTTCGACCTCGAAGACCGCCTCGTAGATTCCGGACTCGTTGTAGACGTGTGTAGTGTTGCCGTCCTCCTCGCTTTCGTAGTTCCAGACACCATCGCCGTAAAAGTCCCACCTGTAAGCCTCTATACTTCCTTCTTCAATCGTTCCTATGCCTGTGAAGTTTATCCTTTCAAATACATATCCTTCGATATCCTCGCCTGCATATGCTTCCGGCCGAACAACGACCACAGGCGGTCTTGGCCTCCTTCTTCTCGGAGGCGAAGGATCATCCTCCTCTGCGAAGTTAGCGACAACCGTTTTGTCATCATCCATTGAAACTGTTATAACGGAATCAGTTCCCTCGTAGTCTCCTGTCCATTCAGAAAAGTACCATCCACTGTCAGCTATAGCTTCTATCTCTACATCTTCCGTGGCTAGAATTCTGTATTCGCCTGGCTCTGGGTCCGTTGTACCCTGTCCTTCTGTCTGTATAGTTAGCGTGTAACAGTCTGGTGATTCTGTGAAGTTGGCAGTTATCTCCTTCTCTTCGTCCATAAGCACGGTAACTTCTGTTTCGTTTCCTTCGTAATGTTCAAGTATGTCACCTTTCCAGTGGTCAAAGATCCAGCAGTCCGCAGGAATTGCTTCCAAAACAATCAGTTCGCCGTCATAGTATTCGTGAACTCCTTCCTCCGGTACTGTTTCCCCTTCACCTTCCACCGACATAGTCAGATTATGTCTGACAGTTTCATTTACGTCTTCGAAGTAGGCTCTGAGAGTTTTGTTTCCATCCATCGATAAGTTTATACTATCCTCTTCCTGTTCATCCACAGGATAGTCTCCCATCCAGTGGCTGAAGTTCCAGCCTTCGTCGGGAGTTCCGTTGATTTCTAGGGTTTCAGTGTGCTCGAAGTAAGCGGAATAAGGTGTCTCTATCTCCTCACCTTCAACGTAAACGGTCCCGTTTCCAAATGTTTCCATGATCTCCAGCTCGTAGAAGACAGTTTCGTGTGTCACGACGAAGGAGTCCCAGTCGCTTGCGTTTTCGCTTGAAGCGGTGAGGTTAACTTCGTTCGATATACCCTTTGTGTCTTCTGGTATCGTAAGGTTTACTTCGACTATTTCTTCGCTCCAGGCCTGTACAGTTACTGAATCCTGGACCTCCAGGTCCCAGTCCTCGGTACCTTCAACCACAAGGTCGTAGCTATCTTCTTTGTTGCCCAGGTTTTCGATTAAGAAATCATACGTGTAGTTTCCACTTTCGGGTTCAGTAACGTCATCCGGAGCCTGAACACTTACATCATAATGCTCCTTGAAGTGAACTGTAAAGGAGTCTTCATCTCGGACTGTTTCATCGCTCTTGCTCGTGGCTTCAAGAGTTATAGTGTTTTCCTCTCCTACATCCTCTTCCGGTATATCGATCTTTGCTGTTACGTTTTCCTCCTCGCCTGGTTCTATAGTTATCTGACTTTCAAAAACAAGCCAGCCCTTTTCATCGGAAATTTTTATATCGTAACTGTCTTCTATATCGCCTGTGTTCATGACAGTGAAGTTGTATTCGTATTCGCCTGCTTTTATGACCTCGTCGTCGTCAGGTGCCTGTACTTCTACGCCGTAGGATCCAAACCATGCCGTCATCTCCACGTCTTCAGCAGGCATATCAAAGCTAACGACCTTTTCATCGGAATCTACGTATCCTATCCACTCTTCAAAGTACCAGCCATCGTCAGGAGAGGCTTCCAGTTCCACAGTTTCTCCGTACTCAACAGCATGAGTTCCCTCACCGTAGTTAAGCTCCTCACCTTCCCCTTCTACGTTTACCGTGAGCTCGTA
>SL_8KL_010_SEDDRAFT_10003354_pt1 | contig 13236 bp, 12 predicted proteins | sample SodLakKL_010_SED_4_FD_11160 | JGI IMG/M metagenome (IMG submission 11160) | reverse complement strand
AAGCTCATCGCTAAACGCAGAGCGTTATAAGGTTTTTCTGTTCCATAAGGACCGTCATTAATTATAATCAGGTAATTCATCTACTATCACCTCATTTACATAGATCTGTTAACAGATCTAATTATATCATTCCACTGTGCACACAACTACCGGCCGGGTAGCTTGGCCTGAATCCATTTAACTTGATCAATTATTATAACAGCTAACAGAACAAATAAACCTGTTTGGAGACCGTTATTACAATTGATTTATTGCTTGGAACTTTTTTGTGCTCAGTTGCCGCTATCATTTTAAGCTCAGAAATGACACATTCCTGGCTTTTGTTGGAACTTAAATATTTAGTTAATGTGATTCCGAAGTGTCAACCTTCAGGTTACGCCCGGGCAGCGGCCACAATCGGGCATTTATTTTAAAAGCAAAATGATGCCTGTAGCATCGCCGACCTGGTAATAATAGGTTGTCAGCAACACCTTCCCCATGACAGCTAAGACATATTTTTAACTACCGGGATTCCTCTTTCTTCAAATACTCTAATTTTAAAACCGTCACTGACAATGCTGTCATAATCGTGACCTGCGTCGGCGGGCCAGACCCCGTGGAAAATAAAAGGTTCTTCACCGCAGTTGAGTGTGCGGTGTGCCCAGTAGGGTGGAATATAAGCTGAAGTCCCTATTTTCATATGCAGGGCTTGTGTTTCACAACCGCGGGTTGTCATTAGGAGATAACCTTCTCCCCTGATGCAGGTATAGATTTCAGCCCGGTTTTCGATGGTGTGGAAATGTCCTTTAGTAAAGAAATATTCCTTCCCCACTTTACCCGGATAGATAACAGTCGTGCATGATAGAAGATGGCCTTCTTCATTAGGGACCGGAATTTCGTTGACTTCGTAAAGGACGGTATCGTTTTCATTCAGTAGCCGTTTATAGGCTTCCTGATCATAAAACAGCCCATCCAGGTTACTGAGACAACGGGTAATTATGCGTGCAGGGGCAGATACTTTACCACTGTTAAAATCAATATTGACGGCAAAAGGTTTTATATTTTTGTCTCTGTTCAAAATTCCTACCTCCAATCGTCAGCTTTCTTATAATGTAATCTTTAGCCGGAACAGGTTAAGGAGAGGTAAGGTTGAGTACGACCGGAACCAGGCCATGACTTTTAAAATTTCTATACTTTCTGAGGGCTATTTCATCTTGTATCGATTTGTAATGTCCAACTTTTTTTGCTTCCCGGTCCGGGGATGCGAAATCTCTTTCTTCAGCCGGCCAGTGGCATATACCGGTAATACCGGTTCTAGTAAAATTATGAATCCGGCAAAGGCCGAAAACTTTTTTAACCAGATTTTGACGGTTCCCCTTTAAGTTAGATGGGGCTGCGTACTGCTTTAATCTTTTCTGTGAACCGGGCAGCAGATTCTGTTACAGCTGAATAGTTGCCTTTGGCAGCTTCGCGGGTCAGCTCTCCACCGACGCCGACTGCAAAACAACCGTTTTTGATCCACTCCTGGACATTTTCCAGGTTTACACCCCCAGTAGGAACAAATTCGGCTTGGGGAACCGGCCCTTTCAGGGCTTTGATTACTGACGGGCCGAATGAACCGCCGGGGAAAAATTTGATCAGGTCTGCTCCTGCCTCCAGGGCTGTGACAATTTCGGTTACGGTCATGCAGCCCGGCATACATATTTTCTGGTAGCGGTTGCACATTTTTACAATGCCTGCATGAAAGGAGGGACTGACGATAAATTCAGCACCCTCAAGCATAGCCACCCTGCCTGTTTCGGAATCTAGAACAGTTCCAGCTCCCAGAAGTATCTCACCGTTCTGGTAGTTTTCGTGCAGCTTTTTGATTACCGCTATTGCCCCGGGGACAGTTAAGGTAATCTCGATAATGTTAACACCGCCTTTTCTGACCGCTTCAGTAATTTCCAGGGCCTGGGACGGTGATTCCGCCCTGATAACGGCTATAATGCCGCTGTTATATATTCGTTTCAGATCCTTGTATTTTCTGATCATTGTTAAATCCTCCTGAGTTAGAAGCTGGATTGGATGCATTTACCACCTATTTTTGGTTGTGTTCGGTGGGCAGTGCACTGAGTCCGCTGAAGACATCGGAGTACTGTTCAAGAATGCGGCTGTACATTGCCACGTACGGCTTGTAAAACTCATTATATTCTTTCCGGGGCTCGAAGCGTTTGACTACCTGACTGGACTGTTTGGCAGTGGTGGCAAGATCGTCAAACAGCCCTACCGCTTTACCGGCTATCATGGCACAGCCCCAGGTGCCTACTTCGCTCCTGTTGATGCGGCAGTAGGGGATATTTAGTATGTCGCATTTAATCTGGTTCCACAAGTTGCTGGAAGCCCCTCCGCCGATAACCCTTACCTCGCGGCAATTAAGGTCAGGATGGAGGTTCTGTTCAATTTGCAGGTAGTAGGCATATTCGTAGGCGATTCCTTCCAGGATGGAGCGGAACAGGTGGCTGCGGTTATGGGCCCAGGTAAAGCCAACCCACAGTCCCCTTAATGTGGGATCGGGCGGTGTGACCCTGCCCTGGAGGTGGGGGATAAATATAGCTCCTTCCGAGCCTGCCGGAACATTGGCTGCCATTTTGTCAAATACCTGGTAGACTTTATCTCCTGCTTTATCTTTTTCTTGCAAACCGAAAGTGTCGCGGAACCAGCGTAGGTTCAATCCCCCGCCGTTGATAAAAGAAAGGGCATAAAAAGTTCCCGGGATAACCCCACGCGTGGCCAGCACTACTTTATTATCGACATCCGGTTTGAACCGCTCCACGCAGATAGAACAAACTGAAGCCGTACCGGCATTGTCAAATACATCGCCGGGGTTAACAACGCCGGCGCCGAATGCTGCGGCAGCCTGGTCTCCAGCCCCGGCAGCTATGGGAGTGCCCTCCTTTAATCCGGTCAGACGGGAAGCTTCTGAATTAACATTGCCGATTATTTCCGTCGAGGATATGATCCGGGGGGTTTTATCTTTCGGGATTTCATACCGGTTAAGCAGTTCTTCAGACCACTTTAGTTTATCGGTTTCACTGAAACCGGAAAAATGAAGGCAGGTTTCGTCAATATAGGCCTGGTCGGCGGCTAGACCGGCCATTTTACCGGCGACATAAGTTAGTGGAACAATGAATTTGGCTGCCTGTTTAAATACCTCCGGGTGGTTGTTTTTCCACCAGATCATTTTCGAAGCATGAGCATAAGTGGGCGGACAACCGCTGCCGGCCGTGAAGTTGTCACATAGAGGTTCCATTAGATCGAAAGATTCTTCACAGCGTGTATCCAGCCAGCTGTCATAGTGGGCAACCGGCTGCCAATCTTTGTCAATCATGCCGATACCCGACATCTGGCTGCTGAAGGCTATTCCTTCAACCTTGGCACTGTCGATTTTACTTTGCTCCAAAACTGCTTTGATGCAGTTGACGGCGGAGGTGTATATTTCTTCAAGATCCTGTTCTACCCAGCCCGGTTTTGGATAGCGCAGGATAGATTCTTCGTAAGCTTCGGCAATTAGTTCGCCTTCCTGGTTAAATAGGGCCGCTTTTGTACCCATGGTGCCCAGATCGACACCCAATAAATAGATATCAGACATTTTCCGCTACCCCCTTGTAATTTTAGTTCTGCAGACCTTTAAACCTTTGCCCTTTCATTGGGAACTATCAGAACCTTTAAACCGCTGCCCCGTCTGGCTTCTTCAAAAGCTTTTTGTATGTCGGAAAGAGGAAAGACAGCAGTAACCACGTCTTTTAGCTGCTCCAGGCGGTTGCCGGCCATGAGATTTGTAACCATGCGCATCTCCCGGGGGGTTGTGCCGGTAGTTCCGATTACTTTTAATCCGCGGTAGTGGACAAGATTGGCAGGGAAGCCGGTGAAGGTATCGTCGCCGGCAAGTCCGGCAAATAAATTTATACGTCCTCCTATTGCCGCTGCCTTAATCCCCTGCAGCTGGGCTTTGGCAAAAGGTGCAGTAACCATGACCACGTCTACTCCCCAGCCGCCGGTGATGTCGAGGAGTTCTTCGTTGAAGCTACCAGCCCCCGGATCAAGGGCATAGTCGGCCTGGAAAGCTTTGCTTTTTTCCCTGCGTTCGGCTACGGGATCAACGGCAATAATGGTTGAAGCGCCCATAGCTCTGGCAGTGATTATGCTCAGGATACCCATCGGCCCTGTACCGGTAATCATTACGGTTTCGCCGGCTTTAAGCTCGCATTCCTGCAGGCCGCGGTAACAGCATGAAGTCGGTTCGGCGAGGGCGGCAATACGGGTTGGAACATGATCGGGGATGGTAACAAGGTTGCCGCGAGAAATCGAAGACGATGATAGAAGCATGTACTCGGCCAGGCTGCCGTTTAAACCAATGCCGTAGGCTTTATAATCAGGACAGTAACTGTCCCATCCGGCCTGGCAGGCGGGGCATATACCGCAGCCGACGTTGGGAGGAATGACTACCCTTGTGCCGACGATGGTTTGGTCAACCCGATCACCTGCCTCAACAATTTGACCCACCACTTCGTGGCCGAGGATTGTCTCGGTTCCCGGAGCAATGTTGCGATGGCCTCTTTGCCATATTTTTATGTCGGTGGCACAGAGGGCGGCTGTCTCAACCTTTAACAGTGCCTCTTCCCGATCCGGCCGGGGAAGGGGCGTTTCCTTAACCTCGATATTCCCGTCCATGTAGATAGCGGCGAGCATTGTTTTAGCGCTACTGCTCATATTTTTTCTACCGCCCCGTTTTTGATTGATCTGTTTGCGGCCAGGACCGCCTGCAGAGCTTTCCAACCGTCTTCCAGGCTGGAAGGCGGTGTCGTTCCGTTGATCAGGCATTCAATGAGAGTCCTGTCTTCGGCAAGGTAAGCTTCTTTAAACAGGGTTCGCCAGCTGTCGACCATTTCTTCTATAACTCCGGCCTCTTTTAAGCCGATAACAACCCCTTTTTTGGCGATACTGCCGATCATTAAGACCCCGTCTGTGCCCTGAATTTCCACCCTTGCATCATAGCCGTAATCAGCCGGGCAGGCTCCGTCGATCGTACCCATAACTTTGCCGGTCAGGCCGAATGTGACAATAGCGGTGTCGTAAAAGTCAGGATATTCTTTTGCAAACTGCAAGCACTTGTTGTTGCGGGCAGTGGCAAAAACCCAGCGGTAATTCTCACCGGTCAAAAAACGCACACAGTCAAAATCGTGACTGTTTACTTCGGCCAGCATCCCGTTGCTTTTCGAAATGTCCAGGTTCCAGGGTGGAGGTAGGCCGGGTCCTTTCCCGGTCGATTTAATCATCAGCGGCTCGCCGATATCGCCACGCCGGATAATTTCATTGGCCCGGATAAAATTTTTGTCGAAGCGGCGCATGAAACCCATAACAAAACACACGCCGTTTTTTTCCACTGCTTTGCCCATAGCCGCGGCCTCGGCTTCGGTAGAGGCCAAAGGTTTTTCGCAAAGTATCGCTTTTCCGGCCTCTGCAGCTTGTTTAACCATTTCAGCGTGGGTGAAAGTCGGAGTGGCGATAACTACGGCATCCAGCGCCGGGTCGTTTAAAAATTCTTCTGCCTTGTTATAAGCTTTAACATTAAACTGCATGGCTGTCTTTTCTGCGTTTTTTTTGTCGGCATCGCATACAGAAATCAACCGGGCATTAGGGACGTTTTCTGCAAAATTAGTGCAATGCACAAGCCCTGCTCTTCCGGTTCCGATTACCCCTACACCAACCAGATCTGCTTTTAACATCAGTTAAGATCACCTTCTTTTAGGTTGTTATAAACCTCGGGGTTGGCTACGTTTTCAGGTATTTCTTTATTCAGCACTTTAAGCAAATTGTCAGCAGCGCTTAAGCCCATTTTAAGTAACGCACCCCGGCTGTATGCACCTATGTGTGGGGTTGTTATCAACCTTTTTTGGGCAAGAAGCTTTTTATTGCGCACCGGTTCTTCGGTGTAAACGTCCAGGGCGGCGCTGAATATTTTACCCTGTTCCAAAGCGTCGGCCAGGGCGTCTTCATCGATAATTCCGCCCCGGGATGTGTTGACAATTACCGCCGTCGGCTTCATCATGTTTATTTTTTCAGCATTGATCAAATCCTTGGTTTGCGCGGTAAGGGCGATATTCACCGATACAAAATCGCTTGCTTGGAGCAGTGTATCAAGCTCCACGTAGCTGGAACCGCTGTATTCAGCCCAGTCGTGATCCGGATTGCGGGTGTAAGCAAGCACATCCATCTCAAAACCTTTAGCCCGCCGGGCTACAGCACGGCCTATTTTCCCGGTGCCGATGATTCCTAAAGTTTGCTTGTATAGATCGATGCCCAGGAAACGTTCCCAGTTTCCGGCCCTGACCGAGTTATGGGCTTCTACAATCAGGCGGCTCGAAGCCAGCATCAAACCAAATGTGTGGTCGGCCACGGCTTCGGTATTGGCGCCAGGGGTATGGGTAACCACCAGGCCTCTTTTAGAGGCTGCAGAAAGATCAATGTTGTCCAATCCCGAGCCGTACTTGGATATTACTTTCAATTTTGAAGCTGCTGCGAGCACATTTTCTGTCACCGGGTCTATACCAACCAGGAGAGCGTCCGCATCGGCAATATGTTCGATCATTTCATCTTCACTGAGCGGTTTTTGATGCGGATTGTGTTTAAGCTCGCAACCAGACTCCTCCAGAAGTCGTATCGGTTCAGGGTCCCACTTGCCAAAAGAACGCGGTGTAATTAAAACACTATAATTCAAAATCGATTACCCTCCTGCAACAGGTGATAGAACCTGGACTAAATCTTGATCACGCAGGATATAGCCGGCCCACTCTTCCCGGCTAACCCCTTGATGGTTGTATACAATAATGTTCTGCTTTTTTTCCTCCTGGTCCCAATTGTATTTCTTGGCAATTAAGTCTATCAGATGCTCCAGAGAAGAATCATCTTCCAGGCGCCACTTTTCTTCTTTTAAACCGGCCTTGTTCCTGGTTAGACCAGCATACCTTACAGTTACGGTGAGCAAGTCGGTACCTCCAGCTTTTGCAAGGCATTTTTGTTCGGGATCCCATCTTCACTCCAATCCCGCAACCGGTAGTATTCATCGAGCATAATATCATACATTTTTTTGGTCAATACTTTACCCTTGGCCGGACCTTCAGGCAGTGGCTCGGTCATGATTCTTTCAGGCAGATAGTCATCGGCCCGGGTGATTCCTTCTCTGTTTAAAATAAGCCTTTCCAGGAGAATGATTCTTTCCCCGATGGTCATTAGATCTGGTGATAAATCTATCCCTGTCGTTGCAGAAAGAGCTTCACCACCGGGTTGATCGGAAAAGCTCATGGTTCCGCGAACCACGGTACAAATGCCCAGGCTGTCGACATAGGCCCTGTTATCCTGCAGTTTTTTTACCAGTTCACCTTTGCCTTCGAGAGCAAAACGATCGTAAGTCTTTTTGAGCAGTTCGTCGCGGATTGTCCATCCTCCGACATTATGGCAGGCTCCCCGGCTGGAAGTGCCGTAAGCCAGTCCCATCCCGTAAAAACCTCTCGGGTCATAAGCGGCAAAGGGCATCCACTTGACATGCATCATGTAGGGCACTGTTTCCGGGTATTTTTCAGCCAGGCCTCTGAACCCGAAGCCCAGTATGGCTCCGAAACCTTTCTTTTCTCCAATTTGTTTGATCATCTCAACCATTGCCAGACCATCACCAAAGCGCAGTTCTATTCCACCGGTGTCACCGGTGTCGAAGATGCCTTTTTCAAAACATTCCATGGCATAAGCGATCATGTTACCGGCCGACATAGTGTCGATGCCGTATTCGTCACAATAGTAGTTACCGGCAATAATTGCTTTAAAATCACTAACCCCACATAAAGCTCCAATTGTTCCTATGGTTTCGTATTCAGGATCGGAACTTAGGCCTTTAAAATAGCCGTTTTCATCTACCGAACAAAACTGGGCACATGCTACCGGGCAGTGGAAACAGGCCTTGCTTTTTTTCTTGTAGTGTTCGGTAACGTAATCTTTGCTGATGGTGTCAATGCCCTCAAAAACACTGGTTGTAAAGTTGCGAACTGAGTAACAGCCCAGTTCGTTCATGATCTCTGTATATTGATTGGTGCCGTATAGGTTGTGTCCCTTTCTGGTTTTCCTAGCTTCTCTGGCTGCATTTTTGTTTAGTTCTTTAACCTTCGTGGGATCGGCTACAGGAATATTACCGCTGCCGCTAACGGCTATCGCTTTTAAATTTTTCGAGGCCATAACCGCACCGGCTCCGCCGCGGCCAAAACTGCGGTCATCGACCATGATATTGGCAAAGCGAACTCCGTTAAAGGCTGCCGGACCGGCAACCATAATAGCCAATTTGGATTGTTCCCACTCCCGGGTGATGGTTTCTATGGTTTCACTTGTTTTCAGATCCATTATATGCCCGGCATTTTTAAATTCGACGTTGTTTTCATCGATGGCCAGATATAAAGGTTTTTCAGCCCGTCCTTCAATAATTAATCCGTCATAACCACTGCGTTTTAAATAGGGACCGAGCTCTCCGCTGCTGTTACTGCACAGATAGTTGCCAGTTTCCGGCGAGCGGGTGGCGCATTGAAATTTTGTGGTTGCCGGTAGATTAAGTCCGGTCAGTGGCCCGGTAAAGAAGAAAAGTTTGTTGTCCGGAGCCAAAGGCTCAGTTTTGGCATCGATTTCATGGCAATAATAGTGAGCGGCTATGCCTCTGCCCCCCAGGTAATTTTTAATCAGGTCACCGGGAAGCGTTTCTTCCTTAAAGGTTTGATTCGTCAGGTTGATCCGTAATATTTTTCCTCTATATCCACCTGTAAACACATCCATCCTCCTTTTACACCTAATGTTGCCGGTTGCCCTCTAGCTTAGTTTCAAGGTTATGTAAAAACCGAATGCTTTCTTTTACATCACTGTTCCAGTAGGATTGAAAATCAGGAAGTTTATTGGCCACGAACGGGTTGGGATGTGGGGGTACAGGTTCCAAGATCAGCGGTCCCTGGAATCTAATTTTTTTCAATGATAGCAGCAGCTTACCAAAATCGAACTGTCCTTTTCCGATTGCCCGGCGGTTATTGTCTGACAGGTGCATACTGACCAGGTAGTTAGAAGCTTCATTAATCGCTTCAGCTGTACTGCTTTCTTCGATGTTCATATGAAAAGTGTCCAGGTGGAGCTTTACATTTGGTTCTGCCACATCATTGATAAACTTAATTCCCTGTGCGGCGCTGTTAACCAGGAAAGTTTCAAAACGGTTGATCGGTTCGACGGCAATGGTTATATCTTTTGTGGCGGCATAACGGGCAGTTTCTTTTACCGCTTCCACTGCATAATCCCATTCTCTGGCGGCGGCTTCCTGCCACGCTGCAGCATGATCATGATTGCCGTGTGGTTCTGCTCGCCCCGATGGGGTGGGGATGACAATAACTGCAGGTGCGTTTACTGCAGCAGCCAAATCGATATTATTACAAATATATTTTATTGCTTTTTGGCGTATATCGGGCCTGGCATGAGCCAGGTCCCGGTTTTCCATGGGCCAAATGCACCATGAGAGGACGGATGTAACCTCTAATCCATGTTGCGAGGTCAGCTGTTTAACTTTTTCCGGATCGTAACGATCCGGTTCACCGACAAGTTCTATTCCGTTACATCCCCCTTCATGGAGACGTCTGCAGGTGTTTTCAAAAGGCTCATCGCCATATATCCAGTTACTTACAGCGTATTTAAACATTACCTAACCTCCAGCAGATAAAGCTAACAAAATGCTACAAAGCGTCACCATGCTCATTTTATTGGGCAGTATAGCCTCCATCTATAGATAGCACCGAACCGGTCGTGTAACCCAGTTCATCGGAAGCCATAGCCAACACAGCTGCGGCAATTTCTTCCGGGCGGCCCAACCGGTTAAGCGGTCGGCATCCTTCCAGTCCGGCTCTGATTTCATCAGGATTTTCCGCTTCTTCAAGGATTTTGAGCACCAGCGGGGTCTCGGTCGTGCCGGGCGATACAGCATTAACCCTGATATTCTTTTCTGCAAAATCAACGGCCATGCTCTGAGTAAGCGAAATAACACCGGCCTTGGAAACATTGTAAGCAGCCTGGCCTTTAATGCCTACCATTCCTGCTTCTGAGGCGATATTTACGATTACTCCACCTCCTCTTTCAATCATTGCAGGAACGACATGATGGCAACACAGGTATACTCCTTTCAGGTTAACGGCTATTACCTTGTCCCAAGCTTCTACCGATGTTTGAGCCACGTCACCCTGGTAATGAAGGCCGGCGTTATTAACCAGAATATCTATTCCCCCATAAAGCTTTTTTGTTTTCTCCACAAGGATTCTTACGCTTTCGCTGTCACTGACATCCACCTTGACATAACTGGCTTCACCTCCGTTATTCTTGATCAGGGATACAGTATCTTCTCCTCCTATAGGATCCAAATCAGCTACCACCACGCGAGCTTTTTTGTTGGAGAAAGCTTCTGCGGCAGCCCGGCCGATTCCTGCACCGGCCCCGGTAATAATAATTACTTTGCCGTTAAAGATCATACCGGTCACACCCTTTTTGTTATTCTCTCTTGGCCCGCAGTGTATACAAGGCAACAGAAATGATGATTACTACTGCTACGGCCACGTACTGGTAGAAATAAGGCAGACGTAAGATTGTTACCCCGTTGGTGACCATGGCCATCAACACGGCCCCGGCGAATGAGCCCCATATTTTTCCCACACCGCCATATAATGCTGTGCCTCCGATGATCACTGCAGCAATGACATCAATTTCCATGTAAACTCCATAGGTGGCATGGAAAGCATCCAACCGTCCGATGGTAATCAGGCTTGCCAGGGCGGCCAGGAAACCCATCAAGGCGAAATTCAAAATCTTATATTTATCCACATTGATTCCAGCCAGGACAGCTGCTTCTTTATCGCCTCCCATAGCGGCAGTATATCGGCCATATTTGGAATACCGGTACATGATATATCCGACAACTACCACCAGAATCGCGAGGAGTATGGCGATGGGAAAGACATCGAATAAGCGGTATCTTCCGATGAAGATAAACTCGGTCGGAAACCGGGTCATCGAGAAGCCTCCGGCCAGGATCAATACAATACCCCGGTAACCAATCATAGTGGCCAGGGTGGCGATGAACTCGGGGAGCCTTAGTTTGACGACTATTAAACCATTTATTGTTCCCAACAGGGTTCCTATAGCTAATCCGATCGGAATGGCCAGAATGGGCGGAATATTGGTAAACTTACAGATAAAGCACATTAATACACCTGAAAGGGCCAGCTGAGAGCCCACTGAAAGATCAATACCCGCTCCGGTGATCACGAAGGTCATTCCGACAGCCATGATTATAAAGATAGAAGCGGAATAAAAAATATTGATCATGTTTTGGGGCAGGAAAAAGCGGGGAGCCAAGACGGCCATAATAATTGAAAATATAATTATAGCCAGGAAAGGACCCATCACTCCTACATAATATCCCAGTGACTTTTCCCTTTTTGCAACTATTTCAGATGCAGGATGTTGTTCTTCCATATTCGTGTTTTCCTCCTCATTAGGCTACAGAGTAATTAAGAAGCTGTTTTTGCATCCATGCCAACCATTAGGCTTACAATTTCCTGCTTGTCGGCTTCGTTAACGTCCGAGAAACCCACCCTTTTTCCTGCTCGTAATACCATGATTTTATCGACAACTTCGAATATATGTTCCAGGTTGTGGCAGATAAATATAACCGCAGTATTATTTTTCTTTAAGTTGCGTATAATTTCAAAGGTTTTAAATACTTCTTCCACACCAAGGGAAGCAGTGGGTTCATCCATAATTACCATTTTGGCATCCCAGTAAATTGCCCGGCCAATAGCCACAGACTGGCGCTGTCCTCCGGAGAGATTGATGACCGGATCATTCAAGTTTTTTATATCCAGACCGATAATTTCTTTAATAAAACGCCTGCTTTCTTGCTCCATCTTTTTGTTGTCAAGCACAGAAATTCCCAGCACTTTTTTATCAAGTTCTTTTCCCAGGAAAAGATTCTCGGGAACGTTCAGGGTTTCTACCAACCCGAGATTTTGGTAAATGGCATCAATTCCCAGATTCAGTGAGTCGGCCCGGTTATTGATCTCTACTTTTTGGCCTTCCCAGATAATATCACCGCCTGTTTTAGAGTATACCCCGGTCAAAATCTTTATTAATGTTGATTTGCCGGCAGCATTTTCCCCAACCAGCCCTAGAACTTCACCCGGATTAATTGACAGGTCAACATTATCTAAAGCCCGCAGCCCTCCAAAATCTTTTATAATGTTTTTCATTTCAAGCAATGGTTTTTGATTACTCAATACAATACCTCCTTATATGGGGGTAAGACATATGGGAGCAAATCCCTAAATATGCTCCATATTGTTTTCACATATCATTAAATATTAGGGCAAAATGTTTAAAGGGAGGCCCTCCTGCTTGAGGGCCTCCCAAAAAAAATGTTTAATGTTCGAGGTCGCCGCTGTAACGGAATGCATAGTCCAGAATTTCGTCGATAGCTTCTCGATCGTAGGTATGATCGACTAAGACCATTTCACCAGTGAAAACCAGGGGTATTTCATCCTGGCGACCTTCCAGATCTAGCTTGATCATCTCAGCCAAGACGACTCCCCAGTCGTCCTGGTTACGTAATACGGTGAAATGCATCTGGCCGTCCAGCAGCAGTTCCTGTTCTTCGGTGCCGCCGCCCCAACCATTGAGTATGACATCTCCGGTCATGCCCATTTCTTCAATAGCAGCTGCGGCCCCCGCCGTCATGGCGGTGCTGGAACTGTGGATGAAATCTACTTCAGGGTAAGCCACCAGGATTTCCTTGGTTGCTTCATATGCTGCTTCGCGGTCCCAGTCGGCGTAGTGTTCATAGACAACTTCAACCCCTTGGTCTTCAAACATATCTCTTACGGTGTAGCCGCGCAGGATGGCGGCAGGAGTTCCAACGATACCGTGGAGGAAGGCTACGTGTTCAAAATCATAGTTCTCCTGGATGTATTCGCTAATGACCAGGGCACCGTCATAGTGATCGAAAGCTACGTAAGAAAGTGGCTGTCCTTCTTCCCTGGTAGTACCCCACTCCTTCAGTGGCGTGCTTTCGTTCCAGACAATTACTTCGATGTCAGGGTCGGCAATAAGATCTGAGATAATGTCTGACTGAACTTCTAAGGCTGTCGGTCCGACTATACAGTA
>SL_8KL_010_SEDDRAFT_10003353_pt1 | contig 13242 bp, 9 predicted proteins | sample SodLakKL_010_SED_4_FD_11160 | JGI IMG/M metagenome (IMG submission 11160) | reverse complement strand
AGAACCATCGCGGGCTCTTTTCTATTTGCATTTTTTTTGCGATAATGGTAGGGTGTATACATTGAAAACTGGTTAATAATATACTAACCCGGTTGTAACAACAGGCGGGTGGTATTGAGGAGGTCTATATATGAAGAAGTACAACAGCGAAAATATTCGCAATGTGGCATTAATATCCCACGGCAGTGCCGGAAAAACTTCACTTACCGAAGCGCTGCTTTTTACGTCAGGGACAATTAACCGCCAGGGAAAAATCGAGTCGGGTAACACCACTACCGATTATGACCCTGATGAAATCAAGAAACAGGTGACTATAAACCTGGGTCTGGCTCCCCTGGAGTGGGACGGGATCAAGATTAATTTGCTTGACACGCCGGGCTATTTTGATTTTATTGGTGATGTCCTTGGTGCTCTGCGAGCTGCCGATAGTGTTGTAACGGTCGTTTGTGCTGTTTCGGGTGTTGAAGTTGGCACAGAAAAAGTATGGGGTTACGCAGATGATTACAACCTGCCCCGTCTTGTGGCCATCAACAAACTGGATCGCGAAAATGCCGATTATGAAGGGACCCTGGAACAGCTTCGGGATAATTTCGGACATAATGTGGCCCCCCTGCAGATGCCCATTGGTCAGGAAGCAGACTTTAAAGGGGTTGTTGACCTGGTTAGGCAAAAAGCAATCATGTTTTCTGATGATGGTATGAAAACGACCGAAGAAGATATTCCCTCAGATCTGGTCGACAATGCCCGCGAGCTAAGGGAAAAACTGGTTGAAGCGATTGCCGAGGCCGATGACAGCCTCCTCGAAAAATACCTGGAGGGCGAAGAACTGACCGATGATGAAATAAACGAAGGTCTGCGACGGGGAGTCCTGGAAGGCAAAACAATCCCTGTTCTTTGCTGTGCAGCCTCGAAAAATTTTGGAACCCAGCCGTTGCTGGATCTGATCAAGCGCTACCTTCCCACCCCTCTCGATAAAGAGAAAATAAAGGGATATATCCCCGGCAGTAAAGATGAAGTTACCCGTAAACTTAGCAACGACGAGCCGATGTCTGCTTTTGTATTTAAAACTCTGGCCGACCCCTATGTGGGTCGGATCAACTACTTCCGAGTTTTTTCCGGCAATATCCAGCCCGACAGTCAGGTCTACAATTCCACCCAGGATTTGACTGAGCGTTTTGGACAGGTTTTTTCAATGCGCGGGAAGAACCAGATTCAGATGGAGGAAGTTGTTGCCGGAGACATTGCCTGCGCTGCCAAGCTCCAAAACACCGTTACCGGCGACACTCTTTGCGACAAGGGTAATCCGCTTGTTTTTCCGGCCATAGATTTCCCCGATCCGGTTATTTCTTTTGCAGTAGAGCCAAAAACTAAAGGAGATGAGGATAAGGTTGGCAGCGGGCTTTCTCGTTTCCTCGAAGAAGATCCGACCTTCAGGATGGAAAGGAATGTCGAAACGAAACAAACGGTTATTTCCGGCATGGGCGAACTGCACCTGGATATCATTGTAAACCGCCTGGCCCAAAAGTTCGGTGTAGACGTTGAGCTTTCCACTCCCAAAGTCCCCTACAAGGAAACAATAAAAGGACAGGCCCGGGTGGAAGGTAAGCACAAGAAACAGTCAGGAGGTCGCGGCCAGTTCGGTCATGTCTACATCGAACTGGAGTCTTCTGAGCCTGGCGAAGGGCTCGTATTTGAAAACAAGATTTTTGGCGGATCAGTGCCGCGGCAATACGTGCCGGCTGTAGAAAAGGGCATCCAGGAAGCAATGGAAGAAGGGGTGGTTGCCGGTTATCCGGTTGTGGATGTTTTAGTCAGGCTGGTTGACGGTTCATATCACACCGTAGACTCCTCAGAGATGGCCTTTAAGGTAGCCGGAGCGCTGGCTTTCCGTAAAGGAATGGATGAGGCAGGTGCCGTGCTGCTGGAACCGATAATGAACGTAGAAGTTCTTGTTCCTGAAGCATTCATGGGCGATATCATGGGTGATTTAAACAGTAAACGGGGAAGGATCCAGGGTATGGAGCCTGAAGGGAATATGCAAAAAATCAAGGCTCAGGTCCCGATGGCCGAAATGTTTAAATACTCTATAGACCTCCGTTCGATGACTCAGGGCCGGGGCTTTTTCAGCATGGAATTTTCACACTACGAAGAAGTGCCCCACAATGTGGCAGAACAAATTATTGAAGAGGCCCGGGCGCAAAAGGAAGAAGAAGCTTGAGACATTTACAGCCTGAGCTTTCCAGTGAACGGTGAAGTTAAGAGATAAAAAGGGTTGCCACAAAAGGCGGCCCTTTCGTTTTAGAATGTTTATTTTATCTGAAACGGTGATCAACCAGCCTGGTAAGTCGGTGCGGGGTTATTGACACCTGAATGTGCAGCCGGCTTTAAGTGATATTTTTTTGCCGCCCAAGGCCGCTTACTATCATACGGCGTATCTTGCCGAAAATTTTGTTGATGATTAGTTTGCAAAAAGAAAAAAGTGGTTTAATATCGTCTGTTGCCCAGATAGCGTGGGCTTTGTGGTGAGTAAGCCATGGCCGGATAACCTGGTCTGGCTTAAGCTGCCCGGACTTCAGGTAGGCGGCAACACTGATCATATCTTCGTATGCATGCCAGAAGGCCCAGGGTTTATCTTCCCTGAGATGGAAATCCGGAAGAGGGTTGCCAACCAGATCCCTGTACTGCACGTAAGTAAATTCAAGCCCGCACTTGTCGAATAGCACATTAAGCGTACTCAGGCGGGCATTGATCTCGATCAGGTATAATTGCCCGGTTTCAGGGTGCTTTTTAAATTCAATCTCCCCGTAGCCGCGGTAGCCAAGGCGCTCAATATATTTTTTGCCCATGTCGACAAGGGACTGATCGTGAAGGTGATGGGTCAGGGTTGAGGAACCGAAATTAATCGGGAACTGGCGCAGTTTTTGAGCTGTCATAGTGTGTGTAATTCGACCTTCCCGGTTTACATAGAAGTCAAATACAAACATCTGATCGTCGAAGCCGGGCACTATTTCCTGGACCATGACTGCCAGGCCGCTGGAGTACGCAGTTTCAAGAGCCTGCAGCAGTTGTTTTTCATGTTCGGCAAACAGGCATTTTTGGCGGAATACCTTGACAAATTCGTGAGACAGTGCCGGTTTAATGATGCAGGGATAACTAATGGACTCGGCAACCTGGCGTGGATCAATATCTTGATTAACAGTAAAAGTTTTTGGAGTTTGCAAATCATGCTTTTCAGCCAGGATGGAAAGGCCATTTTTAGTGATGATTTGCTCCAGCAAGCCCGGAGGGTTAACAGGAAAAAGGTAATAATGAGCCAGTTCTTCCGCATACCGGGAGATCAAAAGGGCATAGCTATCAGCGCTTGCCATCAAGACCGGTCTTTGCTCAAATTCTCGGCCCAGATCCATCAAAAAGTGGGCCAAAGCTGCTTCATCGACGTTAATATTAGGGCAAAGAATTTTTTGAGTTACATAGCGAGAAGATAGGGCGTAGGCATTGGGAAAGTAGTAGTCCAGTGCATAAACCGGTATATTCCTTCTTCCGAGGGTACGAATTGCTCCAAGCGCTGTATAAAAGTTCGCGCCTAACATCACTGCCGGAGCCTGATTTGCACTTTTCGGTTTTTTTATGATTGGCTGTTTCAAATTACTATCCCCTGATCCCGGTACCTAGGTTTGGATGTTTATGGCCCGCTTGAAAAATCTCCGGCTTGCCGTATTCAAATTAATGCTTCCAATTCATGATTATAACGTACCTGCCTGAAATATTGGGGATTTTCTTTGTATTTTGCCCTCTACCTTGATTCCCAGGGTATGATATAATCATAATGAATAAATAATCAGGCAAAGTCCAACTACAGTGGGGAGTTGTTGGCAATAATGAAGCGCAAGAAGGTAGCGGTCGTGTTCGGCGGAAGATCGGGAGAGCATGTTGTTTCTTTACGTTCCGCAGCCTCAGTTATGGATGCGATCGACAAGGAAAAATATGAAATTATTCCCGTTGGCATAACCAGGGAAGGAGCCTGGTTTACCGGCCCGGATGCCTGGTTGGCCCTTTGGGAAAACCGTCCTCCGCGCGAAGCGGGCGCAGCGGTTGTTATAACTGATCCCAATCGCCCCGGTCTGCTTGTGCAATCGGCCCTATCTCCTTCAGAGTGGTTTTACCAGCCTCTTGATATCGTATTTCCCGTCCTGCATGGCACCTACGGTGAAGACGGCACTATCCAGGGATTATTTGAAATGGCCGGCCTTCCTTATGTCGGTTCAGGAGTGCTTGCCTCCAGCGTAGCCATGGATAAAGTAGTAATGAAAACGCTCTTTAAAGAAAACGAGCTCCCGGTTGCCCGCTTTATCTATTTTTACCGCTGGGAATGGAACGGCAATGAACATTCATGGTTGGCCCGGGTGACAGAAGAAATCGGGATGCCCTGCTTTGTTAAGCCGGCCAACCTGGGCTCCAGCGTGGGTATTACCAAGGTCCGCACAGCCGATAAGCTGGTGGCTGCTGTTGAAGAGGCTCTTCTCTATGATGATAAAGTGATTGTTGAAACTTTCCTGGAAGGCAGGGAAATTGAATGCAGCGTCTTAGGCGATCTGGAGCCATATACTTCCAGGCCGGGAGAGGTAATTCCATGCAACGAATTTTACGATTACCGGGCCAAGTATATTGATGATCGTTCAGAGCTTGTTATCCCGGTTGAGCTGGGAGAAAATTTGGAAAACAGGGTTAGAGATTATTCCGCCCGGGCATTTAAAGCTATCGAGGCGAGCGGGTTGGCGAGGGTAGACTTTTTTGTCAACACCTTGACCGAAACTGTCACTTTGATTGAAATAAATACCATACCCGGTTTTACCAGTATTAGTATGTATCCAAAGCTTTGGGAGGCCAGCGGGATCAACTATGAAGAGCTTGTCGGCAGGCTGCTCGAGCTGGCTGAATGTCGTTTTCAACGCCGCCGTTCGCTGATGGTTTCTCCTCCAGAATAAGTAGCTTTTTGCTTTCAATAAATAGGTATAAATTTATATAATAGGATACAATAGCGGGGTGGTTAGTATCAAGGATGAGCGCCAGAAATCTCTTTTAGATCTAATCAGTGAACGGGAAGAATTGCCATTGGAGAAAGAAAAGCATGCCGGCACATCCACACCTGATGATTCCAGGCAGGAACTGGATTCTTTGGAAGAGGAAGCTCTGACCTGCAGGCGCTGTTCCTTGAGACTAAACTGCCGGCAGGTTGTTTTCGGAGCAGGCAACCCCGGGGCGGATCTGTTGCTGGTTGGAGAAGGTCCAGGCAGCGACGAAGACCGGCAGGGTATTCCCTTTGTTGGCAGGGCCGGGCAGTTGCTGAACCGGATTTTAGAGGCGGCCTCAATTGACCGGAATGAAGTTTATATCACTAATATTGTCAAATGCCGTCCACCAAACAACAGGTTGCCCTCACAACCGGAAATAGAGGCATGCCTGCCTTACTTGAGAAAGCAGTTCGAGCTGATAGATCCGGAAATAATAATATGTCTCGGATCCCTGGCTACAAAAACGCTGATTGACAAAGAGGCTGCCATTACGCGTTTTCGCGGGCAATGGCGCCAGATCGGCGGCAGGCGCTACATGGCGACATTTCATCCTGCCGCCTTGCTCAGGGATCCCGGTAAAAAGAAATACGTGTGGGAGGATTTTAAAAAAGTAATCAAGGTATACCATAATTCCGATAATGGAGGTTCATTCCATGAGCAATGAGCTCGTTTTAATTGTCGATGATGAAAAAACGCTGGTTAAGGCCCTGACCTTTAACCTGCAAAAAGAGGGTTTCCGGGTGGATACCGCTTATGATGGCGAAGAGGCGCTGGAAAAAGTTTTTTCCTTGAAACCGGATGTTGTAGTCCTGGACTTGATGTTACCCGAGGTTGATGGTTTTGAAGTCTGCCGCCGGATTCGCAAAAAACTGGAAGTGCCGATTATCATGCTAACTGCCCGTAGTGAAGATATTGACAAAGTGCTCGGTCTGGAACTGGGCGCTGATGATTACCTGACCAAGCCATTTAATTCACGTGAGCTTGTAGCCAGGATCAAAGCGATCTTGAGACGCAGCACAGCTTCGCAAGAAGAGTCTCGGAAACAAATACAAATCGGTAAGCTGCAGATTGATCTGTTGCAGCACAGAGTACGGCTGGGGGATAAAGAAATTAATTTGACCTCAAAAGAGTTTGCGCTGCTCAGCTTTTTGGCTCTCAATGCCGGCAATGTTTATTCCCGGGAGCAGTTGTTAGCCCAGGTCTGGGGTTATGACTACTATGGGGATGTCCGTACTGTTGATGTGCATATCAGGCATCTGAGGGAAAAGATTGAAAATGATCCGGCCAACCCGGAATATATTATTACTGTTTGGGGCACGGGTTATAAACTCAGGGAGGATATTTAATGTCGAGGTTTTACAGCATCCGGTTTCGTTTGACGGCCGTTTTTTTGGCCATAATCCTTGCTGTCATGTTGATTATAAGCCTCTTTTTATACTCCACTCTGGAACGTTACCACATGAACAACCTTCTGGAACATCTTCAGCGGACCGGATTCTTGGCTTCGGAATTCCTGGTTGGTCATCTAAGAGGCCAGATAGATACTGTTCGTTTGAGTTCCCTGGCTGAAAATATTAGCCGTCAGGCCGGTGCCCGGGTCGTATTCATTGATGACCAGGGCATGGTTGTGGGAGACTCGGTCCGGGTCGGTGGCCTTCTCAATCAGACTCTCGACCACGAAGATGTTAAAAATGCCCTTGACGGAGAAGTAAGCAACAGTATTACCTACAGCGAAAGGATAGGGCATCAGATTATGCAGATGGCTATTCCGGTCAAAGAAGGAAACGGAGATATCATCGGGGTTATTTTTCTTTCTACCTCGTTGGAAGATGTGCATCAAACCCTGGCCGATATTCGGATCTTCCTATTTTTATCAACGGTCCTGGCCATGGCTATTGTAGGCGGTGGTTCGATTGCCCTGGCCCGCCGTTTTACAGGCCCTCTGGAAGAACTTACTGTTGCGGCCAGAAAGATGTCTGAAGGCAAGCTTGATCAGCATATTGAATTTACTTCAGGTGATGAGATTGGTCGTCTTGCCGATCAGTTTAACGTTATGGCCAAGCGTCTTAACTACTATACCAATAATTTAAAGAAATTTGCCGCCGATGTTGCCCACGAGGTCCGCACACCTTTAACTACTATGAGCCTTTTAACTAAGTCACTCAAGGAGCATGATATGGATCCTGAGCAGCAGAAAGAGTTTGTCGATGATCTTGATAACGAGCTTGATCGCCTGGTCCAACTGGTTAATGACCTGCTGGAATTGTCCAAGCTGGAAAAGAACCGGGTCGAATATGAAGAGGTAACCATGAACTTCTTGCTCAAGGATATGATCAAGGAAAACAGGTATCGTTTCAAACAGTCCGGTGTGGATTTGATTGAACTTATCCCGGAGGAAATGATGAAAGTGTCGGCTGTGCCCATGCAGCTTCGCCAGGTTGTCTCTAACCTGCTCGATAACGCCCTGAACTATACTCCTACCGGTGGTTCTGTAACGGTATCTCTTGACCAGGTTGAAGGCGAAGTAATTATAACTGTGGAAGATACCGGTAGCGGTATTCCCAAAGAAGATCAGAGTTTCATCTTTGAACGTTTTTACCGCGTTGAAAAAGCCCGTTCCAGGGAAGGAGGCGGAACAGGATTGGGCCTGGCCATCGTCAGTGAAATTGTAGCCAAACACAACGGCAGGGTTTGGGTGGAAAGTGAAGAAGGCCAGGGAAGCAGCTTTTATTTTGCCCTGCCCGCTGTTGAATAATTGTTAGGGATATTTAACCCGGCTTCATTAAATTTTAATTGTTTTAGTTTTCGCAAGAGCCCGGGGGTATGATACAATATTTAACACTCTGGTTTTGTTATTCGGGGGTGTTTTTTGATGAAAAATGTCCAGCCATTTTATTATATAATTGCCCTGGCCGCTCTGTTTATGTTGGCCGGAGTATATATGCTGATCTTACAGCTAATGCCTGCGCCGGAACAAACAGGGGTAACTGTAGATCCCCAGGACCCCGATCAAGGTGGTGCGCTCTACGACCTCTGGTTTTCCAGCGCTGAAATATATGATCTCAGCGTTGACCACAATTTGACCGGGATCTTGTTTAGTACTGATCAGCAAATGATTAGTCTCCTTGATCAGGAAAGAAGATTACGCTGGGATAAAAGTTTTTCTACTGCGCCCAGACAGGCAAAACTATCTTCCTGCGGCAACTATGTCGTTACCGGCACAGAAGGCGGGTTACTTTACTTTACCTCCACCGATCTGGAGTTTTCCTGGCAGAATGAAGGGCCCCCTGTTGAACATGTGGCTATTGCTCCCAATGCCAACTGGGTGGCTGCCGCCCGGGTGGATGAAGAGGCTGAAAGCCATATCATCGAATTTTACAACCGGGACGGAGAACTGAAGTGGTCTCTTGATAGCGGACCGGTCAAAAACCTTTATCTTTCCAGTGAATACCTTGAACAGGCCAGTGTTTTCTTTACCCATATGGAAGATGAACAACCGACTTTTAGCGCGGTTAATATTGACGGTGAAGAGCTCTGGTCGTATGAAGGCAAACGCCTGACAGCCGTGTCGAGGCATGGAAGCCGCATGGCGGCTTCAGAAGAGAAGAAACTAACCGTTTATGATTCTCAGGGCCAGGCCTTATGGGAGAACGAAATACCCTTTAATCCTCAAACAGTAATGTTCAACCCCCAGAACTATAACCGTCTCCTGGTTTACGGAAACCAGGAGGGCGCGGATGAAAACCTGTACTATTACGATTTAACTGATAATTTACTATGGAACAAGAGGGTTGCCGATGGGTCCCTGTTTTCTTTTACCGCTGATGGCCAGTATATTGTGTCCAGTTCCTGGCGTCATTACCGCGAAGATTATACTCAAATGAAAATTCTTGACCGGCAGGGGGTAGAAGTGAACAGTTGGGAAGTGGCCATGCGGGTTGAAAAACTGGTCAAATCGGGTCATCCGCATCTCGTAGTAGTAGGTGGTGAGGACGGATATATTGATCTTATTAACCTGGAACCGCTACTCGCCGAAACAGAAAATGATGTAGCCAAAGTCCCTATTTATAACCCGGTTTCAACCGAACAAAAGGCTGATGAAATAAAGGTTCCCCTCTATTTCATAGATGAAAATTCAAACCTGGTCCCTGTCACCAGATCTTTAAATGAAACAGATGATCCAATTCAAGCTGCAGTAGAGGAATTGATCCGCGGTCCGGCCCGCGGGAGCGCTCTTTACCGGACCATTCCCCAGAAAGAGGTTCCTATCGAAGTTGAATTTTCGGGGGAAGAGGGTCTTGTCACTCTGGAAATACCGCCTGAACTGGCTGAATTAAGTGGTGAAGCTCCAAGTACAACTGCGCTTGATTCCCTGCTCCTTACCATCAGTTCTTTTTCTGAGGTTGAAGAAATTGTGCTGACGGTTGATGGAGAGCCCCTGGAAGTTTTTGGAGAAGACCTGGTGCTTGATCAACCTCTCAGCCCTTACCGGTGGGAAAAACCGGTCTATAGACCGGTTATGAGCGGTAATCGTTACTACTTGAAAGTGCAGGAAGCAGCTACGGAAAATGATAAAGAAGCTGATTTACAGCACCTGGTTGATCAGGCTCTTATATCATGCCGGGCTCTGCCGTTTGTTCCTTCCGGCCTGGATATAATTGACTTGCGGATCTCCAGGGAACATATCCAGGTTAACCTGACCGATTCTTTCAAGAAAATATTTCCGGAAAAAGGTGGAGAACAAGAAAAGCTGCAATCCGAACTGATCCTGGACTCGCTGATTATGACTGTTTTCGAAAACAGCCGAGTTCAGAGGGTTGAGATCCTGGTTGATGGCGAATATTGGGAGCCGCCGGAAGGGTATCCTTCACTGGGCCGTTTTCGCCACCGGCCTTATTTTATTAACCCGGAGCAGTAACCAATTAAGCAAGCCTCTTCAAAAAAGCGCCATACCCTGGCTATAAAAGGGAAAAATATTTGTAAAATAATAGTCTATAAGCTAAAATAAGTGATAAAGCGCTAAGGAGATAACGATATATGCAGAAATTAAAGGAAGAGATTGGAGAGGTACTAGCGCCTTTAGTCGATATGAAAGCCGATCGGGTCCGAGAACTGATTGAAGTTCCTCCGGAGCCGGAGTACGGAGACCTGGCTTTTCCCTGTTTTACACTGGCCAAAACCCTGAAGAAACCCCCACCAGTAATCGCAAAAGAACTTGCGGAACAACTTTCCGAACAGCAAGGTCACCTTTGGGAAAAAGCTGAGCCCCGGGGTCCCTATCTTAATTTTTATATTGCCCCGCAAGCCTACAACCTCGAAGTGTTAAAAAAAGTAGGAAATGAAAAAGACCGCTATGGACATGCCGATATTGGCAAGGGGCAGAATGTAACCGTTGATTATTCTTCTCCTAATATAGCCAAACCTTTCGGGGTCGGGCATATCCGTTCTACTGTAATTGGACATTCCTTGTATCTCCTTTACAGGGCTCTCGGTTATAACAGTATCGGGATTAATCACCTCGGTGACTGGGGAACTCAGTTCGGCAAGCTGATCGTGGCCTATAAACGCTGGGGTGAAGATAGCAAACTAAAAGAGGATCCCGTTGAATACCTTTACCGCCTTTATGTGCAATTTCACCAGGAAGCCGAAGAAGAACCCACCCTTGATGAGGAGGCCCGGTCCTGGTTTAAAAAGTTGGAAAGTGCTGATCCGGAAGCAGTTTCCTACTGGGAACATTTTAAAGAACTAAGCCTGGAAGCCTATGCTTCAATTTACAGCCGACTGGGCATAGAATTTGAACACTACCACGGGGAAAGTCACTATAACCAGATGCTTGAGCGCACGATCGAACTGGTTGAAGAAAAAGGAATTGCCAAAGAAAGCGAAGGGGCGCTAATTGTCGATCTGGAACCGCATAACCTCCCTCCGGTAATGCTTCGCAAAAAGGATGGAGCTACTCTTTATATCACAAGAGACCTGGCGGCGGCAATATACCGGAAAGAAACTTTTAACTTTGCCCGTTCACTGTACGTGGTGGGTGCTGAACAGACCCTTCATTTTCAGCAGCTTTTTAAAGTCCTTGAACTGCTCGGTTTTGAATGGTCTTCGCAATGTGTACATGTGCCTTTTGGCATGATTCGCTTCAAAGAAGGGCGCATGTCTACTCGGGCCGGGAAAATCATCCTGCTGGAAGAAGTTTTGGACCGGGCAGTCGAAATGGCCCGGGAGATTATAGAAGAGAAGAATCCTGACCTGGAGGACAAAGAAGGCGCTGCTGAAGCGGTCGGCCTGGGAGCGGTTAGATTTGGGGATCTGAGTAATGACCGGGTTAAAAATATAGAATTTGATTGGGAGAAAGTGCTCGATTTTTCTGGAGAAACAGCCGCTTATATTCAGTATGCCCATGCCAGGATATGCAGTATTATTCGCAAAGCGGAACCCGGACTCCTGGCCTGGAAAGACGAGGCGGCAGCCAGGCTAGAAAAAGAAGAGGAAATAACCCTGGTTAAAACCCTGGCCCTGCTGCCCGATAAAATTATTGATTCGGCTGAAAGTTATAAGCCCTCGATCCTGGCCCGCTACCTGATCGATGTAGCCAGGGAATTTAACAGGTTTTACCATAACTGCCCTGTTCTGAGCAGCGGACCGGAAATTAAACAGGCCCGGATGCTTTTGATTGACGCCACCAGGCAGGTCCTGGCAAACGGATTGGCCCTGCTTGGGATTGAAGCTCCTGAAGAAATGTAATAGTTAATAGGAGGTTAAATCATGCTGGATTTAAAATTTGTCAGGGATAATCCGGACCTTGTCCGCCAGGCGATGCAGCTTAAGGGTGAAGAAGGCGATCTCGAGGGACTTTTAACCAAAGATGCCGAACGGCGCCACCTGCTCAAGGAGGCGGAAGAATTAAAACAAATCCGTAACCGTGTTTCCAAAGAAATTGGCCAGTCTGGCGGAGATAGCAGTTCTGTAGAAGCTAAAAAACAGGAAATGCGGGAAGTCTCGTCAAAAATTAAAGAGCTGGATGAGCAGCTGCGCCGTGTTGACGGCGAAATGGAACGGCTGTTATTGGAATTACCCAACCTTCCCGATCCAGTAGTACCCCGGGGTAGTGATGAATCCGACAATGTAGAAGTCCGCTCCTGGGGAAAACATCCTGAATTTGATTACCCTGCTCTGGCTCACTGGGATATCGGGGCCAACCTGGACATTATCGATTTTGCCAGGGCCGGCAAAATAACCGGCAGCCGCTTTGCCCTTTATTATGGAGCCGGGGCCAGGCTGGAGCGGGCTCTTTATAATTTCATGCTCGACCTGCATACCGCTGAGCATGGTTACCGGGAAGTTTTCCCGCCTTTTCTTGTTAATGCAGCCAGTATGACAGGAACCGGCCAGCTGCCAAAATTTGCTGAAGATGCTTTTAGAATTGAAGGAACAGACCTGTACCTGATTCCCACCGCGGAAGTGCCGGTTACCAACCTGCACCGGGACGAGATCCTGGATGCCGATAAGCTCCCTCTTTATTACTGCGCTTACAGCGCCTGCTTTAGAGCTGAAGCCGGGGCTCATGGCCGGGATACAAGGGGTCTGATCCGCCAGCACCAGTTTAACAAGGTAGAACTGGTTAAGTTTACACGGCCCGAAGATTCAATGGACGAACTGGAATCATTGACCCGTGATGCAGAGAAAGTCCTTCAACTCCTTGGACTTCCCTACCGGGTTATGTTAATGTGCAGCGGAGATCTTGGTTTTGCCCCGGCAAAAAAATACGACCTGGAGGTGTGGTTGCCGGCTGCTGAAACATACCGTGAAATATCTTCATGTAGCAATTTTACTGATTTCCAGGCCCGTCGGGCCGGGATCAGGTACCGCCCGGAAAACGGTAAAAAAGCTCAGTTTGTCCATACTTTAAATGGGTCCGGAGTGGCGATTGGCAGGACTGTTGCCGCCATTCTTGAAAATTATCAGCAGGAAGATGGCAGTGTAATTATCCCGGAAGCGCTCCGCCCTTACTTTAAAGGACGGGATCGCATCACGGCAAATTCATGATTGCATTAATTAGTTGGGTGCCTGTATTTTTGTAAGGAGGGCATTAATAAATGGTCTTTGAGCATTTAAGAAGCAGGTTGTTTGAAAAGGACAGGTTGGTTGGTCTGCTGGTTATGGCGGT
>SL_8KL_010_SEDDRAFT_10003352_pt1 | contig 13242 bp, 12 predicted proteins | sample SodLakKL_010_SED_4_FD_11160 | JGI IMG/M metagenome (IMG submission 11160) | reverse complement strand
CCCCCGTCCCTTCAGTGCTTTTGTCTTTTTTCCCGGGGCTATTTGATCCCCTTGTAGTTTTCACGCAGGTATTTTTCCATGTCTTCGGTAAAGCCGAGCGACTGGTGTTCTTTTAAGATCTGGCTGGCTTTTTCATGTGCCCTGGTGGTGGCATCTTTTGATCCTTCCGATTCCCAAATGCTGCGCGGTTTGCGGTCAGCCAGGGAGGGAATGTAAAACTCACCGCGCACATGCTTGAAGGTGTGTTCCTTGTCGAGATAATGACCTGCCGGGCCGACTTCCTCAATCACGTCAGTGGCGATGGTTTCCTTGTTGGTTTCCACACCTTTTACGGCTCTTAGGGCCATCCCGACGGAATCGTTATCGATAACCATTTTTTCATAAGAAAGGGTGTTGCAGAACTCGATCAGGCCGAAAGCATCGTGAATAAAGTTACATCCGGACAGGGCTACTGTGAGGGCGGTGTTCGCGCTTTCATAGCCTGCCTGGGCATCGACTACCTTGGAATCGGACATGCCGCCGGTCCCGTACATCGGGATCTTGTAGTACTGTGACATCTGGGCGCAGCCTGCGTTGATCAGGGCCGATTCAATGCAGCCCGCTACGTAAGTCCCGGTCTGCATATCCATGATGCTCGAGGTGGAACCGTAAATAGTGGGATTGCCCTTGTTAACCAGCTGGGTCAGGATCAGGCCGCCTAAAGATTCAGCGTTGTTAATCGTGATCGTCCCGGCTAAAGTTACCGGCGCATTCGCCCCGGCGAGCGGTTCAGATGGGGTGGCCAGCGGTAGCCCGTGCTTGGCTACTTCGATCAGGAAATCGGTATAGGTGACCTCCATTAAGAGTGGGCTCATCATAAGGGTAATAAAGGAAACAAAGGGGCGCTCACGCAGTTTGTCCTTGCCGCCCGCAATGTCTTCAGACATTTTAATGACCGAGCGCAGACCGTCCATCGTGTAAATGCCGCCCATGACATGCTTGGAGGTGTTGGCAAAGGAATGGTAAAACCGGTTTACGTCCACGTCTTCAGTGGGTACATCGTCGGGATAGCAATTGATTACGAAAAAGGCGATATTGTCAAGCGCATCGGTCATTTTAGCATAACCGGCCACGTCTCTTACCTGGGTCGGCCTTTTTTCGCCGCTGTCGAGATCGAGGGTGTTTAAAACGGTTCCCCCGGTGCCAAGGTGGACGTTGGCTCCTTCTAAATGCAGGTCATTTTTTTCTTCCCGGCCACAGAGGATTATTTTTGACGGGTTAGAATCGATAGCGTCCTCGATCATCGCCCGGGGGATCTTGACGATCTTGTTTTCTTCGTCTACGTTGGCCCCGTTATCTTTATATATTTGCCGGGCTGTATCGTTGTGGATTTTTAAGCCTACGTTTTCTAACAGGTAAACTGTAGCCTCATGCACCTGCTTAATGTCCTCGTCGCTGAATACTTTAAAACTGCCGCCTTTGTAATGTTTGTACATAATCAATCTCCTTTCTAATTTTTAACACACTTAAATCATTTATCCGCCTGGGCAGGGGATAAAGGTTGGTTCCTTTGGTAAGCACCTCCCGGAGGCGGTTTGTTTATCATCCAACTTTTGCTAAGCATGCCCGGTAGGATTAACGGGTATAAGCCGGGGACGATCCATGCTATTTACTCTTGCAAGGATCGTGCCACCATGAGCTTTTATTTCAAGCCTGCCGGGTTTAATGCAAAAATGGCTGAATAGTCAAGTTCAAGGAAGTTCCAGGGAGTGTTTCTTAATCCGGTACTGGAGGCTCTGCCTTCTCAAGCCCAGCTCCTTAGCAGTTTTTGAGACATTCCAGTTGTTTCGTTTTAAGGCGGTTTCAACCACCCTCCTTTCCACTTTTTCTAAGGTTTCATCCAGGTTGTAGTTATTGTGCCTGCGTGCTTTGGTTGATTGGCCGCTGCTAAACTTACGCTTGATATTAGGCGGGACGTCACTCAACCCGATTATGTTTTTACCGCTGTCCAGGGCGCTCATTCCGGCAGCCAGGAATTGTTCAAGTTCCCTTATATTGCCCGGCCACGGGTATTTTTCAACCTGGTTAAGCAGTTCAGCAGACAAGCCCTGCACGTTGAGGTTAAGTTTCCGGTTGTATTTACCGATTAAGTAATCAACCAGGATCGGCAAATCGTCCAACCTTTCCTTCAAGGGGGGCATGTGCAGTGATATGTAGGCAATCCGGTAATAAAGATCTTCACGTAGTGCACCTTTTTTGATTGCCTGGAGCGGATCAGTATTGGCAATACTGATCAGGCGGGTGTTGATGCTTCGTTCCTTCACGTCACCGACCCGCCTGACGGCTTCTTCCTGGATCACCCTGAGCAGCTTGGTTTGCAAAGCCAGGCTCATCGAATTAATTTCGTCCAACACCAGGGTACCCTCTGAAGCCTGCTCAAACAAGCCGGGCCTGTCTACTGCCCCGGTAAATGCGCCCTTAACAGTGCCAAAAAGCAGCCCTTCCAGCAGATTTTCCGGGATTGCTGCGCAGTTGATGGCGATAAACGGCTGGTCTGCCCGGTTGCTGGCGTTGTGGATGCCCTGGGCCAGCAACTCCTTCCCGGTCCCGGTTTCGCCGGAAATTAGTACGGGCAAATCGTTTGCCGCCGTTTTCCTGGCCCACTGCAGCGTTTCCTGGAGCAAGCTGTTATTTCCTATTATATCAGAAAAATAATGTTTAGCGACGGCTCCTCCCGGTTTACTTGCTTTTTTCTGGTTTGATTCCAGCAAATTTGAATGCAAATCCATGATTATTTTAGAAAGCTTTTTCACCCGCGAGTAATCTTTCATTACCGAAACAGCGCCGATTATCTCGTCGCCTTCCATGATTGGCACCGTGCTGCAGAGAATCTCTACGTAAACACCGCTGTCATAGAGGGTGTATTCCTGGTACTGATCGATGATTGCTCTTCTTTCCCTGATCGCCTGCAACAAAAGGCTCTGGCCGCTGTGAAAGTCGTAGATATCGTTAACCGGCCGGTTCAGGATATCTTTCCGGCTCATTTTTTCCCGGCGCTCGTTGGCCCGGTTGTAGATATTGACCAGGCCGTTCTTGTCGCAGCCGATTATTGCTTCGTCGATTGAATCGATCATTTTCTCCAGTTCCACCTCGGATAACCTGGTCACCTTGTGGGAGGTGCCCCCTGGCTTATGGTTCTTTTTCTTCCCGGAGTCGGTTTTCACTTATTTGCCTCCCTGTAAGGATGTAAGGTTAATGCAAATATATTTTGCAGTGCAAAAATATTATGCAGGCGCCTGATCACTAATGCAGCCTGCTGTTAAAAAATTTGGTGCAAATATATTTTGCAGTTGTCATGGCAATGCGTACTTGTTCTTCTTATAAATACTTCTGGATCGGAAGGGCTACTTCCTGCCCCTAAAGCTCATTTTGCGGGATTATTTGCAAGTTTCTTCCCCGGGATTAAGCTTGTAGTCCTATCATTAACAATAGTGGCATGTGATTTGCGTATTATTAAAAACAGGGCAATAAACAGCGTTTTTAAAAATCGTTGTAGCTTGGAGGGCTCTAAAATATGCGGATCAAAGAACATCCTCTCCTTGAGTTTAAAAAAGGGAATAAGGTTAATTTCCAGTTTGACGGGCAAACCCTGCAGGGGTTTGAAGGAGAGCCGATTGCCGCCGCCCTGCACGCTGCCGGGGTGAGAGTACTTTCTCGCAGCAAAATTCACCAGCGGCCGCGGGGGTTCTGGTGCGCTATCGGCAACTGCGCTTCCTGCAATATGAGGGTTAACGGGGTGCCGAATGTGCGCACCTGCACGGAACCGCTGCGTGAGGGCATGGTCGTAGAAACCCAGCAGGGGAAGGGGGAGCTAAATGTATAGAGCCGAAGTTTTAGTGATCGGCAGTGGCCCGGCTGGTTTAATGGCCGCCCTGCAGGCGGCCGACCGGGGAGCAAAAGTTGCCCTGGTGGAGCGGGATGCCCATTTAGGAGGGCAGCTGCTCAAACAAACCCATATGTTTTTTGGATCAAAAGAACATTATGCCGCGGAAAGAGGGTTCAAGATCGCAGAAAACCTGGATGCCGCGGTTAAAGATCATCCCGGGATCGAAGTGTTCGAGGATACTACCGCCCTGGGTTACTACGAAGACGGGGTGGTTCCCCTGGAAAGAGGCAAGAAAATCTTGCCGGCCGCTTACGATGCTTTGATCATGGCCACCGGGGCCCAGGAAAATACCCTGCTTTTCCCCAACTGCGACTTGCCGGGCATCTACGGTGCCGGTGCGGTGCAGACGCTGATGAATGTCCACGGGGTGGTCCCCGGTAATCGGGTTGCCATGGTCGGCGCGGGCAATATCGGGGTGATTGTTAGTTACCAGCTCCTGCAGGCCGGGGTGGCAGTGCCGGCAATCATTGAAGCGATGCCCGATATAGGCGCTTACCATGTCCACGCTTCCAAGGTGCGCCGCATGGGAGTGCCGATTTACACTTCACATACTGTTGTTTCCGCCTTCGGTTCTGAACAGCTCGAAAAAATAGTTTTTGCAGAAATAGATGAAAAGATGAATCCTCTGCCGGGCAGCGAGCAAGAATTAGACGTTGATGTGCTTTGCCTGGCAGTGGGGCTAGCTCCTTTGACAGAAATTCTTTTCCAGGCCGGCTGCCAAATGGCTTATGTCCCTGAACTTGGCGGGCATGTCCCCCTGCGCAGCGATACATTTGAAACCTCGGTGCCCGGGATTTTTGTAGCGGGTGATGCCGGGGCCATCGAAGAAGCAAGCGCTGCCATGGTGGAGGGAAAAATTGCCGGTATGGCTGCAGCGGCAGGGCTTGGTTACGGAAAAGAACAGTACGAAAAAGACTTAGCTAACGCCAGGGAAGAACTGGCCAAGTTAAGAAACGGGCCCGCCGGAGCAATAACCCGCCGGGGGCTTGAAAAATTACCCCATCCCGGGGAGGTGTCCGGATAAATGCTTTCTCGAAGTGGTGTTCCTACGAAAAAACAAATTGAGTCGGTGAAACCTTCAAAAGAAAGGCTCGCAAAAGGGGCGGTTGCCATTGTCGAATGTTTCCAGGAGATCCCCTGTGATCCCTGTCACACCGCTTGTAATAGTGGTTGTATCCTTCCCTTTGCCGATATTAATGATTTGCCGCAGATGGATTTTGACAAGTGTAACGGCTGCGGGGTATGCATCAGCGCATGCCCGGGGCTGGCCATATTCGTGGTGGATGAAAGCTATTCTGAAGAAGAAGCCCTGGTGATGATCCCCTGGGAGTTTACACCTGTACCGGAGGAGGGGGCGGTAGTGAGGGGGTTAAACCGCGAAGGAGAAGCGGTGGCGCCGGCTACCGTGAAGAAAGTGCGCTCTTCTCCGCAAAAAAATGGCGCCTACATCATAAGCCTGGTGGTGCCGAAAGAGCTGGCCTTTGAAGTGCGCAGCATCGGGTAAGGATTTGGTTGAAATCCGGTTACCAGAAAGGGTGGGCCAAAATGACAGAAAAAACGATTATTTGCCGCTGTGAAGATTTAACCGCAGAAGAAGTCCGGGGATGGATTGAAAAAGGGTATGGTAGTTTTGAAGAGATTAAGCGTATATCGCGGATCGGGATGGGCGCCTGCCAGGGGCGGACCTGCCGCCGGCATTTATTGAAAGAGCTGGCCAGGGCAGCCGGCAAAGACCCGGCTGAAATTGAACTGCCCACTTTCCGTCCGCCGACCAAACCGGTCCAATTCGGCTCAGTGTTAGGAGTGGAACGAGATGAAAAAGACAGCTGAAGCAGTCGTTATCGGTGGTGGTTCGATCGGTTGTTCCGCTGCTTATAACCTGGCCAGGCTTGGTTTTAAAGATGTGGTTCTTCTGGAAAAGGGTTACATCTGCCGTGGTTCTACCGGCCGCTGTGCTGCCGGGATCAGGCAGCAATGGGGCACAGAAATGAACTGCCTGTTGTCCAAGCACAGCATCCGGCGTTTTGAAGTTATGAATGAAGCCCTGGAGTATCCCGGCGATGTCGAATTCAGGCAGAACGGCTACCTGATGGTGACCTATTCGGAAGAAGAAGCGGAAATGCTCAAGAACAATTTAACCCTGCAGCGGAAGCTGGATATACCGGTGCAGTACCTTTCCTTAGAAGAGGTCAAAGAAATTGCCCCGGCGCTGAACACTGAAAGGGTCATTGCCTCGACGATCTGCATGGAAGACGGCCAGGCCAATCCTTTTAAAGTGACCGATGCTTACATGTGGGCGGCTAAGCGGATGGGAGTTGAGATTTATACCCACACCGAGGTGACCGGAATTAAAATGCAAGGCAACCGGGTTACGGGTGTAGTTACCGGTAAGGGAGAAATTGCTACCCCCAACGTAATCAACGCCACCGGTCCGTATGCCAAGTTTATCAGCAAAATGGTCGGGCACGAATTGCCGGTGGAGCCGGAAAGGCACCAGATCGTGGTAACCGAGCCACTTGAGCCATTCCTGCAGCCGCTGGTGATGAACTTCCACCACAGCACCTATTTTCAGCAGGTGGCCAACGGATCTGTTTTAACCGGCTACGGAGACCCAAAAGAGCCTAAAAAAATTAACTATACCTGCAGCTGGCAGTTTTTAAAAGAGCTTGCCGCCAAGGTGACCGAGCAGTTTCCGGTAATGCAAGATGTAAATATTATCCGCCACTGGGCCGGCCATTACGGGATTTCACCGGACGGCCAGCCGGTTTTAGGGGAGGTTCCCGGGATAGAAGGCTATTACCTGTCCCTTGGTTGCGGGAAAGGATTCATGATTTCCCCCATGCTTGGCGAATTAGTGGCCCAAAACGTAGCCGGGGTGGAGACGACGATCCCCATCGAGATCATGAACGTGGAAAGGTTTAACAAAGGCGAATTAATCGTGGAGCCGGCGGTAGTGTGACCTAAATATTATTACAAGCATTCGTCTGGGAATTTTAGGGTTATTTATAATGGCCGGGCTTTTCTCATGCTATATTCGGCAGGCCTGAAATGTAAGAGCTTTAGGCGATACAAGCAATGGCTTTGTAACGACGAAATAGAGATGAATAATTACAGATTAGAGGTGGTTTTTGATGAAACTTGCCACGCAAGAAGAGTTATGTTCCGGCTGCAGTGTCTGCCGGGTGGTTTGCACCCTGGAAAATTTCAAAGCAGTGCAGCCCGCGCGGGCGTTACTTAAAATCAGGGGGGAGTTTCCGGACCCCGGGGTCTACAAGATTCAATACTGTACCCAGTGCGGAGTTTGTGCCGGGGCATGCCCGGAAGAAGCAATTGTTGATCATAACGGGATATACCTGGTCGATAAAAACCGCTGCACGCAGTGCATGATCTGCTTAGAAAGCTGTCCTTTTGAAGTGATGATCACAGATGATGCCGGCTATCCGGCCAAGTGCACCGGTTGCGGTAAGTGTGCCGAGTTGTGTCCGCGAGAAGCAATCCTTGAGGCAGAAGCGTAGGAAGAAGGAGGGAGCAATAAAGATGCAGTACGGTTATGCCGGTAAAATATTGAAAATAAATTTGAATAGTGGTGATTACAGCGCAGGCAGCATTCCTAAAGAACTAAGCGATCAATACTTAGGCGGCAGGGGGTTTGTAGCCCGCATCCTTTATGACAGATTGAAGCCGGGCACAGATCCTTTAAGTGAAGATAACCTGGTAGTTGTTGCTACGGGGCCATTGAGCGGACACCTGCTGCCCGGGAGCGGTAAGACTCACTTCGGGGCGCTTTCGCCTGCTACCGGAGGTTATGGCGATAGCAACTTAGGCGGCCATTTTGGGCCGAATTTAAAATATGCCGGTTATGATTGCTTGATCATAGAAGGGGCGGCTGAAAAGCTCTCCACGGTTATAATCGATGATGACAAGATCAGGGTGGTCGAAGATGAAAGCCTGCGGGGCAAGGGAGCGATTGAAGCGGAAAAAGCGCTGAAAACCAGGCTTGGCGATGATTTTCAAATTATCACTACCGGGCCGGCCGGTGAAAATGAGGTTGCCTTTGCCTGTATTTCCCACGATTTTGGCCGCCAGGCCGGACGCACCGGGATTGCTGCGGTTTTAGGCTCGAAAAATGTTAAAGCAGTTGCCGTGCGGGGAACCGGGGCACTGCCTGTTTATGACTCTGCCGGGGCTCAAAAAAAGGGAGAGGAAATGTACAGGGTATGCTACAGTAAGCCCGGTTTTAAAACCTGGACACCTTACGGGACTGCCAGCCTGACTGACTGGGCCAACGAGGTCGGGGCTTTTCCCACCCGCAATTTCCAGAGCTCATATTTTGAGTTCCATCATGCCATAAACGGCCAGGCCATCCGGGACCATCTTTTGGTAACAGAAAAGGGATGTTTCGGCTGTCCCACTCCCTGCGGGAAGTACGGCCTGGCGGAGACAACGGTGGGTAAAGCTTATGTTGAGGGGCCCGAGTATGAGAGTATTGCTACCCTGGGTGGAAGCTGCTGCCTGGAAAGCATCGAAGAAGTGGCTTATGCCAACTACGTCTGCGACCAGCTCGGCTTAGATACCATTTCTGCCGGGGTTGTGGTTTCTTTTGCCTTCGAATGTTATGAGAAAAAAGTAATCACCAAAGAAGAGGTGGGCAGGGATATTTCTTTCGGCAGCCTGGAAGATGTGATCTACCTGCTGGAAAAAATCGCCGCCCGTGAGGGTATCGGTGAACCCCTCTCTAAGGGGGTTAAGCATGCCGCCGCAGTTTTCGGTGGTGGGTCAGAAAAGTACGCAATCCAGGTCAAGGGGTTGGAATGGTCCGGTTATGAATGCCGCAATGCCCCGGGGATGATGCTTTCGTACATGACAGCCGATGTCGGGGCCCACCACAACCGTTCCTGGGCTTTGGGCTACGATATTTCTGAGTCCGATGCCGATGTCAGTGCCCTGATCAGTGCGGGAACCAGCGGTGAACTGGGCGTAGCTACTCCCGAGGGCAAGGTGGACCACGTTATCTCCATGCAGCACAGCCGCCCCCTTTTCGATGCCCTGGGAATCTGTCGTTTGCAGACCCAGGAAATCGGTTTTGAAACTGAGCATTACGAGGAAGTTTTTGAGCTGATCACCGGACGCAGAGTTTCCTGGGAAGCAATGATCGGAATTTCTGAGCGGATCTGGCACCTGACCAGGCTTTTTAACGTCAAGCACATAGAAGGATTCGGGCGTGAATATGATTATCCACCCCGCCGGTTGACGGAGGACCCGGTTACAACCGGGCCGAACAAGGGGCGCTTCATTAAGCGGGAAATACTTGATCGGATGCTTGATGAGTACTACGAAAAGCGGGGATGGGATAAAAACGGCGTGCCTACCGAAGAGACCCTTGAGCGCTGGAATTTAAATAACGGACAGGTTGTGGATCTGCGTTGGTAAAGGGCCGGGAAGAGCTCCAAGCCGGCAGCGAATTTATAGTAACCGTTAACCTGGTAGGCTGCCTGAGAGACCTTTATCCGCACCTCGCGGAGCAGGAAGTGATTGAACTGGACCGTCCGGTGAAAGTGGCAGAGATGATTGCCCGGCTGGGGATTAGTTCCAGGATGGTTTTATTTGCTACCGTTGAGGAGCGGCTTGTTCCCAAGGAAGCATTGATTGACCGGAGCTGTGAGGTTAATTTAATCAGTCCCCCCGCCGGTGGTTAACCAGCTTGAAGAGCGGGTGCCCCGCAGCATTTTGTGGTAAAATAACAATCATTTTGGATAATATAATTTATGCAAAAATTTACACAATAGAGAGTGCAAAACGAGGGGAAAAGAGCGACCGAAGCGGCATCACACTAATTTAAAAGTGAGGGACCTTATGAATTTTAAAAGCGAGACAGGACAGGCTCTTCAGTTACAGGTTCTTTCCGGGACGGGCCGGGAAAAAATCCATGCAGCTGTTTTGGAAACCCTGCAGGATGTCGGGGTGGTGGTCCAGGAAAGCAGCTCCTTGGAGCTGCTAAAACAAGCAGGCGCTACTACTGCCGGTAACAGGGTTTACCTCCCGGGAAAAATGGTGGAGCAGGCCCTTGAAACAGTGCCGGATGGATTTTCCCTCTATGACCGGGGAACTGGTAAAAGGCTCGATTTTAAAGGTAAAGAGTTTCATTTTGGTCCCGGGCCGTCTACGACCCATACAATTGATCCTTACTCGGGAGTAAGACGGTATCCCTGCAAAGAAGATACCCGCAACGCTGCAAGGATTATGGACGCCTTAGAAAATATAGACTTTGTGATGGACTTCGGGACCATCCAGGACGTACCTACCCGGTATGCCGATCTCCACTTGCTGCAGGCCATCCTGGAAAATACAACTAAGCCGGTGGTGCACTGGGGCTTTAACGTGGAAAACTGTGAGACTGTGATTGAAATGTGCAAAGCTGTTTCAGGGAGCCTGGAAGAACTGCAAAAAAGGCCCTTTTTAGCCTTTTTTACCTGTCCCAACACCCCGCTTTTACATACCGGGGAAGCGCTGGAAAAAATGGCCTATGCGGCAAAAATGGGCCTGCCTTTAGTTTATGTTTCCGCGCCCACTGCCGGAGCGACTTCGCCGGTAACCTTAGCCGGCACCCTGGTAGTGACCCTGGCCGAGTGTTTGAGCGGACTGGTTATCCACCAGTTAAATGCTCCGGGGTCGCCCTTTGCTATAGGCGGGGTAACCGGGGCTACCGATATGAAAACCATGGCCATGTCCTACGGGTGCCCGGAATTTAACCTGATGCATGCCGGGTTGACCGAAATGGCCCACGCGTACGGGTTACCTCTGTGGGGCACTGCCGGTTGCACCGATGCTAAAACTGTTGATGAGCAGGCGGCGGTGGAAGCGACAGCTTCGATCATCATGTCGGCCATGAGTGGTACCAATATGATCCATGACGTCGGCTACACCGAAGGGGGTAACTGCAGCAACCCGGCCATGCTGGTCATGAGCGATGAAATTATCGGTTATGCCAGACGCCTGGTGAAAGGAATCAGGGTTGATGATACAGCCCTGGGCCTGGACGCGATCAAGCGGGTTGGGCCGATGGGTGAGTTTGTTACCGACAAACACACCTATGAAAATTTTAAGCAGGAATTATGGGTGCCCGGTTTGATGGATCGCTCCTCTTACCAGAACTGGTCCGCTAACGGCAACCTCACCATGGGCGAAAAGGCTATGGCCAGGGCCAAAGAATTGATTGAGAATCACCGGCCGGAAGCGCTGGATCATTCGGCAGCGAAGCAAATCGAAAGAATCATAAGTAAAGTTTCCGGTTACTAAAGCAAGTATAACGGCAGTTTTATGAATAGATCAGCTTTATTTGAAGGAGGTGTTATTTAAAAAGAACAGGGTGATAAATTTTCTCCTATGAAATTGCATTGATTTTTAAGCTTAAATCTTGTTTGAACTGGAGGTTTTAGATTATGTCGAGTGGCAACATGCAAAATGAACCCAAGTATACCGGCACTACTTTTTGGATTGCCCTGGTTCTCATTGTTGTCTTTTTGCTTTATGGAGTCCTGGCAACGGAATCACTGGAAGCAGCCAGCGGCGTTGCCTTTGATTTCATGGTCGATAGTTTTGGTTGGTTATTCCTGGTCGGGGTTTTTGCTTTCGTGGTTTTTGTCGTTTATCTTATGTTTTCAAGAACCGGTAACATAAGACTCGGCAAAGATGATGAAAAACCCGAGTACGGTTTGCTAACCTGGTTTGCCATGCTTTTTGGCTGCGGAATGGGAATCGGCCTCGTATTCTGGGGCGTCTCCGAACCGGTGAACCATTTCATGGCACCGCCCTACGGAGACCCGGAAACAGCCGAAGCAGCGAGAACGGCAATGCAGTATTCATTTTTCCACTGGTCGATCCACCCGTGGGCAATTTATGCGGTTATTGCCGGCTCGCTGGCCTACTTTACCTACCGCAAGGGCTACCCCATGCTGCTCAGTTCTACTTTAGTGCCCCTGATCGGAGAAGACCAGATCGAAGGGCCGATTGGCAAAATAGTAAACTTGATCGGGGTCTTTGCGACCCTTTTCGGCCTGGCGACTTCTTTAGGGTTAGGTGCTCTCTCGGTTGGCGCCGGTTTGAACATGCTTTTCGGCATTGAAGCAACGGCCGGGGTAGGGGTAGTGATTATTGTCGTGATCACCCTGGCAGCGATTGCTTCCACCCTGACCGGGATTGACCGGGGGATCAAGTGGTTGAGCAGGATCGCCATGGTTTTGGGTCTGCTTTTGATGGTGGTCGTTTTCTTAGCCGGCCCGACTATCTTTATCCTCGATACTTTTACTGTCGGGGTTGGCGATTTTATGCAGAATTTCCTGCGGATGTCCTTTTTCATCGATTCGTTTGAGCAGAACCCCTGGCCGGGCTGGTGGACCATCTTTTACTGGGCCTGGTGGCTTTCCTGGTCACCCTTTGTCGGGACATTCATTGCCCGCGTCTCCAGGGGGCGGACCATCAGAGAATTTGTGGGTGGCACCCTGCTGGCACCGTCACTGCTCTGCATCATCTGGATGTCGGTATTTGGCGGTTCGGCGATGGAATTTGAACTATTTGGCGCAGGCGGCCTTACCGAAATGGTTGGTGCCGGGGAAGAGTTTGGCTTCTATGCCCTGCTGGAAAATTTCCCCGCCGGTCAAATGTTGATTTTCCTGGGAGTTCTTGTAGTTTCCATCTTTTTCATCACCTCTTCTGACTCCGGGACATACGTCAACGGTATGCTCACTTCCGGAGGGGCCCTCAACCCGCCCAGGACCGTGCGGGCTGTCTGGGGCGCACTTGAAGGCGGGATTGCTGCAATCCTGCTTCTGGTGGGTGGTTTATCCGCTGTGCAGACTACGGCGGTGGTAGTCGGCCTGCCGGTTTTAATCCTGGAAGTGCTGATGATAATTTGCCTGATTAAGGCGCTGCGCGCCGATTATGCTCCGGAAGAAGTGAAAATCAAAGAAGCAGCCAAAGAGGCAGCCAAAGAAGCAGCCAGAGAAACAGCTTAATCCTAAGCAGTTTCAGATGTGGTTGTTTCCGGTGCTAAAGATTAAAACGATGGCTTGCGGGGGCAGTCTTTAAAGATTGCTCCCGTGGTATAAATGCAAAACGCGGGGCCGCCGGGCTTGATCAAGCCTGCCGGCCTCGCACTTTTTTTCTTTCAAACAGTTTAACCTGATAGCAGGGAGATGGCTAAAATAATTCTTTATATTTTGTAACTGCTCAGCCGTGCTGCCTTTGGACTGGTGACGGCTCATCACGGGTAATGGCAACGACTCAGCTGCAGGCTTTCGCTTAGGTTTCCCTCGGCATTC
>SL_8KL_010_SEDDRAFT_10003351_pt1 | contig 13243 bp, 17 predicted proteins | sample SodLakKL_010_SED_4_FD_11160 | JGI IMG/M metagenome (IMG submission 11160) | reverse complement strand
TTCTCTAACCATTTTCAATCTCAAGTGACGCTCCCTCTTATTTCATATACCCCTTTTAAAACAAACTATTGTGGTCTTGGTGTTCTTTTCTGCTTTCGTTTGTCTCCTCAAAATATCCAGCAAGAAGCTGTAAATAGTTTATGGTGTCTGCAATTCTCTGTTTTAGCCCCTCTCCTTTTTCATCTTCCCAACACCACCTGTAATTCCCAGTCTTTGCAGCTTGTATTAATACATCCATGTGTTTAGTTAAATCCGATACAATAACTTCTCCAGGGTTTGTTTCTAACAGTTTGGCCCTTCTTTTAAAATTAATTAGACAGTCCACTGGAACAGCATACTCTGACTTTTTGTTGTCCATTATTTTCATGGATTCGTGGATAATTTCTTTACAAACTTCAGCAAAATGTTCATTTTTCATGCTCTTTTTCCTCCTTATATGTAGTGTTTCACAGTTACCGCACACACCACCAACCGCTTCCATTTTACCGAGAGCAACTTTTTCAATGTTTACTTTTTGTCCACATTCACAATCTGTTGTAAGTTTGTCCCCAGTTACATAAGACAGTTGGTCAAAGCTCCCAAAAATTTCTTCCAACATTTTTCTTTTTAACATTAAGATTATCCCCCCTTTATATCTTTAAAAATTTGACTTACATTATTTAACCCTGCAGTAGAGTCCAATTTCTTTGCAAATTCTCTTTGGTCTTTTATTTGGCTTTCATCAAACATTTCCGTTACTGCCTTGCTGCTGTCTGTCAATTTGTCGGTTTCTTCAGTAACGATATCGAAACTCCACTCAGTTATATTAAATTTTAATTTTAGAACAGAAGGAACAACACTGCTTTTAAAGTGTCTTTTGATTCTTATTATATCTTCTCCTTCTTTTGTTGGTCTTATTTGCCACCCCGTCTCTAACCAAGCGTTTAAGAATTGACTGCCCCACAAGCTTTCTCTGCCGTCCATGTCTCCACGTTTGACAGTGTGATGAGCAATCATAAAACTACACCCAAATTCGTCCCGGATACGTTTAAGAGATAACATGGTCTGGGCACCCTCAGCCATGTAATCTTTTGAAGATATGGCCGAGTATAGCGGATCAACTATAACCATGACCGGTTTTATTTTGTCTATAGCCCTCCGTAACCCATCTATGGACTGTTCATTGTCAAAATTCAATAATCTGTCAATATGCCAATATATTGATGGAAACGGTGGCGCTTTAGGAAGTAAAAATTCATCTTTGTGTTCTGTGGGTTCTCCAATGTTCATAATAGTCCCAATCCTACTGAAAAGCATAGGAAAAGGGTCTTCCTGTTGAATAAGTAAGACTGGCCCGGGTTTTTCTACTTGATACCGGTTTAAAAAGGGCTTTCCCGTCGTCATCGATACGGCCAAATCTAAAAGAAGCCATGTCTTATAATTGGCCGGTGGAGCAACAATAAGACCACAAGTCCCTTCTGGAACCCATTCGTTAATAGACCACGTTACTTCTTCAAACCCATATTTTTCCAATGTCTCTTCAAACGGATACACTCTAAAATACTCTTCCTGTTGCTCCTGGGATTGTTTTTTCTGTTCTTCCCTCTTGGTGATAGACATTACTATTTTCTCGACTTGTTTTTCCTCCAATGGTGGCTTGCAGTGATTTAAATTCCAGCTCTGCAACATGCTTAAGACTTCGTGGGCAGGTATTCCAACTTGCAATAACTTGCCTGCTCTACGGGTTAACTCCTCGTCGCGCTTTCCTTTTTGGACTTCTGTGGACCAATCTTCTACAGATAGTTTCTTTTTGCTTTTTTGAACATGGGACAGAAGTGTTTCTGGAAATTCTGAAATATTTGCTTCTTCGTTACCCCAAACGTAAACTTGTCCATTTTTGTGGACACTTGGCGGAACTACTACATAACCACCATCTCCCCGACAGTCAACGCCAGGGAGCATTCTTACAGTGTTTGGAACGTGACCGCCGGGGTGTCTGAAATAAAAATGAACACCCCCTCCTCCCGTTGTAGCTTTTAGTGTTTCCCCGTTCAAAAATGGCTTAATATGTTCAATTCCTTCTTCGTCGTCTATATCAACAACAACCAACCTGGAAATACTTCCAGTGATTATTCCTATGTTGGCATCGGGCCACTCCGTCCACCAACGTTCTATGTCTTTTTTAGATACCCTTCTGTGCTGGTATTGTTCCCATTTAACTTTGGGTTTTTTATCTCTATCCACAGGGATGATGTTCCAACCTCGCTCCCAGTATCTCAAAGCGTATTGTAACACAACGGTTTCTCCCTCCTCTTGTCCTATTTTAGCTGATTTATATACTGAATGGCTGCATACAAACTGTCAAATTGGGGAATCTGCGACAAATAAGCTATTTTGTTTGTTGTGTTACTGAGGTTATTGGAGAAAACTATAACATGTTTTCCAAAGTCTGTAGCCTGTTGAACTTCCATATAACTACCGACTGTGTGGACTTCAGGATTTACATAGACTAATATTGCATCACTGTTTTTGATGGCTTGTCTATTTATAGTATACATTTTTCTTGCAGCTGTAGTATCCCCGGGACACCAACCAAAAGCATGAGCAGGAGAAAAGCTACTAACACCTATCCCCTTTAAGAGTACAATTGCTTTTTCCCTCCATGGTTTTCCTCCCTGGTTGGTGTCCATGTCGATGGGTCCACACAAATACACAAGGTTTATGTTTGACATTGTTTTTCCCCCTTAACGGTTTTTGATGAGCATTATACACTCTTCACAGATACGTTTTCCTTTTATAACTTCAGTGGCCTTTTTGTTACAGATAAAACAATTGTCTTTTGCGGAAACTACCTTTAAGACGACTTTTCCGCTATCAATGTAAATACCAACTTCACTCCCGGGCTGCATGTTCCAACTTCGTCTAACTTCACTTGGAATAACAATTCTACCCAACGATCCTATAGGTTTAACAGCTACAAGCTGCATCTCGGTTACACACCTCCTCTCATAGCATAGTCTGCCCACTTTGGACCATGTCTGGTTAATACTACAGGACATTTTGCAATTTTCTCCATCTTTTTTATTAAACCTTCAAGGTTTGTGTCCATCAAATTGTGTGGAAACCAATCTACAAACGTTAATACCATCTTAGTGGGACCACATATAGCTACAGATTTTGCAAAGTCTTCCCAGGACCACAAGAATACTCTTTCTTTGTCACCTGAGTCCGTTTGAATCTTTGCGTCGTTAGGAATGTCTATCCCCGCAACTTCTTCCAATTCTTCCCACGTCAATTCTCTCCCCCCCGTTGGTCCACTGTTGCCCGGAACACGCATTGGCACGGTTCTGTAAATAGAATAAATGTTCCTTACGTATTTTGTCGGTATTCCGGCTTCAGTTAATAGTGCTGCTGGAGTGGTATCTTTTGACGTGCAGTAAGGATAATAGCCGTGGTTTAGAGACAACAAAGCGCCCTGGCTTCCTTCTAAAATACCGTTCCATTTTAGAGAATCCATGGCGTATTGTAACACGTCCCAAGTGGGTTTAATATACTGTCGTAATTCTGGGTAATCCTGCGCTGTCCTAAATGTTCCGTCTCTTAATACCTTGTGAGCGACTGCCTGTCCTGTTCCCTGGTGTGTAGAACCTCTCCAAGATGTTTTTTCCCCTTCTTCTTTGTGTTTGGGTTCTATAATTCCAGTCAGGGGATCAATGAATATTTTGCTTTTAATTTCTTCTCCATGGAGTTCAATCAATGTGTTTATTTCTTGCTGCAGTGTGTCCAATCTAACCATGTGACCTGGCCCAACAATGATGGTCAAGTGTGATTGTAGCCACGCCGCCGTGGGAAGGACCCTGGAAGTAAACTTCCTCCCGTCAGGCAAAACAAACCTGTGCTCTGCGTTGCTACCTCCCACCCTAACAGCAAATCTGTAAGGGTCTCCTTCCTTTCGTTTTTGGTCTGCTAACCAAGCACTAACGGAACCCTTTCCTTCATCTCCAAACTGACCACCAACGATAATGTCTATCATTTAATCTTCCTCCTTTATTTCGTTTCCCCAGGAAACCCACCCTGGGGTTTTTTCTCTTGCAAATAATTCCAAATATGGTCCCACAGAAATCGTTTCTGCTAATAAATGTAACGTCTTTGGTTTTTTGCTGTGTTGATATCTTTGTTCCTCTAAAGCAGCAAAATCCTCTAATATTCCAAGCTTTCTCCTTTCTGGTTTTGGAGGTTTGGCTTTCTTTTTTACTCCAATTAAAATATCTTCACAACACCCCCTTAACCACATGCCGTTTCCCATTGCAATGTGTCCTTTTTTAGTTAACTTAACCCAAGGCAATTTGGTTTTGTATTGAAACCCCCAAGCACTTAACACTTTCAACCCTTCTGGTAATTGAGGATTTGTGCACCACAAGAACAATATAGCGTCTTCTGTAGTTATGGTATTTACAGGTAACGCACAAATGTTTTCCGTTTTCATTAAAGGGTAATGATTGACAGAAGCACCTCTTCCTTTTTGTCGGTAATACCATGGTGGGTCTGCAATAATACATCTAAATTTCTCCTGAAACATCCTGCCACCTCCTATTATATCATCTATGGTAAATCTTGTCAACCCAGCACACATTTTTTAATTAAAAAGTAAAGTGCATGTCTTGCAGCATCCTTTTCGTGTTTGTTTCGTAATTTACCAAGCCAACCCAAATGATTTAATTTACTGTCCGTTGAAAAATGCTTAACCACCCCCGCATTAAGGAGCGTTAAGGAAATTCCGCTTTGTTTGGTGGCCAACTGTAACATTCCTATTATTCTGGCAGGAATCATTTTATTAAACCCAATTTGTTCAGCTGCCCAGGGATAGAGTATAAAGTCTTCGGCCACCCATTTATCATAACTTGTCCACTTTTTGTTAAGCAGCGCATTTTCCAATTCTTCTACGCTTAAAGTTTCACTTTCCAACAGCTTCCCTTTTTCTATTAATACAATACCTGTGCTTTCCCCGGGGTCAAAAGCCACCAAACTCATTTTAGCAATGGGTATTTTCATTAGATTGTCTCCTTGTAGTCTGGGAAGATCGGCGTTCCTTCTTCACTAAAACTAATATCCTTTGCGTGTTCCCAGGAATAACCGATCTTACCTTCGGCCAAGATCGGCACTTTAAAACTAAAGTCTTCCATAATTTCCTTTATAATGGGTGTCCAATAAAATGTCTCACTTTCTGGTATTTCAAACAAGATTTCGTCATGAATTTGTAAAGTCATATAAGACCTGGAGCCTTTTAACGTGTTGTATAACTTAGTTGTGGCTATCCGCATCATTTCGGCCACTCCTCCCTGAATAAGGTTGGACATAGCTTTGTGCGTGGCGTCTTCCTTCCTATAATGCCTTAAACGTCCTGTCCACATCGGCAATTTTCTGTCCTTTACAGCAATTCTTTCTGCTGTATTATAAAGTTTGCGGATACCGGGAATCAAACCGTGGTATTCGTCCAAGTATTGTTTGGCTTCTTTTTTGGTGATTCCCAGATTTTCAGAAAGTCCGTCTGCCCCAATCCCGTAAACAACGCTGAAATTAATCCTTTTAGCTTTATCTCTGTCTATATTAAGTTGTTCAGAAGTCTCCTGGTGAATGTCTTTATTTTCTTTGAAAGTGTTTAATAAAAACGGGTCCTGCGTATAGTGTGCCAGCAGTCTCAATTCTGCCTGGCTCCAATCCCAAGACATAAGCACGTATCCTGGCGGGGCAATAACCAACTCTCTCACTTGATACTGATCTTTCCCTTTTGGTAAAGCCTGTAAATTGGGTTTGGTGCAGGACAGTCTGCCGGATATAGTTCCGTGTATGTTCAAGCTTGGGCGGATTCTGTATTTTTCGTCCATCAAATCTAAAAACCCTTGGTAATAAGTATCCATGGCCCTGGCCCAACCCCTGTATTCCAACAACATTGGAGCAATGGGGTGGCCACATGTTTTTAAAGCTTTTTTATCGGTTTCTTTTTGTCCCAGTATTTTTCTAAGCTGTGGTACGCTGTTTGGGTTAAAATCGTGTCCAACTTCTTTAACCATCTTTTTGTGTATTTTTTCTCTTTTGGTTCTGGTCTCTTTTAAATACTCTCTACACTTTACAAGGTCAATAAGAACACCCCGTTTTTCCATAGACAACGTTGTTTCACAGTATTCATTTACTTCACTCCAGAGATTCACCAATCCCTGCTTTTCCAATTCCTCCTGATACATTTTAGCCAACTGCCATGTTAATATAACATCTTTTTCTGCATAAGCAAATACCTCTTCCGGCGGAAGCCAACTCATCTGTCCCTTCTTGAGTTTGTATTTTTTCAGTGTTTCCGTCAATTCTTTTTCTTCCTCTGCGGCCTTTTCATCAATATATTTGGACCCCAACTTCTTTAAAGCAAAACTCATTTCGTTTTCATTTGCCAGATGCGCCCCCAACATCACGTCAACAATCTGATTATAGACAGGAATACCGTCCATTTCAGTGAAGTGAATATCAAATTTAATATTAAACCCTATTAGGACTCTTTCCGGGTCTGTTAAAAACGGTGCTAAATAATAAAATTTCTCTATAGACAAATTGTTACCTGCTTTGTGTCGAAAGGGAATATAAAAGGGTTCCCCCTCCGTTTTACCACTCAAATCAGGTATGAGAATAGCCACCCCAATAAGCCTGTCCCCCAAATAAGGATCAAGACCGGTAGTTTCCAAATCATAGACCAAAACGGGCGGCCCGTTAGCTATTTTTTCTATCATTTCGTGAAATTGGTCGTCTGTCTGTATCAACATTTTCTTGTTCCCCTTTTATGAGTGAAAAGGACCGGGATTGTAAAAACCCCGGTCCCCATTCACCAGATTAAAACGGAACGTCTGTATCACTGATGGCCGCCATCGCTTCTTCGTCCGGCGGGTGTACCCGTTCCACTTTGTGGTTGGTCCTTCCTTCGTATTCATCGTGAACTACCTCAAGAACACAAGGGCTACCCACAATATCGGAACGCTTAAACCTGGCCACGCTTCCTGCGGCTTCAACACCAATTGCTTCCAGTGTTTCAACAGTTTTCCAACGTGCCTGCGGAAGTAAGCTGGTCCAGAATCGGATTTCTGTCCCTTCAGATTCTCCTGCAGTCACCAAAAACTGCCATACGTATGTTGGGTTTCCTGTCTTACTGTAAGACTTCTCAAAATCAATAACCTTAGCAGGGTGAAACCCTTCAGGAATCAACCTGAAACCGCCGGAACCTTCCTCTTCGGTAAAGTCTTCTTCAAATACTTCATCCTGTTCATTGTCAGGAAGACCTTGTGGTTCCTCTTTTGTGGCTTTTGTCTGTTGTTTCTTGGTGGTTTTTCCTTTCGCCGTCCCTGGAACATTCGGTTTGTTAGACATACTTAATTACCTCCTTTAAGAATTTTGTCAATCATACCGGAAATAGTTGGATTATCCATAACCATCCCCAGTTTACCTCCGGGTGAGCGGTCCTTAGCGATCCACTTGTCATAGGGCTGACAAAGCAACCTTCTGATTGTTTCTTCGTCCCCGTCTTCATCTTGAACGGTATCAGAATACATGTAACCCACAATGTCCATATACCCCATAACTGCTGTTCTGACTTTAGGCGTTAACGCAGGACCCACGATAACGTTCTTCTGTTTGTCCTGGTCTGACCGGTCGTGGCAGGTCATTATTACATGCATCGGCAAATCCCTGAATTTCCTGACAACCCTTCGCATTTGCTGTGTGGACTGTCCGTAATCCTCTTCCCAAACATCGTCCAGCGAAGATCTTTTTGCCCCTGACTTCGTTGTCTTATTTAATTGCTCCTTTACAATACCTTCCAGGTTAATTAGTTGTAATTCAGACAACGAATCAATACACACTGTCTGGAAAGGATGATCACCTTTTGCTAAGAACCAAAATATGTCATCCAAGTGTTCAAACCCTTCCAGGTCAACCACACTGGGGATGTCCGGAAGTCCAAGTGTTTCGACTTCAGACACACTCAGCATACCACCCTCAATATTCACAAACAGTATTTCCTTTGTTAATTCGTGCAAGTCTGCTGTTGCTGCAAGCGATGTCTTTCCTGCCCCAGGCGGCCCGTAAATAAGCATTTTCAATTTGTAGTTAGTTAATTTCGGTTTGTAAATATTGATCTTAGATATATTAACCGGTGTTTTGGACGTCTTCTTCTCGGTCATATTCTTCCTCCTCTCTTTGTGTTTTGGGTTCAAAATTCATCTCAATTAAATAATCAACATCCCCTCCTTTCAGTTCCTCCAGACAAAGGTCTTTGTAAGAACATTTGCTACAGACAATGTAAGATTCACTTCTATAAATGTGTTTTTTGGTCTTACGCATGTCCCAAATCCTACGTTCCATGTCTCTGGCGAACTCTTTAATTTCTGTTTCTGACCGGTAGATATACAGTCTCTTAAAAAACTCAAAATCGGCCAATTTCTCCTGCATTTCTTCATAATCCGCAGGGTTCAAGCCCTGTTGTTCAACGGTTGCTTTGTATGTCTCCCAGTCTGTATAAATCTTTGACCGGGAAACACTACCACCTTTATTGACGTTGGGGACAGCAGGAAGACGCGCCAATAACTGGTTATAAACGGTCCCAACCACAGGGTATCCACTCTTGTGAGCAGCATACTGATACACCCCAATCTGTCCATCCAGTAAAAGTTGGTCTTCAGTTCTGAACTGCTTTGGGAATTTGTGTTCCAATAACCACAAATGTCCGTCTTCGCCCTTCACAACCGCATCCCAATAACCAATAAGACGCAATTTCACTCCGGAAATACCTATATCAAATTTTTCCTCTACCGCCACCGGTTCCCAAGTGTCCTGGTATCTTTCCAAATATCTCGAAATGATACCCTTCACCATCTGAACAACCTGTTGGTACTCTTCTATTTCTTCGTCAAACATGTCCCGTTTTGCTATTTCTTTTGTAAACCACGCCTCTACAGCTTTTCTCCAATCTTCTCCTCTTAGAATGGACGCCACAGCGGCGTGTCCACAGGAACCCACGGACGGTGCCCACACGACTTTTTTAGGAACAATCCCTATAAAATAGTTCCAGTACCACTGCTTCCGACAAGTGCACCACTTTTGAATCTCAGACCAACTGACTGTGTCCACATATTTCACCTCCTTCCGTTCTCAATAATTATACCATGTGTTGGTAAACCTTGTCAATCAAGTCTCCCATTTATGGCGCTTCAATTCCTCGATTGCAAAATCGCTCCCGGCTTTAGCTTCCTTTCTAAGTTTTGACTTTAATTTGGCATCATGTCCGGGCAGGAATTTTCTACCCCTTCTGGCAAACTGACCACACCCACACTCACACACGTTGCCAGTGTTTTTGGTTGTGGATTTCTTTGTCTTATTTATTCCCAGGTATTCTACAATCTTTTTTGCGTGTTTTTCCGTCAATTCGTGGATTTTCAGATTCATGGCATAGTCCATATTACCATAAATCAACCTGTGTCCGTTCCAGGGTGTGTTTTCCACTTTTACAGATTCTTTTAACGTTTCCAGTGCACTCTTCTTCATTTGTTATTCCACTCCTTTCTTTCTTGATATAACTGCTTCCACTATCGACTTCTTTCCGTTTAACACCTCCTCCACCATTTCGTCCACAGTGTCCCGCGCTAATAGCTCTATAACCGTGACGGGATTGGATTGGCCGTGTCTATGAACCCTATCCACGGCCTGTTCATTTACTGCAGGCGTCCAATGTTTATCCAACAATACCACATAGTGAGCTGCTGTAAGGTTAATACCCGCACCGCCCGCTTGCGTGGTTGCCAAAAACACTCTTACTTGCTCATCATCCTGGAAACTGTCTATTATGTCCTGCCTCTTGCTTTCCTTAGTTTGTCCCGTAAAAGTTACGTGTTCTACTTCCATTTCCTCCAGCATATTTGACACCAGATTTATTGCTTCTGCAAATTGGGAAAATACTACCACCTTCTTGTCTGTTCCCTCAATAACACTTTTAAGCGCGTCCAGTTTTGCACTTTGCTTGCTACCATTTATCAGTTCCGCAGAAATGGCTATTTGTTTACAGCGCGTTATTTGGGCCAATACTCCCGGAGCAATTACACTGTCCTCCTCGGTCACTTCGGCCATTGCTTCGGCCTCCATCTGGTCATAAATCTTCTTCTGTTTGCCTTCCAATTCCACCCATATTTGTTGGTGTGTCTTTTTCGGTAAATCTTGAAATACCTGTTCTTTCTCCCTGCGTAAGAAAAATGGTTCCAGTTCCTTCCTTAATTCGCTTGGGTTTCTGGGGTGTGGTTCAATAACCCAACCCCACCTTCCAGGGTAAGCGTTTGCGAATTTTTTGACAAACTTCCAAAAAGATGTGTATTTCTCTGGATACATGGTGTGCAACAAACTCCACAATTCGTCCACTTTATTCATGATGGGTGTTCCCGTCAAAAGGAACAAATAGTCTGCTTTTTTGGTTTTGGTCAAAGACATGGTGTCCTTGGTTTGCTGTGCTTTCCTATTTTTAATGTTGTGAGCTTCGTCCACGATCACTACATCCCATTCAATACCGGCCAAATGGTCCACAAAATCCTCATCCCTGAGCACCAATTTAGTCTCTCCGTCCACTTCCTTCTTTTCTTTGCCCCTACGGATACTTTCAAGATTTGCTATGAAGTACCCCGTTGTGAACTCTGAAATGACTTTGTTTTTCTTGTCTCTGGTGCTGCCTCTTAGAATAGTGACACTGCGTTGTGGTGTCCACTTCTCGATTTCTTTTTTCCAATTGGATTTCAAAGAATTTGGACAAATGACAAGTATTTTCTCGGCCTTTATTTCCTCACACGCAAAAATGGCCTGAACGGTTTTACCTAGGCCCATGTCATCGGCCAAGAGTGCTTTCTTAGCGTTATACAAAAAATTACACCCCACCCTTTGGAAAGGGTACAACTTCTCGGCTGCACCAGTCTGCAATTCAACATCCTGGCTATTTTTAGCATCAAGAATGGCTTTCCTTTTTTCTTCTTCGCAGGAGACCCAACGTTCCACCTCTTCGTCAATTTTGATATTGGGAAACACTTCTTGAAGCTTCTTGACAACTTGAGGTTCAAGCTCATACTTCCAACCTTTTTCCCTTCCGTCAAAACGGCAATCTCCGGCGCTTTTTGTTTTGGGGTTGTCTTCAAATTTACACTTAAGCAAAAGTTTTATCGGCTTGTGTTCCGTAAATTTTAGAGTCGGCCCTTGTTTAGCTCTGAGTAGCCCCTTGGAATCTTTGATTTCGTCCGCGTCAAAATCAATTTCAATACCTGCCTGCTTCAATTGGTTCTTGTAGGTTCTTAACATGTTCTTGGCAGCTTTGGCCTGGCCTGTGGTCCACTTTTCCTGATTTGCCAAGGAATGTCCAAAATCCGCGTCCCTTCCGTTGAAACCCTGCCCATCTTTATTGACAGCACCATCGCACACACCAGCCAAATACTTGACCGCTTTTTGTAGCTGCTCAACTTCAATAGACACAACTTTTCCCTCCTTTTTTGGCTTCTGCCTATGTCCCCCACAAAACTCATGGGAGACATTTCGAGAAGTAGCCAACTTCTCTCGTCAGGACAGTTAAGTTATTCTTCATACTCTGACAAGAACCCATCCAGAACTTCTCTTCCTTCCTTGAGCAGCGTTTTTACACCCACCGGCTATACCTCCTTTATAGTGACTTCGATTTCCTGCGCGTTCTCCATGCCTGCTGCCTCCAACGCCTCCTTTTTAACATACAATACTCCCACCGCCAACGGTTGTCCTTCTACCTCTGCTTCCTGGAAACGGAACGTGTTCTTGGTTTCCTTGTTGATTTTGAATTTAGCCTTGATAGTCATTACTGATTACCTCCTTTTATTTTTACACATTTACAACGTCAAGCCATGGTGAAAGGCTTTACAGCCCAGTTAATACCTCCTTTTATTTTTACACATTTACAACGTCCGTCCCTGCATATTGGCCCCTTCCTGGATTCATGAGGAATAATCAATTTACCACAGCAAGCGCAGGGAACCAATTGGTCCTTGGCTTCTTGAGGTATCTCACTTTCATCCGCTTCTTCCTTCTCTATCCGCTTGAGAATGGATAATAATTTGGCATCGTGGCCCTGCCGGAATTTTTTACCCTTCCTTACAATTTGGCCACACCCACACAGACAGTGTTGTCCTCCTTCCTCTTTTTTACTTTTTTCCGCTGTTTGCTTCTGGAGTTTAGCTTCTACCTGCTCTCTGATCTCCTGCAACATGTTTTCTGATATAGCCACGTAACTGTCTCCCATATCATCGTGCTTCAGGGACCTGGGAACCGTTTCAACCGCTGCATCCTCAACGGCAATATCTACATCCAGATTTTGGCTGGTGATGTAGCTAACGGCCCTGTTAACAATATTCTGCTTTTCCTTTTGCTTAAGTCTTACGTTCATTTTCCTTACCTCCCATTTTTTGTTTTGCCGGGATTCAGGCTCCCGGCAAGCCTGCTTCCTTAAAATAAACAATCATCTTTGTCCTCACAGGTGTATGCACAAAGTTCACAATCTGAATACCCCGGCTGCAATCCGCAGTATGGGCAACCGTGTTGCCCTCGCTCGTCTTCTGGTTCTCTGAAATACTTGTTGCATCTTGGGCAAAGTGCCACTTTTTAACACCTCCCTTATTCTATGTCATCCAACACCTGAATCAAACTGAGCACCGCACAGCCTCCATTTATGCTATCCCACCATCCGCATTCGTGTTTTAAACAGCTTACCTTAAACAAATCATGCTGGTCCTCATACTCTGCGTTTACTGGGTGCGGCCTGCTCATCAACGGGCAAATCATTTCCTCACCTCCCCAACGCAGAAGTATTTGCTGCAAACATCTTCATTCTTGTCTGTTTCCCAACACATGCCCCAGCACCCGGCGGGCGCGCTCGCTTTTCTTGCGCTCACGCCTTAACTCTTCCGCAAGCCGGGCGTTCTGCAGGCGGAGATATTCGATTTCCTCCCTGTAGTTTTCCAAGACCCTTTTTAACGATTCCAACTGTGTATCCTTTCTTTTTTCTAACAACATCCTCATCGTTGCCAAGTCTGTCATTTCTTTCATTCTTAATACCTCCTTTTTTTTAGTAGGAGAAGGGGCATTAAGCCCACTCAACGACTGCTCCTGTGATTTTATAGATTTTCATTGGCAAACTTCTCTCTTAAATCTTTAACAGAATAATCACTCCTGAACTTTC
>SL_8KL_010_SEDDRAFT_10003349_pt1 | contig 13244 bp, 7 predicted proteins | sample SodLakKL_010_SED_4_FD_11160 | JGI IMG/M metagenome (IMG submission 11160) | reverse complement strand
ACAGAGCTGTCAGGAACGTTTAATGCGGTTCACATAGCTATGGAAGACGCAAACGTGGAAATAGACAGCGAATCTTTGGATGAACTCGTTGTTACCAGGAATGGCGCAGGTGCCGTTTTAAACCATCCCGACGGGATGATTATAAGCAGTGTTTACCTCGACGGGCCGGCTTACCTGCTTGGCTGGGCTGGTGTTGATATTGCTTACCTGGCCGCCTCAGGCGATACGGACTTAAACGGAAACTATACCCGGGCTGTTATAACCTCCGAGGCAGGTAACTATAACCTGCTTGAAGGATCTACCTTTGCCGAGATGACGGTTGAAAAAGAAGCGCTTAACAATATCTTAAACCTCGAGCCCGATGTAACTATGGCATTGCTAGAGTTAAATGAAGCAGTGCAGGTTAAAGGTGAAGGAACGATTGAAAAAGTTGTGATTAATGCACCCGGCACAACCATGGAACAAATCCCCCTTGAAATAGAATTCCTCAGTGAAGTAAGTGTAATTATAGATGATCATGAAATAACCAGCGCGGAAATGCTGCAGGCTTTAATCGATCATGGAGATCCACACTATTATGATACTCCTGCACCAGAGCCGGAACCCGCTCCGGAACCAGAACCTGCTCCAGAACCCGAACCGGAACCCGAACCCGAGCCGGAACCTGAAACGGAACCGGAACCTGAACCCGAACCTGAGCCGGAACCGGAACCTGAACCGGAACCCGAACCTGAGCCGGAACCCGAACCTGAGCCATCTGATCAGGATTTGATCGCAGTATTTGTTGTCGGTGAGCTCACGGTTGGCAAAAAGGTTGTAGTCGTGATTTTAAACGTTGACAACCAGCAGGAATATACTGTCCTGGTAGGCGATACCGAGCTTGAATACAGTGAAACTGTAGGTGGTTTCAGGGGAGAAGTCGATGAAAATGATGCCGAACGGGAAAATGTAAGTATTATCCGTCCATGATAGCTGTCTTTGCCTGGAGGTGTAACATTGGCTGAGAGATTTATAAAAAATAGCAAACGGTTCTTTTTGGCTACAGCCTTGATCCTGGTCCTGGCTTTAAGCCTGCCTGTTTTTGCTCAGCCCATAGCAGGATTTGTCGCTGAGAGTGGGAACGGAGATCTTTATGAATATAGCTATAATGAACTAATTGATTCATATTCCCTGACAATGTTGGGCTCGCCGGACGGTTTCTATGAAGATTTTGCTGAAAAGAAAACCTATGCTATTTTACTTAATTCTGGCAAGTACATTGATTATAAAGATATTCTAGATAGGTATGCGAAGGCACTGGTCACCGGTGAAAAATTTGATCTTGAACAATATGCCGAAACAGAAGAAGCCAAAATTGCCAGCATGCCAACCACAATAAAAGCTGTGAAGCTCAACTCGGGGCAGATTGAATTTAATACTAAAAGGATCTCAGCCATATCAAAAATTATTAACATAGACCCTGGCTATAGGCCGCCGGGAACCAAAACGGCCATTGCTGGACCGGCCAAAGTAACTGCAGGACAGGCCCGGAAGTGGGCTGAAAGCCACGGGGCTCACCAGCGCTTTATCGATATAGCCGAACTATACTGGGAATATGGTGAAAAGACAGGCATCAGGCCGGAAGTGTTATATGCCCAGGCTGCAATTGAAACCAGGTTTGGTAAATTCAGCGCAGCTCTGCCTGCTGAGACCAATAACTGGGGAGGCATAAGGGTTGCTGATCCATCAAATGGAAGCAGCGCTAACTACGAAATTTTTGATGAAAAGGAAAAAGGGGTGAGGGCTCACTTTAACCATCTTTCAGCTTACCTTGGTTTTGATCCCGTGGGTGAGCCGCATGACCGTTTTCATGCAGTTAAGAAGCTTTCATGGGCAGGCAATGTTCTTTACGTGGAAGATTTAAGCGGAAAGTGGACTACATCGGAAGACTATCATATCTATTTATTATTTGCCATTGATCAGATGTTGAAAATGGAAGTAGAAGAAAAGGAAGAAAAACAGTCGGACTCAAATTCAGGAGGAAGTTCCGAGCAGGAATCACCTGGAAATAATCCAGCTGAAGCGCATGTAGTAGTCGATGTCAATATTCTCCACTTAAGAGAAGGTCCGAGCACTGACGACGAAATACTGGAGCGCCTGCCACTTGGGACAGTGCTTGTAGTTACCGGGAGCCAGGGTGAATGGTTAAGGGTAAAAATACCCGGAGGAGAAAAGGGTTGGGTTCACGGAGATTACGTGGTAATGCTAGATATCATTGCAAACGGGGATGTTTTGAAAGGAAAAACCATAGTTGTTGATCCCGGCCACGGTGGAGCGGATCCCGGGGCGATCGGTTACAGCGGGTTGAAGGAAAAAGAAGTTAACCTTATTACTGCTCTTGAGCTGACCGGATTACTGGAAGCTTCAGGGGCAAAGGTAATCCTTACCAGGAGTGGTGATCAGACTGTCAGTAACGTGAGAAGAGTTGATCTGGCCAACGATTCAGGTGCGGACTTGTATATCAGCATTCATGCTAATGCCTACTCAAATAATGAATCGAACGGCACTGAAACACATTATTGTTCAAACAACAATCACAGCAGTGAAAGCCGTTTTCTGTCAGGTTTATTGCAGAAAGAGCTTGTTGATACCATGCGCCTGCGTGACAGGGGAGTCAAGAGCAACAGTTTCTATGTTCTAAAAAACACAGAGATGCCGGCAGCGCTCGTGGAGCTGGCATTTTTAACCAACCCGGATGAAGAAAAAATGCTGAAAGATGAAAAAATACTCCGCTCGGCTGCGGAAGCCCTTTACAGGGGCATTAATGAATATTTTATCTATAATCGGTAACTTATACCAATTATAGAAAAGATATTGAATATAAACAGTAAAAATGTTGCAAATATGCTTGATTTATAAGTGAAACCGGTATAAACTAAAAAAACAAGAACCAGATTAGAAAAATATTTACATAAAAAGAAGGATTTTTTTGTTAAATAGAGAATTATTAGTTGACAAAATGTGTTAAAATAGTGAAAAGTGTTTTTATTTGCAACTGTAACGTACTATGGACTTCAGGCAATATTGTGGTAATAGTGAAATGGAGGTGAAGCAGCAGCAATAAAAGTTTTGTTATCAGAAGTGTGCCCGATAATGACATAATATAATTTGACTAAAGAGATAATAGGGTACATGGACTTATTAAAAAGGGAGAGAAAAATTATGGAAAAGCAAGTCAAGTACGGACTGCTTCTTCTTACCTGTCTATTGATCGGGCTTATATTTTTAACCTTTGGTGCCCAGGCAGTTTTCGCAACTGAAGAAGCAGAGCCGGAGCCTGAATTAACAAGTGAAGAAATTTATTCACATGAAAAAGCTGCTGCTATTAAAGCCGCAAATGATGCTATTAGCAATATTGTTGATCCGGATTTAATTATTGCCTACGAAGAAAAGTTCGTTAACGATGTAGCCCTGGCCAGNTCCCTGGTTGAAAAAGCCAGGGAGGAGTATGACGCAGTTGATAGTGACTTCGAAAACCTTGAATTGCTGAATAGAGCTGAGCAAAAGGTATTAATGTTCCTGGCTATTCAGGATTTTAAAGATGCCGTTGACAAAATACCACCACTGGATGAAATCACTGAAGAGCACCGGGAGATAATTGAAGAAGCGCGGCGTCTTGCCGTTATAGCCATTGAGGAATTTGGAGCTACTCCTTTTTCACTTTGCTGGCGTTATTACTATTTGGAAGATGCTGAAGACAGACTTGATGATGTAGACGAGGAACCTGAACCCGAACCCGAGCCCGAACCTGAAGAACCGGATGATCGGGAGCCTACGCCGCCGACCGGTGGTCTTGCAGGTACAATAACGATCGGTGCGCTGCTGTCGGGAGCTGGTTTCTTATTTATTAGAAAGCTAAGATCAATCAAGTAGGTTCAGTATGTCAGGTTTAAATTAAGATTATAGTCATTAAAAGGAGGGTAGTAACTAGCCTCATTTATATAGATTGATTAATTAGAACAAAGGGGTGTATAGATAATGAAAATGTTAAAAAAAAGAAAGTCAGTGTTAATTAGTCTTGTATTTTGTTTAGCTTTTCTGCTGTTGTTTTCACAGGCAGCACTTGCTGAAGATGGCGTTAGGCTAAGTGCAAGCAGTGAAGCTGGCTCAGAGGGAGAAGAAGTTTCCGTTACAATCAGTATTGAAAATGCGACTGGTTCAGAAGGCGGCCAGTTTGAATTAACCTTCGATCCCGATGTTGCCGTTCCTGTTGATATTGCCAAAGGCAGTTTTGTAGATGATGCTGCTAATGACCAGTTCAACTACAACCTGGAGTTTTCAGACAACAGCCTGATGGTGATCTGGGTTACTCCTGAGGGTGATACTGCCGACTCAGGCGTAGTCTGCACCATTGATTTTGAACTGCTTGAAGAAGGCGACACTTCCCTTATTATCAGCGGGGTTGTCATTGCTCCTGAGGAGATGGAAGTTGCCGCTACCCATGGGGCAGGCTCAATTGCTGTTGACGATCTGACTCCTTTGGAAAAAGCGATCATTGCCGCTAATGAGGCGATCGATGCTCTTCCCGATCCCGACGACATCACACTTGATGATAAGGATGATGTAGCAGCAGTGCGTGCCCTGGTTGAAGCAGCCAAGGATCTTGGCGCAGAAGATGATGACTTTGAAGACCTTGAAAAACTGGAAGCAGCAGAAGCAATGATTGCCAAGCTTGAGGCAATCAAGGCTGCTGACGATGCTATCCTGGCCCTGCCGTCCCTGGAAGATCTGACTCTTGATGATAAGCCTGCTGTTGTGGCTGCAAGGGCCCTGGTTAATGAAGCCAAGGACGAGCATGGTGCTGAAGATGCCGACTTCGCCTATTTAGCAACTCTCCAGGCAGCAGAAAACAGGATCTTAGAGCTTGAAGGTCAGATTCCGACTCCGCCGACCGGTGGAATTGGTTTACTGATCCTGGTTGGCCTGGCTCTGCTAGCGCTGGGGATTTTCGCTTATGCCAAGCGTAATCGCCTGGCAACAGTTAAGTAAACTTGTTCGGATTGTTAAATTAACAGTAAATGCATAATGAAGTGCTGCGGCGGTGGCTGTCATGCCACCGCCCGGCAGCCATATGCAGGTTTGATATTTTCAAGGGTTGTGACACTAATGAAGCTAACCTTTACTGCAAAACTAATACTAATATTAATTGTTTTGATTTTATTTCTCCTAACTGCCCCTGCCGGAGCAGTAGCAGCAGATGACTTAATTCTTACCGTATCTGAAGCAGCGGGCAGCGTCGGAGATACAATTATCGTTAAAGTCAATATAGAGAACGCAGCAAATACTGAAGGCGGGCAGTTTGTTCTTAGCTTCGATCCGGAGCTTTTAAGGCCTGTCAGTATAGAAGCTGAAGAATTCATTACCGGCTCTGCTGACAGCATGGATATGGCAAATCTCGAATATGCTAAGGGCCAGTTGAAGTTTATTTGGGTCACTGCTTACGCAGATACTGATGATTCGGGAACCCTGTGCACAGTTAATTTTGAACTGCTGAAAGAAGGTGAGAGCCTGCTTGAAATCAATGAAGTGGTAATCTCTCCCGAAGGAATTGACACCATTGTCGAGCCGGGCTCAATGATTATTTTGGGTAACGGGGTTACCGAACCCGCTGAAGAATATGAACCCGAAGCTGATCTTGATGAAGCAGCAGATGGTGAAGAAGTTGAAGATGAAGTAATAGGGACAAGCATAGTATTAATAATAATCGCAGTAATTGCGGTCCTGGCAGTTGCAGGATTACTGTATACTAAGATTTCCAAAAAGCCTGGTGCTAAACATGTAAAGAAAAAATAATGGAATCCAGGGAGAAAAAAGTTTTAAATAAGTAAGCTTTGAAACTTTATCCATTTGAGAGATACACTTAAAAATGAAAGTGAGGTTGTTGAAATGCTAAATTTTAATAGAAAGAGGGCTGGAGCAAAAACATCTGTAGCTTTGCTCTCCATTGTAATTTTTCTCCTCCTCTTAGCAACCCCTGTAATGGCAGCTACCCCGGGGGATGTTACGGAAAACGGTGCCATTAATGTTCAGGATGTTGTGCTGGTCATGCAGCATATCCTCGGCATAGCTGATCCGGAACTGACAGAAAGTCAGCTTCTGGCAGCCGATGTAAATGGTGATGGAGAAATAGATGTTCAGGACGTAACATTGATAATGCAAAAAGTTTTAGGGTTAATTGACGAGTTTCCGTTAAAAAATATCGTTGATACACTTATAGCTGCTGATGATTTCGAAACACTGGTGGAAGCAGTAGTTGAAGCAGGGTTGGTTGATGACTTGAAGTCAGATGGCCCCTTTACAGTATTTGCGCCAACTGATGAAGCCTTTGCAGACCTGCTGGATGATTTGGATATCACAGTTGAAGAGCTGTTGAATCTCGATAACTTGGCCGACATCCTGCTGTATCATGTAGTTGCAGGCAGTTATAGCGCCGAAGATGTTGTAGCCGCAGCCCCTATCGAGCTTGAAACACTGCAAGGTGATAAAATCAGCGTTACGGTAGACAACGACAAAGTGTTTGTTAATGACGCTGAAGTTGTCGATGCTGATATCTTTTGCAGCAATGGTGTGATTCACGCTATCGACGAAGTCTTGTTGCCTCCACTGGATGAGTTGGAAGTCGTTGGGCTTAGCGTTATAGATGCAAAAACTATCGGCGTTGAATTTAACCGTACGCCTACTGATGCAGAGGTGGCGGCTGTTAAATTTAATGTAACTAAGTTCACTACAAATGCGGTGGTAACGACAGTGGCAGCATGGGACGGCAATGTAGCAAAATTAGCTAGAGAAGCCAACCTTGAATACACACCAGGTACTTATGTCGTTGAAGTGAAAGGCATTGACACAGAATTTACAGGTACTGTTACGATAACTGAGCCAACTGCTACATCCCTGGAAATCAGGGCTACCAGTTTGCCTGATGCTACAGAAGCAGCCCCATTAAGGGTGAAGCTGCTTGATCAGTACGGAGCAGAGATGACTTTACACCCAGGCGAATTTAACTGGACTGCCCTTAATTTAACAAACAGTATTCCTGTAACAGACAGGATTAGTTGGCATCCAATAGCAAATTTTATTATGAATACTGATACAGAGGACCCAGATGACTTTAAACTGGGTGATGAGGTTCAGATATCCTTTACACACATTCCATCAAGTCTAAATAAAACAGTTGTTATTCCAGTTACGTACAAAGTACAGCTGGCTACAATTACCTTTGGTGATGTTATATTACCGACTGGTGTAACACAATTAACTGAAAACCTAATGAACATTAAAATTCCTATAACTTCTGCTAAAGATCAATATGGTAATGATATGTTCCTCGTAAACGGGGCAAATGTGGAACTCTTATCATCAAACCAGTTGATAATCGAAGACAGTGATCTTTCGTTTGTTACTATAGACGGTGTGCAGCATATTAATATCGCAGAATTTCAGGATAAAGGAACGGTAACTATCACCGTTAAGGGTACGCCTGGTGTGAGTGGAAGTAAAACCATAACTGTTCTAGAATCAGTACCGTACAATTTAAACACTGTAGTAACACCGGATTCTACTATTGTTGCAGGGAAAAGTACAGATGTGAGGTTTGATGTTGTAGATCAGTTTGGTAATAAACTTACCTCAGACCAACATCCTTATGAGATGATGGTGGTTAAAACTTCCGGAGCTGACGTTAAAATTTCAGCGCCTGAACACAATTACAGATATCCAATATCACAAGCCATAATGACCATACCGATCACAGCCGGGTCACCTGCAGATTTTGTGTATGAAGATATTTCTCTACCGACAAATGAAACAATCACATTCAGATTACAGAAAGCTGACAACACATTCATTGACAGTGAAATATTCTCATTCCATATCGTAGCAGATCTTGACACACTTCAGGTATCTGTAGACAAAACTGAATATATTGCCGGAGATGACATAGAAGTAACGGTTAAAGCTATGCTTGATGGAGCAGTCCATACACAGTATAACAATATATCAGGAACAGCTAAGATCACTATAGTTGATGGTAACGAAGATAAATTCTATAACCGTACTCTAACTTTTGAGAATGGGGTCGCGACTGCTACAGTACCTGCGACATTAGCCTTCGAACAGGGCAATGTTTTAGTGGAATACGATGAAAGAGAAGGAACATCTGGTGATTTTGAAGTGAAAGCAGGGGATGCCAGCAAGTTCTTATTGAATGATGACGGAGCAAATACATTAGTGGTGACTCAGACAGATGCCTTTGATAACCCAATTAAAACCTTTGAAGGTGAAAAGACACTAATAATTACCTACCCAACTGCAGCAACCCCAATAGAAGAAGTTAGTGGAGAAGGAGAAATAGATGTTACATTCGATGAGGGTGTTGGGGAAATTGAATTCGATCTCCTTGCACCTGGATCATATACAGTAACGAAAGGAGATTACACGGGATCACTAACAATAACACCTTAGAACTACTAAAACTGTTTATAGCTTATTAATACTTTAATCAGCNATATAAAAAGAGCAATAAGTACTGCCCAACAGGCAGCCAGGCATAACACTTAAATGCGGCGGCGGTACANTTACCGCCGCCTTGTTTTCTTTTCAAAAGGTTTCTGTCAGCTTAAGAACTTTAGTGCTAAGATAATAGACTTAAATAATTTTCTGCTACATCAAGTGTTAACTAAAAGTGAGGTTATTAAAAATGCCGAGATCAGNGAGAAAGAGAACAGGTTCTAAGGCGACTCTGATTTTGCTCTCNATTTTACTTTTTCTTATGCTTTTTCCCTCTTTCGCATCGGCAGCTGTGCTCGGTGATGTGAATGAAGACGGTAAAATCGATGTTCTCGATGTTGTGTTGATCATGCAGGATGTTCTTGAAATTAAGACGCTGGATGAGGATAAGCAGATCTATGCCGATGTTAACGGTGATGGGAAGATTAACGTTTTGGATGTCACTTTGGTTTTGCAGTATGTCTTAAATTTGATTGATGAATTTCCGGCTGAACTTCTCGTAATTGAAAGTGTCCATGCGATTAACCGTACTACTATTGAGGTTACATTGGCCGAGGGCACTGATTCTGAAATAGCCGAAGAGCCGAATAACTATCTGGTTACAGTTGGTGGAGAAGCAGTTGAAGTCGAAAATGCTGACTATGTACAAACCACGAATGTCGCTAACTTAGATGTAGACCTTGTCGGCCTCTCAGGCGAGTGCATCGTAAATGGTGTGACCGCGGAAGTTAGTGTTCCACCTCTACCTCTGTTCGAAAGCATTGAAACAATTCCAGGCGGTTTTAAAATTGTCTTGAAATTTAACACCGCTGTATATGATCTCAATGATAACCTGTTACCTGGTGATTTTACTGTAACAACTGATGGCAACAATAATACTGTTCTCGATGTTGAAGCTGCTACTGCTGTTGAAACTGCTGAAAGTATAATTACTCTTACCCTTGACGATCCGACTGTGGGTGGGACACTGACAAGTGTTACTCTGACAGCAGCTGGCGCAGCAAAAGTAGTTAACATCTGGGATGAAGCCGCTGCCTTTGCAAACCGTTCACATTCTACTCCCGTGGATACTGAGGCTCCGGAATTTACCGGTGTGCGGGCTATAGAAGGCGGTTATACAATTATCCTTGACTTCAGTGAGCCTGTACACACAGGTGGAGTGAACTTAACAGCAAGTGATGCTTTTGGTCAGGATGTCCGTGTCACAGTTAACGGCGTCAGGGTTGCGGTACAGGGCAATATCATTGAGGGGATCGTTGCCCAGGAAGCAACCGACAGTATTAAGGTAGATCTTGACCTGGCGTTAGCTGACCTGTTGAGTGCAGGGGATACAGTTATTGTTACACTGGATGCATCCCTGTTGGATGATGCTGTTGGCAGGAATATCGTTGATCTTTCATCGAATCAGATGGAAGGTGACCGTGTCCGGGAGGCCTTATTTGAAGCAGGTCCAGGCCTGGTTAATGCTTCTGCATCCGACCTGGCTATCAGCGATGAAGCTGTACAGACTTTTACCTTTATACTTGACGGAGAATTGGAAGATACTAACGAAATCATTATCGATGTAAGCGATGCAGCAGCTTCTGTTTTAGATGCCTACGAAGCTGCCTATCTGGCAGGCAACGCAGAAGTCGATCATGATGACCTCAATGTATTAGGCTTTATATTTACAGGAGCATTTGTAATACAGGCAACAGCAGATATACCTGATGAAACCACTGTTGTAGTTACAATTGAAGCTGATAGTCTCCTGGCGACTGCTGCTGAAGATGTGGAGGTAATCTTCCAGCGCAGGGATTTCGGAACTACAGCCGCTGATACATTTAGCGTTAATAAGGGATTCAGTAATCTAAATGTAAATAACCTAGTTTCAGGATTGGAAGAGCAGGATATGGGTACCGATGCTCTGGCCTTCCAGCTTGAAGGGAATCTTGCAGCAGGCGGAACAGTCACCATCAATCTTTCCAGCCTTGTAAATGCCGGTGTAGATTTCAGCGCAGTGGATGCTACGAATACTGTGTTAGGAGGTACTGCTGCAGGAGATTTTGATTTCTCTATGACTGGTGCGATAATTAATCTCACTGCTACTGCCGATATACCTTCTAAAGAGAATTTGGAAATTGGTTTCAGGGATACTAGTAATAGTCCCGAGGTAATCGACGTAGATCCCGGTGCAACCGGAATATACCAAGTGACTTTTGCCAGAAACGATTCTCCCGTTGTTGGTGAAATAGATGCTCTAATCGAAGCCAATATTATTGATGGTAGTGCCACAAATCTGCATAACAACAAAGCAAATCAAATTCAGGTATTTACCTATAAGGTAGACGGTGATTTTGCAATGAATACGGAAATGTATATAGGCATCTTTGAGGATCCAACCTATATCCTATATAACGCTAATATAATTAATTACAATGTTTCCGGTGCCGATGCACAAGTAACCAGTGTTCAGACTGGAATGTTTGGTACCGCTATCGTTGTTCGCTCAAATGAAATGATTCTATCTGGAACAGAAATTAAAGTTACAGCAGACCTGGTTACAACAACTTCAGATGTAAATAATAAAGAAATTCCTACATCAATAGGTCGTGATGACACAAGTAATTTTGACACGTTTAAATTTGATGTAGGCACACCGTAAAAGAATCTGTGCTTTGTGTTAACAAGAAAGTGAGGTCTAAAAAATGCCTAAATCAGTGAAAAAAAGAGCAGGTTCAGCAGCGGCTTTGATTTTGCTCTCCATTTTACTTGTACTTTTACTGTTGCCTTCTGCCGCATCGGCAGCTGTGCTAGGCGATGTGAACGAAGACGGAAATATAAATGTGCTCGACGTGGCTCTGGCTGTGCAGCACGTGTTGGGAATTGATGAGCCACCACTTACCGAGGCGCAGAAAACTGCTGCCGATGTAAACGTAGACGGATTAATCAACGTGCTGGATGTTACTTTGCTCATGCAATATGCATTGGGCATAATTGAAGAGTTCCCAACACCGCCGGTAGTACCTGATACCTATGCATTAACCATGGCGGCGAGCCCGTCAGCAGGGGGAACTGCTACCGATATAACTGGTGAATCCCCTTACGAGGAAGGAACAGAAGTAAGTATTAGCGCAACAGCTAATACTGGCTATGTGTTTACTAACTGGACAGCGCCTTCAGGCGCATTTGTTTATGCAGATAGCTCGGCTACAACATTTGCCATGCCAGGTAATGATGTAACGGTTACGGCTAATTTTGAGGCAATAGCCGGCAGCGTGGATTTAACCGGAGATACAACGGTAGAAGCGAGCCTTCTGACAGCGTCCGGAACTTACACGGCAGCCCTGTTTGGTCCTGCAGTTGGGGCAGAAGTTGTTTTTAAGTTAACCGGATTTGTTGCAAGTGATATAAACTCGATAAGTATCGGCAATATTGCTGATTTGCTTTCCGGGGGAGTTACTATTCCAACCGACGCAAATGGAGAAGCAGAATTAGTTATCACTTTTGCAGCTGGTGTAGATAAGTTCGGCACCCTTACCGCATCAATTAATGATACGGATCCAAAAGTGGATACAACTGCTTCGGACAATCAGGTAATAACAGTTGACACCACGGAAGCAATAGCCAGCAGTGTGACCTTGACGGGAGATTCAATGGTAACGGCAGACCTTTCAACAGCAACCGGTAATTATACCGCGACCTTAAGCAGGCCTGCAGTAGGTGCAGCAGTAGTCTTTACCCTGGCTGGTTTTACAGCAGATGACATTGACTCGATAAGCAGCGGCAGCATTGCTGATTTGCTTTCCGGAGGAGTGACTGTTTTAAGCGATGCAAGTGGAAAAGCAGAATTGGTAATCACTTTTGCAGCTGGCGTGGATAAAGGGCCTCATAACCTGACAGCTGCAATTAGTGCGGCAGATCCGAAAGCAGATACAGATGCTTCAGATACTCAGGCAATAAGAGTAAATACAAAGGTCTGGTGGGATATCTAAACTAATTCAGTCTGTTAAATCGTTAACTTCTTGTCGAATAAGTTTGCCCAACAGAAGATTAACAACACTGTGTACCAAGTTACCAAGTTATTATCAGTGATCCAAGCAAAGAGGTTATCCCGGCGGTGATTTGGTTTTTGCCGCCGAAGCAGCACTAACCCTGTATAATAGGATTACCCTGGGAACATAAATGGCAGCTAGCCTTTTAAAGAGCATAAGTTATTGCTTTTATTTCGATTAACGTAAATAACAACTGTTGAAATGTGGGAGCGTATATTATGTGTAAATATTTTAATATACTAAACTTAAGGCTGGTTGTTTAAAGCAGGCATATTTATTGTGCCTGTTATATTTATGCATTTTCCAGGGAATTTCAATCTTATTATATCGCCCTGGGGGACACGCGGGATGCCCGCGTGTCCCTTTTTCAGGTTCTCTAAACAGATGCAGGAATCGTAAATATTCTCTGAGAAGTAAAATAGAGAAAAGAGAAAAATTAATGTTTTACTAATAATTCATGCTGTTGGCCAGTAACAGAGGAAGGAAGTGATTGCTTTGAAAGCTTTTACTATTTCGGTCATGTCATTAGTTATCTTGTGCTTGATTTCATTTATTACAGGCTGTGAAGATGCTGACGTCCCTGTAGAACTGACTGAGGAGAACATGCAAACATCTGACTTTAATAACAGTGAATTAGAGGGCAATGACTTGGTGTTGCCTGAACTT
>SL_8KL_010_SEDDRAFT_10003347_pt1 | contig 13251 bp, 11 predicted proteins | sample SodLakKL_010_SED_4_FD_11160 | JGI IMG/M metagenome (IMG submission 11160) | reverse complement strand
GGGCTCCGTGCTTACTTCCTTCTTTTCCACTCTTATAGTGGTTTCTTTACCATCAATCCATACCGGGACTTCTTCACCTTCTTTATATACACCCCGTTCTACCAGGGTAAGCACAATTCCCATTTTAACTTCGTACGGCACAAGAGCGCTTTCCAGTAAACGTAGGCCCAGCTCTTTGCCCCATTCCCTGCCGTAGCCTATCAGCATATTAGCTGCGTTTTTCTTTTCCTCTTCTCCTGCTCGCTCGCCAAACAGGGTATCGAGCAGCATTGCTCGAACCTGGCCATCCTCTAATACTGTTTCTTGCTTTTCCCTATTATCCCCGGCCTCCTTGAATTGATCGATCACCTTATTCCAGTCTGGTGGATTATAACTGAGCTCAAAGTGGGGAACTACATCTCTTTCCATTAGAAAGGCAACTTCCTGCAAGGGGATGATAAAATTACCTATTTTATTAAGCGGATCCCAAATAGAAGCTGCCTGCTTGTAACGCTTGAGATTAAAGTAGGCAATACCGGCATTGAACCGGTTTTCCCAGCTAACATGGTATCTCTTGTACTTTTTATAGAGCTCAATAACCCGGCGGTGATCTCCAATTGCTCCGGCGGCCCGCATGAACTGAACAGTGTATTCATACCAAGGGTGGGGTTCGATGCCTGCTTCACGGAGATAAGGGAGCTTCTTTTCGAAAATCTTTACAGCTTGATTTAGACATCGCTCCGCTTCATTGCGGCGGTCAAGGCAGGCATATAACTGGGCGGCAAGGCCAAAGGTATAGGGGCTTTCTACGTTAGAAATTGCCTTCAGATATGGTTCCAACAGGGACAGGGCCTGTTCGATATTTCCCCGGGCATATTCAATTGTAGCCAGGTTGTTTGCTACAACAATCTTTTCTTTGCTTTCAGCGTGAGGTAAAAGTTCTTGCAGGATTTTTTCCGCATCGTCTAACTTATTTTCAGACACTAGTTTACTGGCCCGCTCCATTAACTGCCCGTACTGTTCTGAATTCAATTTGACAACTCCTCCCAGGTGACATCAAAACCAACAGCAAAATAACCGCAGGTTAGGGTTTCATTTCACCCCGAATATCCTCATTTTGATCATGCTATTTTCTAGGGTGTTATATATTTTTTCAACTGTAAGCATTTTATCATTTTCCTGCAGCTAATTGAAGGATAGCATGTAGCTGTCTATTAAATACAGCGCTCTGCTTATTTGACCAGGCTGTTGACGTGTCAGGGGGACGGGGTTGTTGACAACTATTTTTATGCTTTTAAAATAACCCCTCTGTTGAGCCCCGTAATCCTGGATATTTGTCTAATCGATAGACCCTCCTGCTTTAATCTTCCTAAATATAATTATCATTGTGTCCCGAAATCTATAATTCAGTTGAGGGTAATTGCTTTATTGTTTCATAAAGAAATGAGATAATACTGCTATGGATAGTTACAACTGGTATTTACAACTGAAAAAACCGCGCTGGGCCCCGCCGGCTTCCCTGTTCGGGCCGGTTTGGTCGGTGCTCTATTTGATTATTTTTATTTCTTTTGGCTTTGTATTTTTCAATGTGTTCACATCAACCATCCCCCTGGTGGTGGCACTGCCCTTTGCCTTGAACCTTGCTTTTAATTTTTCCTTTACCTATTTCCAGTTCGGGCTCAAAAACAACCATCTGGCTTCACTTGATATTCTTTTAGTACTCATAACCCTGATTTGGGCTCTGGTAGCTGTTTGGCCTTATTTAAGCTGGGTAAGCATTATTAACCTGCCATACCTGGCCTGGGTCTTATTTGCCACAGCATTGCAGCTTACAATTACTTACTTGAACCGGGCAAATGATAATTAAGGTCTTATCATTGTGTCGCGGTGGATCAATTCCTGGTTTAGGGGGGAAACAATGAATAGCAGGCAAAAAGAAGTCCTTCTTTACGGCATAGCTATGATCGTAGCTTTAACGGCAAGCTTATATATCAGTCCCGTTTGGGGAGGGACCGTATTATTCTGGCTTGGGCTTGTGGCTGCCGTGTTTTTTTTCTTTGCTTTATTAGGGGCGGCTTTTGGGCAAAAAATAGGCCGGTAGGGAAATCTAATATTTTATTTGTTCAGGCCAGGATGAAGATCTGACACTTTAATTCGAGTTAATTCTGATCTGGTTTTAGTCCTTTTAAGGCATCGGAAAGGGCAGTGTTTAGGGGCTGGTCATCACCCTTTTTTTGTTCCTTCATGTACCTGGAAACTTCTTTTTTGGAGACTTTTTGTCCTTCCTTTTTCTTTCTGGCTTCAAAGGCGGACAGTTTCTCGCGGTAACCGCACTGGCAGGCAAATAGCTGTTTGTCACCCGAACCCCGCAGCTCCAGTTTCTTGCGGCACTGGGGGCAGCGGGCGTTTGTTGACCTGGCGATCATATCACGGTGGCCGCATTTTCGGTCCGGGCAGACCAGCATTTTCCCCTTCTTGTTTTTTACCTCAAGCAGGTACTGGTTGCACTGCGGGCACCTGTTCCCGGTAAGGTTATCATGCTTGAAGGTTTTAGCGCTGTTTTTAATTTCATTAACCACAACCCTGGCGTAGTCTTTCATCTCCGCCACATAGCTATTTTTAGAAAGCTCACCCCTGGCGATTGCTTCGAGCTTCAGCTCCCATGCTGCCGTCAAGGCTGGAGATTTTAGATCTCTGGGGACCAGTTCAAGCAGCTGTCTGCCCTTCGCGGTAATAAAGATTTCTTTGCCCTTCTGCTCGATCAGGAAGTTGTTAAAAAGTTTCTCAATGACCTCAGCCCTGGTAGCGACGGTGCCGAGCCCTCCGGATTTACCGATGCTTTTGATTAACTTTTCATCTTCACCGGCCATGTATTTGGCCGGGTTTTCCATAGCTTTGAGCAGGCTTCCTTCATTAAAGCGGGGAGGGGGCTTGGTTTCGCCATGGGTTTCTTTTAGAGCGGTAATCTTTAACCGGTCCCCTTCGTGCACCTCGGGCAATGCCTGATCTGCCAGGCGCGCATCTTCGCCCTGTTCATCTTCATCGTCTTCGTAATCACTGCTGTAAACCTTTTTCCAGCCTTCCTTGCGGATAATCTTGCCCCGGGCCATGAAGGTTTCACCTTCGATTACGGCTTTGATCGTGGTCTGTTCATATTCGAAGGGAGGAGATAAAACGGCCAGGAATCGTTTTACCACCAGGTCGTATATTTTCTTTTCCCGGGCACTTAATAAATTCAGGGAAACAGGCTCTTCGGTGGGGATGATGGCATGGTGGTCTGATACCTTGTTGTCATCAACAAAGCCTTTGCTTGCTGGGACCGGCGCTTTTAAAAGAGGCCCGCTTATAGAGCGGTATGGACCCACGGCGCAGGCCCGGATCCTGTCTTTTAAGGTGTCGACCATGTCGCTTGATATATAGCGGGAGTCGGTGCGGGGGTAAGTTAGAACCTTATGGTTTTCATAGAGCCCCTGCATAACAGCTAAAGTTTCCCGGGCGGAAAAATCAAAAAGCCTGTTTGCGTCGCGCTGCAGTTCTGTCAGGTCATAAAGCCGGGGTGCGTGTTTTTTCTTGTACGCTTTATTTATCTCCACCACCTGGGCCGCTTTACCGGAGAGTGAGGCCAGGATCTGATCGCGCTTGCTCTGATTAAAAGTCCTGTTCTGACCGGACTTTTTATTCAGCCAAACAAGCTCAAAGTCTTTTGTTTCAGCAGTAATGCCGAAATAAGGTTTCGGTTTAAAGTTTTTTATTTCATCTTCCCTGGCCGCAATGATTGCTACCGTGGGAGTTTGCACCCTGCCGCAGGACAGCTGGGCGTTGAATTTACAGGTCAGGGCTCTTGTAGCGTTAATGCCCACGACCCAGTCTGCCTCGGAGCGGGCTTCCGCCGAGGCGTAGAGGTTTTCATAATCTTTGCCATCTCTTAACCTGGCAAAGCCTTCCTTGATTGCCTTATCAGTTACAGAAGAGATCCACAGCCGCTTTAAAGGTTTTTTCACTCCCGCTTTTTCAATAATCCACCTGGCAACCAGCTCGCCTTCGCGGCCCGCATCTGTAGCGATGACTATTTCTTTTACCGCCTTGCTTTGCATTAGCTTTTTAACCAGGCCATACTGCTTTCCAGTCCCCTTGATTACTGTCAGCTTAAAAGGGTCAGGCAGTATGGGCAGCTCCTCTAAACGCCAGGCTTTATATTTTTCATCGTAAGCCTCGGGATCGGCAAGAGTTACCAGGTGGCCCATGGCCCAGGTCACGATATATTTTTCATTTTCAAAGGATCCGTTTTGCTTGTTTCGGCAGCCTAAAATTCTTGCTAAGTCTTTGCCCACCGAAGGTTTTTCTGCCAGGACCAGGGTTTTGCCCATATCTTAAAATATCCTTTCTTTGCTTTTATGATCAAAGCCTATTATATCATTATGGCGGATGTAGCAGAACGTCATAGAAATTTTCACGTTGCATAAGTTTATCATGAAATGTATGCTTTAGTATAACTTGCCGGGGTAAGCGGGTTTCATTGATACTCTCGGTTTTCAAGATGACCGATCCGCTATCCCAGGCGCTTATGGGATAAGGTTCTTAAAATAATTATCAGTGTGCTTTGAAATCTGTACTCCACCTTTTCGTTGGCCTGAGCTCTTTCGAATCATGTTCGCACCTGCCCTGCTCCTCGGGGCTGGCATAAAAAATCTCCGCATAGCCTATATAGTAGGCATTGATCGTGTAAAAGTAAGTTTTACAGGTTTTGCACTGCAGCTCAATATCTGCATCTACCGGTACCCCTTTTAGGATGTGGGTGCGATCAAAAAGGGCTGACCAGGTCATTCATTTTACCCCCAGAGATTTATATTAGAATCCATACTTATTGAAAAGGGCTCCGGTGAAGCCTGGGTTAAGCAGGGATCATTGTTAGAGCAGCGAACTGTTTATTAATAATTGGTTTTCTGTTTAATCTATTTTAGCACAGGATGCTGGATAATTTCGGCTTAGAAGGGCTATTGAAGAAGAACTGGGCTGGAAGTGATATTGAAAATGGCATGGCATGAAGAAATTCTTTTGATTATAAGGAGTTTTTCGGGACAAATCATGAACAGGACAGAAATAAGGAAAAAACTAGAGCAGCTGCAACGAGTCCTATTTTTGAAAAGGGTTATGTCAGCCCGGTTGATCCTTATATCAAGGTGATTATATTGATGGAAAAGAAGTGATCAAACAATGATATTTGTTCGCAACACCCCTAATAACGCCGGTGTGGCTATCTACGGTGACTACAACGATTTTGAGGGACTTTACGAAGCGCTGCATGATATTGTAGGGGAAGAAGGAGAGCATCTTTATTACGAGGGGGCAAGGTTGAGGGTTTTAGCGGTTTGCTATGACCTGCGCCATGCTTTAATGGGCGATCGGGATTATGAATTTGTCGAAAATGGCATGGATGAAGATAAGAGAAGAAAAATGTCTGTGCTTGCCCCGGATCGTAATTTGTATCTGGTAGTCAATGTGTTATGGCCGGAAATATTGTTTGTTACCATGGCCTTAAATGTATTTCTTGAAGTTTATGCTTTAAAACATGTCAAAGCATCCGGCAGGGGGGAACTCTTTGATGATAAGCAAGTTATCTGGGACAAAAATATCGCCCAGGTGCGTATACTTTAGGCTCAGTTAGCGGAGGCTCTGCAAGATACTGTGTCAAAGCATGCTTATGCCAGGATACACAACCTTTTAAATGACAACCATATTCCTATCATCGAGTATATTACCCAGTACCTGGATATTTTAAATGTCCGTTTCCTGGAAATGGATAAAGAAAAAAGGCTTAAAAATATATCAATAAGTGCAAAGCGTATAGCTAATCCGAATGAAGAATACTTCTTTTTAAAGCATCAAGTAAAAAAAGAAGCGGATAGATTAAATTGTTGTGTAGAAGACCTTAAAGTAAATCTTGATTACCCGGAAGATATCGTCTGGTAGCCTGTTTGATAGTAATAATTATCATTGTGTCTCGAAATTATCTAAATACAGCGCTCTGCTTCTTTGACCAGGCTGTTTATATCCCGGGATTTTTCTTTGGAAAGAACCGGTTTTAATTCTTTGCTCGTTATTTTTTCATAAGCCTCTTTAGCTTTTGTTAAGTAATTACCCTTTCTATCCTGTAACAAAGCCTTCCGGGACCGGTGGGTAAAAGTGAGGGGGCTCAAGAGGCTGCGGCAGTGCCTGAAGGTGTGTTCCTTGTCAAGGAAGTGCCCGCCCGGTTCCACTTGCAAGAGTTCATCCCAGGCCAGGTTATCTTCATCAACGCTTAATCCTGCAGAGAGTTTTTTGACCATTGCGGCCAAATCATTGTCAATAATTAATTGCAGCGGGCACTGAGTGCTCGCCGTTTCGACCTGGCCTGCTCCACCAAGGATATCACTTCCGGCTGCTGCTGCCATCAAAGCAAGCATTGAGCGTTCCCCCTGCGCCTGCCCGTCTGTTTCAGTAGAATCAGTACCAAAACCGTAGGTATGCACAGGTAGGTTGAAGGTTTCTTTGATAAAGTTAGCCGCAGCTGCTGCTCCCTTGATTGTCTCAACACTGGCCTGCCTGCTGTATCCGCTTTGCATATCCATGCTGAAAATAAGGGGGGTGGCAATTACCGGGGTGCCCGGGTTTAAAGCCTGGGCTGATACAAGCAGGGTAAGCGTTTCTGCTACTGCAAGAAGAATTGTTCCAGGCATGGTTAATGGAGCAGTTCCGCCGGCGCCCGGGAGGCTGCAGGCATGTAGCGGAATCTTTTTCTGACAGGCCTGCACAATAACTTCTAAATCCATGAACTTAAAATCAAGCGGGCTTAAAGCGCAGGTAATCAAGCTAACCGGGGGCACTTTGTTAAACTCACCTGTTTCTTCAGCAGCAATTTCTGCCATTTTAATCAGGTAATAAATACTTGAGCTGCTGTAGGGCTGCACAAAGATATGTTTAGGGCTGTAATTTAAAAATTCCTGGAGGGCATAAATGTCGGCATGCTTTTCCGGTATATCCAGGGGTGTGGGAAAAGCGCAAAAATCAAGATGATCCAGTTCTCCAACCAGGCGGGCCCAGGGCGCTAGATCTTCCAACCTGATCTGGCGGTAGGCCCCGCTAACCGGATCAATATAACTGGTTGAACCGGTCCCCGTGCGGGCATAAAAGCTATTATTCGGATGGGGTATGTTTAGGGTATGTTCTGGGTCTGTTGCCCGGAGGGAAAATGTTTTGGGTGCTGCAGTAATTAGTTTTTCTGTAACATGTGAAGGTAACCGCACTACACTGGTATCCCGGTCTACCAGGGCGCCTGCGCCTGCCAGGGCATCTAAAATAACGGGGTGATTCAGGCGCACACCTTTGTTTTCAAGCAAATCTAACAGTTTCTCTTTTAAGTGGACTTGCTCCCTGGGGGAGAAGAATAGTTCCGGCATGCTGTTTTAGAGATCCTTTCAGCAATTATATTATTTAAGCTCGGTAAAATCATGGCTTATCAGGATTTTACCATATTTTCATATTATAAGGGATGTTTCCTGCTTAAGCTTCCATTGTCTTGTTTTTTGCATTAATTAGCTGTGACTTTATATTCATAAGTAATTGATGTATTTTTAGTATGAAAGGAATGATGTATATGCGGACCACGTCAGTTTCTCTATAACTAAATGATTTGATCATAAAAAAGTATACGGCAATCAGATATATCCAAGTGTATATATAAATTCGGTGGTTTGCTGTAGGTTTAAGAGATGAAACTCTTTGCTTGCCGGTTTTGTCTATTATTTAGAATCGATTAATTGAATCATAATGGAATTTTAAGGGAGGGCTAAGCGATGTTCAGGGCAGGGAAACTCACCCTGGTTGCTTTAATTGTTGTGGTTGTCTTAATAGCTGTTTTGAGCGGTTGTGATACAGGGGAAGAAAACGGCCCGGTGAACGGCGATTCTGGTGGGGCAGTTAAGGAGATAACCGATCAGGAATTAGATCCTGCAGAAACGGGGATCCAGGAAGGGTATGTGATTGAAATTGACGAATCAAGAATTTTGGTGGTGAGCGATATTTCTAAAGAAAAGGCGTTTACCCTGACTGCAGAAAACTTGTTGGAAGGTAACATCGGCACTGAGGCAGTTTGGTACAAGGTTAATTATACAGGGGTTTATGAGGTTGGGCAGCTGCTGCGTGTTAAATCGGAAATGATGATGGAGAGTTACCCGGCTCAGTCAGAGGCAATCCTGGTCCAGATCGTGGAGGAACCTTAATAACACTGCCATGGATAGTTACAAAAGCCCTGGATGTATGAGAAGGCCTCATAATACTTGCCATTCTGACCCTACTTCTTACTATAATATTTTAGAGGTTTGCGGGATTCTGTCATTTAACCTGAACAAAAAGCAGCTCTTTGACTTATACTACCATTTTCCGCGCAGGTATAATCTGAAAAGTATAAGGCCCCTGAAGCCTGATACGTTGTTGCCAGCTTATTCAATCTCCTCTCTTATGAATGTGATGAGCAAGAAGGCTTCCTTTGGTGACACCCTGGTGATATGTGCTGCAAAAGAACTTGGGGTGGAGTAGGAGTAGTATTGATGAAAGAGGATAAAATGAAATTTATGAGTTTAAAAAGATGTTATGAAAATGAAGAGGGTGAAATTACTGTCAATTATTTAACTACTATTTTGCCCAGTGATGGTTAATTTAGAAGTTCAATGAGAATTATTAAATCACACAGGTATTTCTGCCCTCTTCTTTGGCTTGATAAAGTTTAGTATCTGCTTCTGAAATGATTTCAGGTGGGGAAGACTTTGCATCGGGGACCCTTGAAATTACTCCGATACTGACGGTGACATATTCACCTGCCCTGGAATCTTCGTGCCTGATTTGCAGGTTTTCTACCGCTTTCCTGAGGGTTTCCGCCAGATGAAAAGCCCCTTCAGGTTCAGTGTCGGGAAAGACAAGAGTAAACTCTTCACCACCAAACCGGGCAGCAAGATCACCCGGGCGGCGGCAAAATTCTTTAAGCACACTGGCCACCTTTTTCAAACAATCATCACCGGCCAGGTGTCCGTAAAAATCATTGTAGTTCTTGAAATAATCAATATCGACCATCATCAATGTAAGATGGTTGCTGCTGCGCAGCATTCTTCTCCACTCTTTTCCAAGGTGTTCTTCCAGCTTGCGCCGGTTTGCTAGACCGGTGAGCCCATCAGTATCTGATATATCTTTAATCTGCTGGTAGTGGCGGGCATTTTCAATGGCCAGGCCGCAAATATTAATAATCTTTTCTGCAGTATTTATATATCGCTCACGATGTTCAGGAAATGCTAAATCTTTGACCTCAATTGTTCCGAGCGGCTCTTCTGTGCCGGTAACAAGAATAGAAAAGCTACCTGTATTAATCCTTTCAACTGTTTTTCCTGGTGAAAAACGCTGATCATCCACCGCAGTAAAAACAACCTCTTTGGGTGCAAAAAGCATGGTAAACATATCTTTAATATTTCTTATTACTTCTTCTTCGGTTCTGACCCTGGCCAGGGAGTTTAAAAGATCGAGTGTCATTACAAAATCTGCCAGATCTTTTTTGTTGCTTGCTGCAACTTCCTGTTTACAGCTGTTGCTATCTTCAAGGTGGCTTTTTAATACAGTGTTATTTAAAAGCAGTTCCAGGTAATCAAGTCCGACATTGACAGACTCCGAGGGAAGGTTAATATAGGATGAAAAAGCTTTTAAGTTAGCAAGGGCCTTATCATCAATTCCCGTATCTAAAAGCAGCACAGCACTGGATGTATCCTTAAAGAATGATTGTGCCGTATCCCGGTTAAAACCCCATTCAGCCAGGATCTCACGCCACCGGCGCAACCAGCCTGGTGTGACCAGGTAATAGCCCTGCTTGACATAATAATCAGCCAGGTCAGGATTTACTACCGTATGCAGGCACTGGCTTAACCTATAATTGTATTGCTGAAATATTCTTTGATCTTTTTCAGGCAGGTTGGCAATACAACCACTGCTGATTACATGCAAGGTTTTATTTTCCAGATTATCATCGAGGCTGTCTCGCAGCTCTGGCCAATCTATGGGAGGCATTCCGCAGCGTCCTGGAAAAAACCTGACCTCCAGGTCATTATACCTGGCAGTTAATGATAAATTTTCAAGTTCAGCACTGTAGTGCTCGCAAACTATTATAACCTGGCTCATTTTATCAGTCTGCCTTTCATGAAATAGGGTAGGTTCCGTATTCCCGGACTGCTTCAGATATGGCTCTTAATTGTTCATCAGTAACCTGCCATGGAATTTCACCGTGGCTGTCGGAGAGTATGAAACCGCCTCCCGGGGCAGCCCCATCTATGGCTTCCTTTACCCGGTGAAATAATTCTTCTTTGCTCCAGCGGTGCATTTCCAGGCCGTTTAGATTGCCAATAATGGCCAGCTTGCCTTGACAGGCCTGCTTTAACTCAACCAAAGCTTCAGAAGAACCTGCGCCTACTGCACCAGTGCCAGTTTTTACTAGGTCGTCTATAACTGGCAGGACACGACCAGAGGCAAGGTGGGTGGCAGTGGGCCCGTTCAGCTTTGCAATTGTTCTCTTAGCAATCAGCCAGCCTGTTTCCAGGTATATATTCCTGGGGATTACCGTAGGCGAGGCAAGGGGATCAAAGTAGGCAAGAGCTGTGGCGCCGGCAGCTAGCTGGGCATTGCCCCACTGAACGGCAAAAGTTTCATTAACCTGCATCAACCGCCAGAACAGCTCCCTTTTGTTATAGATTAGCTCCAGGTAAGATTCAAAACCGAGCTGCATTACTGGCAGCGAAAAGGGGGAAATAACAACCCCCAGAACCGGAATATCACCGTCAGCCTTTTCATTTAGTGTACGGATCGTCTTTAATATATTTTGCAACACTGGTACTTTACTGATCTCTGGAACGGTTATTCTATCCAGCGTATCTAAACTTTTGATCAGCGGTTCGCCAGAATTGGGAGGGCCGTCATCGACAAAAATAACCTCTCCACCAAAAGCTTCAATTTCGGCCGGCCCGTAGAAAAAGCCGGTATAAGCATCATGACCGTATTTCTCTTGCAGGCGGATTTGTCCTTCAATTACATATTCTGCCCTGGAGAAATAGTCTCTGATCGAAAGGCCCAGTTCCCTGGACCCGTGCATGGTTAGCGGCAAAAGCATGGGGACCCGGTCGGGTTCCCGGTGTTCCAATGCTGTTAAAACTCGCTGCATGGAAGTCATTTTTTCTTTAGTCATCCTGTTCTGCCCCCCGGTATGATCTAACAATCTTAAAAGCATCGGCAGAATTAGTTCCCACATAGTCAGCTCCTACATCCTGCCACAAGGATTGGTCAAGCCGAAAAGGAGCTCCTCCAACAGCAATAAGTATGGCCGGGCAGCACTTTTTCAAGCCCTTAACAACATCTGCCACTTTCAGGGCTGAAGAATACATGAGTACAGAAATTAGTACAAGTTCCAGTTGATCCTCTTCTGCCTTATGTACGAGTTCTTCCGCTTCTAACCTGCCGTAATCAAGCAGGTTATAACCAGCAGCCCGCAGTGCCGAGTAAATAATTTTTTTACCCAGGCTGTGATAATCATTTAACAAAGCTATAGCCATCCTGGGTTTATTACTTCTGAGTTCATCTTCTGAAGGCAGATGCTTGTCTAACAGGTCTTCGCAAATACGCCCGCTCATATAAACCTGTGAAAGAGCATGCTCTCCTGCTTCCCACCCTGTACCAATATTATCGAGGGCAGGCATCACTACTGTTTCGATACATTCAAGAATAGAGAGGTTGGAAATGCCTTCTTTTAACAAGGCTTCTGCTTTTTCTGGATTGCTTGACAGCAGGGCGTCCTGGAACTGTTCTATCTGTTCCGACATCTCAGTTCTCCTTAGCCTATATTTTGTAAGATAACAAAACAGTAATTCCTTGATGTAAATTAATAAAGAAAATATATTGAGATTGTATCTAAAATGCAGATATTTAGCAATTATTTTTTAACTGTTTTAAAAGATTCATTGGCACCTTTATTGTTTTATTCAACAATGAGATAATACATTTGCAGATAGTTATATCTGTTCAAGGCAATAATTCTCATTGTGTCACGGAGTTTTGTGGGTCTTGATGTTTTAGCTTAAATATTAATTTGGTGGAGAAAGATATAGATCTATGCTTATAGCAGTTGTACACGGTTACCTGCTGCGCGGAACAGGCAGCAACCTTTATGTGTCTAACCTCTGCCGCACTTTTTGCCGGCAGGGCCACCGGGTGCTCTTATTCAGCCAGGAAGAAGAACCGGCGGCCTTTGATTTCATTTCCCGCAGCGAGGATTTCAATGAAGATAACCGCAGCACTAACCTTACCATGGAACAAAGGGCCGCTTACACCGGATCATGCCTGCATTACCGACCCCACCTGGAAGGCCTGCTGCCGGTTTACGTCTACGACCGCTATAAAGGTTTCGAAGTGAAAGAGTTCCCGTCCTTGAGCGAAGAGGAAATCGAGGATTACCTGGAAAGAAACCGCCTGGCCCTTGAAACTGTCTTTAAGCAAACTCCACCGGACCTGGTGATCAGCCAGCACACCATTATGCAGCCGGTTTATACAGCCCGGGCTTTAGCCGGCATTGAAGATCAGTCCAGGCACCTGGCAACCATCCACGGCAGCGCCCTTAATTTTTCAGTCAGGGAAAGCAGTCTTCTGCGCCGCTACGCGCTTGAAGGGATCACAGGTGCGGACGGCCTGGTTTTTGTCAGCAGCCACTCCTGCGCTGATTTCACCACCTATTTTTCAGATCTGCCGGGCCTTGAAGAAAAATGCCGGGTTATTTTTGCAGGGGTCAACACCGAACTCTTTCAACCCCTGGAAAGCCCGGATCAAAAGAAGGAAAAAGTGGCGGACCTACAAGTGCTGCTCGAAAAAACTGCTGCTGAAAAAAAGGGCGGTAAAAGCGCCCGGGATAAAGAGGAGTTTTACAGGTTAGTAGAAGCTGCCTCGAGCGCTCAAGAAATCAGGGCCCTGATTGCCGGCTACAGGGATCAGTTTGATGCCTGGGCCCCGGATCAGGATGCGGCCGGAAAATTAGGCGGAATAGACTGGGACCGGGAGAAAGCAGTGCTCTACTACGGAAAATACCTCTGGACCAAGGGGATCCACCTGCTAATCGCCGCCCTGCCCCTGGTACTGCAAAAATATCCTCATACCCGCCTGATCCTGGTCGGCTTCGGGGCGGCGCGGGAATACCTGGAAGCTTTAGTCGGTGTCCTCGAC
>SL_8KL_010_SEDDRAFT_10003346_pt1 | contig 13252 bp, 12 predicted proteins | sample SodLakKL_010_SED_4_FD_11160 | JGI IMG/M metagenome (IMG submission 11160) | reverse complement strand
GAAAGCGTGTGTAGGCCGCATAGCAGAGATAGCCGACGATGGGGTGGACGATCGGCTGCATCTGTCCGAGATGGTTGTCGACGAAACCCGAAAGGATTGTGGCGAAAGCCAGCAGCAAAACGGAGTCGACGGCGGACAGACAGCCCGAATATCGCCTTATAAATCCGCGACGTCTTCGATGGCGTCAGTGAGCTCTTTAATCGACTCGACGGTGTGTTCGCCCATGTGGCCAATGCGGAACGTTTTCTCGCCGAGCTGTGAGCCGTAGCCGTTCGAAAAGGCCATATCGTACTCCTCGTTGACTTGCTCGATCGTCTCGGCGACGTCGACTCCCTGGGTGTTTTCGATACAAGCGACCGTTTTCGATTCGTAGCCCTCCTCGGGGAACATCCCGAAGTGTTCGTGGGCCCAGTTTTGGACGTACTCGGCCATCTCAGTGTGTCGCTGGGCCCGACCCTCGTGGGTCTCTTCGAGCATGTATTTCATCTGCTTGCGGTACGCAAGCATGATCGGAATCGCGGGCGTCGAGTGCGTCTGGCCCTTCCGGTTGTAGTAATCGATACACCGCTGAAAACCGCCGTACCACGAAGCTTCGTCTTTGTCGAGCTCGCGCTCGTAGGCTTCGTCGCTGACCACACAGATGGCAAGCCCCGGCGGCATGGCGAACGCCTTCTGCGAGGAGGCAAAGATGACGTCGATACCGTGTTTGTCGATATCGACGTAATCTCCACCGAGACAGGAGACGGCATCAACGACGAAGTAGGTATCAGGGTACTCGTCGACCACGTCGCCAATTTCTTCGACCGGGTTGCGGACGCCGGTCGAACTCTCGTTCATCACCGTGGCGACGACATCATAGTGTTTGTCGCTGGATTCGAGCACGTCGCGGATGTCTTCGGGTTTGATCGCTTCGCCCCACTCGTATTCGAGGCGGTCGACGTTTTTGCCGAGTCGCTCGGCGACGTTGGCGTGTCGTTCGCTGAAGCTGCCGCACGTGGGAACGAGAATGTTTTCGTCGACGAGGTTGAGCGTCGAGGACTCCCAGAACTCCGTTCCCGAACCCGTGAGGATAATGACCTCGTTGTCAGTGCCGAGGAACTCCTTGGTGTCTTCGACAATCGTGGTGTACAGATCCGTCATCCGGTCCATTCGGTGGCCGAACATCGGCTGGGCCATCTCGTCGATGACGTCTTCGCGGACCTCTGTCGGGCCAGGGATGTACAGCGTCTTGTCGGGGTAGTCGTCGGTATACTCCTGTTTTTTGCTCATAAATCGCTTTCTGGCTGTTGATGGGCAGCGAGAGGCTATGGTAGTTTTGATACGGCTGTGCAATCAGGAGAGGTCGAACTTCTCGGCGGCGGTCTGCATGTCCTTGTCGCCGCGCCCACAGAGGTTGACGAGGATGGTGTCGTGTCGACCTTCCTGTGCGAGTTTTTTCGCGAGCGCGATAGCGTGGCTCGGTTCCAGTGCAGGGATGATCCCTTCGGCGCGGCTGAGTTCTTTGAACGCCGCCAGTGCTTCCTCGTCGGTGATCGCGTGATACTCCGCACGCCCGAGCGACTGAAGGGCGGCATGTTCCGGGCCAACTGCGGGGTAGTCCAGTCCTGCAGATACCGAATGGTTCTCGGTGTCGTCGTCGATCACTTTGGTTTTCATGCCCTGGAAAATCTGGGGTTCTTCCTGCTTGGATTTCGACAGCGGCGCGGAGTGCTGGCTGTCGCCTTTGCCACCCGGTTCCGCACCGTAGAGGTCGACATCGTCGTCAAGGAAGGCATGAAAGAGCCCAATTGCGTTCGAGCCGCCGCCGACACAGGCGACACAGGCATCAGGGAGTTCGCCGTGAAGTTCCTGGATCTGCTTGCGAGCCTCTTTGCCGATCACCGACTGGAACTCACGGACCATCCGCGGGAAGGGGTCGGGACCGACCGCGCTGCCGACCAGATAGTGGGTCTCGTCCATGTTCTGGGCGAAATCCTCTAGGGCGGCGTCGACGGCCTCGGCCAGTCCCTTGTTGCCGCGGGTGACTTTTTCGACCTCTGCGCCCATCAGGCGCATGCGGAAGACGTTCATCTCCTGGCGGGCGATGTCTTTGGTGCCCATGTAGACCGTCACGGGCATGTCTAACAGCGCGCCGACCATTGCCGTCGCGGTGCCGTGTTGGCCCGCGCCCGTCTCGGCGATCAGTCGCTTTTTGCCGGCGTGTTTGGCCAGCAGGGCCTGACCAAGCGCGTTGTTGAGTTTGTGCGCGCCGCCATGGAGCAGGTCTTCGTGTTTGAAATAAATCTCTGCACCGTACAGCTCCGAAAGCGTCTCGGCATAGAAGACAGGCGTCGGTCGACCACCGTAGTGTTTCAGGTAGTAGTGAAANTCGTCTTGGAACTCCTCGGTTGGAACGACCGAATCAAACGCCTCGGCCAGTTGGGCGAGCGGTTCTTCGAGTGCTTCAGGAACGTGTCGACCGCCGAACTCTTCGAACTCTCCAGACATACAAAAAATTCGCACAGCCAGCCTATGAGTGTTATTATTGGTGATAGTCGACCCGCGACACCGGCCGATGGAAGTCGACTCAGGTGAACTGGGCGAAGACACCTACCAGATAGATCGCCACGCCGACAACAACCGCCCAAAACAGTGTTTCGCGCCGCCGAAACACCGCAAACTCCTCATACCCGTCCTGATACAGCGCACGAACGGCAACGCCACTGATAAGCAGCCCACCAACGACAAACAGCGACAGCTGCGGTTCGAAGCCAGCCATCAAGGCCAATCCGAGTGCCTGGACCAGCGTCACCAGCCCAAACAGGCCACATAAGTAGACAGTGGCCTTCGCTCGGTCCATACACGGGTTTCATATCAATATATCATAATATTTTCCATCACATTCTGGTGCGACCGGGTCCATGAATTTAAACCCCAACACCGACCACAGAGAGATAATGAAGCCAGCCGAGATCTCCGGACTGCCGCCGGGGGTCGACGACCAGCTCGCCAGCGAGGGGATCGCCGAGTTGTACCCGCCCCAGACCGAGGCCGTTGAGGCCGGTCTGACAGAGGGCCAAAGCCTCGTCGCCTCGGTGCCGACCGCCAGCGGTAAAACGCTGATCGCGGAGCTGGCGATGCTGTCGGCCATCGAACGCGGCGGTAAGGCCTTATATATCGTTCCGCTACGCGCACTCGCCAGCGAAAAAAAGGCCGAGTTCGAACGCTGGGAGGAGTACGGAATTTCGGTTGGCGTCTCAACAGGTAACTACGAATCCAGCGGTGAGTGGCTCGCCAGCCGGGATATCATCGTCGCCACGAGCGAAAAGGTCGACTCGCTGGTCCGGAACAACGCCGGCTGGATCGACCAACTCTCCTGTGTTGTCGCCGACGAGGTCCATCTCGTCGACGACCGCAATCGTGGTCCAACACTCGAAGTAACGCTTGCCAAACTCCGGCGAATCAACCCCGGCCTCCAGGTCGTCGCGCTCTCGGCGACCGTTGGTAACGCCGGTGAAATCGCCGAGTGGCTTGATGCCGAGTTGGTCCATTCGGAGTGGCGACCCATCGACCTGCGGATGGGCGTGCATTTCGGCAACGCGATTAACTTCGACGACGGCAGCCAGCGTGAAGTTCCCGTCGAGCGAAGCCAGCGCAAAACCGAAGCACTGGTCGACGATACGCTCGACGAAGGTGGCTCAACGCTCGTGTTCGTCAACTCCCGGCGGAACGCCGAATCCGCGGCCAAACGACAGGCCGGTGTGATCAAGCGTCGACTCGACGGCGACGAGCAGGCCGACCTTCGGGAGTTGGCCGAAGAGATCCGCGGCGTCTCCGATACGGAGACGAGCGATGATCTGGCCGACTGCGTCGAGAGCGGGGCGGCGTTTCACCATGCTGGGTTGGCCAGCGAGCACCGAAGTCTGGTCGAGGACGCGTTTCGGGATCGCCTTTTGAAGGTGATCTGTGCAACCCCAACGCTTGCGGCGGGCGTCAACACGCCGAGCCGACGGGTGATCGTTCGGGACTGGCGACGCTACGATGGTGAGTTCGGCGGGATGAAACCGCTCGATGTGCTCGAAATCCACCAGATGTGTGGCCGAGCTGGTCGACCGGGACTCGATCCGTACGGCGAGGCCGTGTTGCTGGCGAAAAACGCCGATACGATGGACGAGCTGTTTGAGCGATACATCTGGGCCGAACCCGAGGCCGTCCGCTCGAAGCTGGCGGCCGAACCCGCCCTCCGAACGCATTTGCTGGCGACGATTTCGTCTGGGTTTGCCAACAGCCGCGAAGGGTTGCTCGAATTCTTGGAGGCGACGCTGTATGCCACACAGACCGGCGAGGAGGGTCGACTCGAAGCAGTCACCGACACCGCACTTAACTATTTGGCGGCTAACGACTTCATCGAGCGCGACGAGGGAACGATCCGGGCGACGAACATCGGACATACAGTCTCGCGGCTGTATCTCGATCCGATGAGTGCCGCCGAAATCATCGACGGGCTGCGGTACGCCGAAGAAAGTCGGGACAAAGCGTCGACCGCGAGCGGACGAACACAACGCGAACAGCGAGAGCGACCATCTGTCGACGCAGAACCCGAAGGCTTCGTCTCAGCCAGTGAGCTGCAGGCCACGACCGAACCTGACGATGAGTCGAGCGAGCAAGCCGACGACGAGAGCGACGAGCCCGCTCGCCCAACCCCCCTGGGACTCTACCACCTTGTCAGCCGGACGCCGGATATGTACGAACTCTATCTGAAATCCGGCGACCGAGAGACGTACACCGAACTCTGTTATGAGCACGAATCCGAGTTTCTGGGTCGCGTGCCCTCCGAATACGAGGAAGTCGCGTTCGAAAGCTGGCTGTCAGCTTTAAAAACGGCCAAGCTGCTTGAGGACTGGGCGGGCGAGGTCGACGAAGACCGGATTACCGAACGCTACGGTGTCGGACCGGGCGATATTCGCGGGAAAGTCGATACCGCCGAATGGTTGTTGGGTGCGGCCGAACAGCTGGCTGGAACGCTGGAGCTCTCCTCGCGGGTCGCCGTCCGCGAGGCGAAAAAGCGGATCGAGTACGGTGTCCGCGAGGAGCTGATCGATCTCGCGGGTGTCCGCAACGTCGGCCGCAAGCGCGCCCGTCGACTGTTCGAAGCCGGAATCGAGAGCCGCGCCGATCTCAGGGAGGCTGACAAAGGCGTCGTGTTGGGCGCGCTCCGCGGCCGCGAGAAAACCGCCGAGAAAATCCTGCAGAACGTGGGGCGGCAAGACAGTTCGATGGAAGACATTGAGGCCGTCGAAACGGAGACGACAGCGGTTGCCAGCAGCGACCAAAGCGAGACAGATGATACGGACAACGGGCAGTCGAGTCTTGGTGATTTCTAATGAGGAGTGTATAAATGAAGTTCGTCGAGGGTCGAGCCGAAATCGAAGATCTGGATGCATTTATAACTGATATAAATAAGGTCAGCGACGAGACGGGCTCGACAGTCCAGTGTTTCAATGCCGACTACGTCGCCGGTGAACGACACCTTCGGCGAGCCGCCGAGTTGGCCCGCCGAGCCACCGAGCGTGGGACGACGATTGCCCGCGATCCGGCCGTCGAGTTGCTGGTGTATGCAGCCGGTCGACGGCAGATCAATCGGGCACTCGAAATGGGGGTCTCCGAAGGCGAGCTGCCAATCGTTAGTGTTGTCGACGGTGGTGATGAGACGGCAGCGACCAACGCACTCAAAGAGCTGCTTCAGTTGGACGAGTCCGTTGAGTGGGGTCGTAGGGAGATCCTAACGAAGTATTTCGATATTAGTGAGTCGGAATTGGCCGTTGTCGACGGCGATCTCGAAGCAGTTGTACTCGAACGAGTCGCGCTACTTGCAGTCGAAACGTAGGGCTTTGGGATGCGGGACAAACCCCCATGTTTCGGCTGGAGATTTGTTCGATAGCGGTGAAAGAAAGTCATAGTTCCACCAGGATTCGAACCTGGGTCGTTGCCCCCAGAAGGCAACAGGATTGGCCACTACCCCATGGAACTGCGTATTCGAAGGGAGTGGGTCGGTTCACAAAACCGTGTCGGTTCGGGCGTCGACTGTGTCGCCGACCCACGGGTCGAACCCACAGACGAGAGCCGAATCAGCACCTATTAGGCCGCAACGGGCCACACACAGTGTATGTACATCGGACGCTTCATCGTTGTCGGCCCAGGAGTCGGTGCCTACCGCGTCTCTTCGCGATCATTCCCGAACCGCCAAATCACTGACCGCGAGAGTCTGCTGACCGTTGGGCCGACCGCCGACGCACCCGAAACTGACAATCCCTACGTGTCGTACAACTGCGTTCGGACAGTTGAGGGTCCAGCTACCGACGGCGATGTCGCGGTCGTCGGCAACGGCTCGCATGTCGATCCTATTGCCGAAAAGCTCGAACTGGGGTATCCACCGCGGGACGCGCTGGCAGCGAGCCTGCTCGCACTCGACTATGAGAAGGACGACTACAACACACCCCGAATCGCCGGTGTCGTCGGTAACGACGAGGCCTACATCAGCACGGTGCGCCATGACGCACTCCTTGTCGAGGCAGTCGACGAGCCGACACTTGTGGCGACCTACGAAGAAAACAGCCCGACGAGCTATGAGTTCGATGTTGCGGAGGCGGCCGAAGCCGCAACCGCCGTCTACGAGGCCGAGTACGAACATGCAGTCTGTGCAGCCGGCCTAACAGTCGACAGCGACGGCGTGACGTACGCCATCGAAAACGGCGAGTAGTCGGTTTATAACGGCAGTAGGCGGCGTTTAACTCGTGAACTCGTCGACCAGTGTCCGTCCAACTCGAAACGCGTTTTCGATACCGAGATCGAACACGTCTTGTTTGATGCTTTCGGTTGGATCACCACCCGGCGGTTCGCGGTCGAAGTTGGCCGCCGCGCGGACACTTATATACTGATCGAGCAAACCGAACCGTTCGAGCGCCGTGGCAGTGCCGGCGTCTTCCATCTCTGTTGTGGCGAATCCCGCGATGCTGTAGGATCGACACAGCTCGTCGACCTGTGCGGCGGTGACCGAGCCGTGGTACACCTCGTCTCCACAGACCGTTGGTCCGACGTCGACCGTGGGTTGGCGGTTGTCGTCGTACTGTTCGCGGATTGTTGCTGCGCGGTTGCTGTCAGCCAACTCGATACCACGGCTAGCCGAGATAGCGCGCTCAACGAGGTCGACGTTGAGTTCCCAGACGTATTCGTTGGTGAGCCACTGCATTGGCTGGATTGACTCGCCAGTGCGGAGTTTGATATCCCAGTCGACGATGTGGTCGGCCACAAACACCGACCCAAGCGTGCCCGCAGCCGGTCGACAGCCAGCGATGCCGACGGTGATGATCGTCGACGCAGAGAGGTCAATCTGCTCGCTGGCGGCGAGTGCGCCAACGGTTGTTGCCGCCGCGCTTTTTCCGATCCCGGTCGGCGCGAGCAGCAGATTGGGGTCGGTTGTGTGGCGAACCGGGTGGGTCGAGCCAGCAATGGCGAGCTGCTGGTCGAAACTGTAGGCGTCGAGCCATGGGGCGACTTCCGAGGCGTCACCAGTGTACTCAGTCTCGGTGAACGCTGGCAGCACCACGACAGCAGGCGAAATGGTCATGTCGACGCTGGGATCGGTGCTCAAAAGAGTCCGTCGACGCCGTCAGGAACGATGATGAAGTATTTACTCGATTTTCAGTAAATATTTGTGTGGCGTGCCGAAAGCAGATGTATGGGCACGACGCAACGCGAGAAGCATGAAAGAGTAACCAGCCGGGCAACGAGAGGCCAGCGATGAGTCTCGACACAGTTCTCGTGGCCGTCGAAAACGAGGACGACGAAGCCATCAAACAACTCGCCCGAACGGCAGTCGACATCGCGGAGCCAGCCGGCGCGACGGTTATCGTTGGCTACGTCTTTTCGAACGGCGAGTACGACACAGCCCGCGAGCGCCTCAAGTTCGACCCCGACAGCGAGGTTACCCCCGATGTCGTTGCCGAGCGGGCGGTCGGCGTCCGTCGACTCACCGAGCAGTTGACCGGGGCGGGGATCAAACACGAGATTCGAGCCCGACGAGGCAACGGCAGCGACGAGGGCGAACTGCTGGCAGAACTCGGTGAACACCACGACGTCGATCTCGCGATTGTCGGCGGTCGAGAACGGACTCCCGCGGGAAAGGCGGTTTTCGGCTCAACCGCACAGACACTGATGTTAGCCGCCGCCTACCCGGTGACGTTCGTCCGAACCGAGTAGGACGAACCACACGGACCACTGCCGTCCTGAGAGCAGCGCGGCTGCTGGCTGCGTGACGAACGCTTTAGGAGGACCGGTTACTATGCGGTGAGTAATGGATACCGAAACGTTCACAACCGTCTTGGAGGAGTCGGGGCTGTCACCGTACGAATCCGAGGTGTACGCGACGTTGCTGGAGGTGGGGACTGCATCGGCAACCGAGGTCGCCGACAAAAGCGGGGTGCCGGGGCCGCGAATCTACGACGTGTTGCGCTCGTTGGCCGACCGCGGCTATGTCGAAACGTACGAACAAGACACCTTGCAGGCCCGCGCACACGACCCGGCCGACGTGTTGGCTGATCTCCGCGGGCGGGCCAGCCAGTTCGAGGCTGCCGCCGAAGAGATTGAAACTCGGTGGGAACAACCCGAGTTGAAACACAACAACGTCAGCATCGTCAAGCGGCTCGAAACCGTATTGGACCGAACCCGACAGTTCATCGAGGGGTCGACACACCAGATCCATCTGTCGGCCAGTATGGACGAACTCGACCAGCTCAGCGATGCGCTTGAGGCTGCCCACGACCGCGGAGTAGCGGTCCATCTGTCGGTCCACACCGAAAACGGCGGGGAGCCACCGGCCGCCGAGGAATTCGAAGGACGCTGCCGCGAAGCACGGTATCGCCGGCTGCCCGCACCGTTCGTCGCACTCGTCGACCGCGAGAAGACCTGCTTTTTCCACCACCCTGATGCGGTCGACCAGTACGGCGTGTTGGTCGATGACCGTACCCACAGCTACGTGTTTCACTGGTACTTTTTGGCCGCGCTGTGGGAACACTGCGAGACGCTGTATTCGGAGCTCAGCAACGAGTTACCCGCCGAATACGTCGACATTCGCCAGCTCGTCGCAGACATTGGCCCGCTAGTCGAAGCTGGCGTCTCGCTGGCGGTCAGCATTGAAGGCTACGACACCGAGACGGGCCAGTCGGTGGCGTGTACTGGGACGATAACCGATACCGAACTTGCCACGAGTGCGACGGACGCGTCGAACCCCTCGCTGGTGGCGGGACAGGCGACACTGTACGTCGAGGTAGACGGCACCGAACGCAGCGTCGGCGGTTGGGGGGCGATTATCGAGGATATTGAAGCGACCCGCGTTATCATCGAGGATGCCGATGAACCGGTTGGGCTCGACCGAGCGAACTGATTCGACCACACTGAATCGAGAAGTGTTTACAACACTCGTTGTATACTAGTTACTCTTATAATCAACCATGATAGAGTTTCGAATAACATGGAAGACGAGTCGACCACTGAGAGACCACACAGACAGCGACTGACAGCCAGCGAGCCGACCAGCGGCTGGTGGGCAGGCCGACAACAGACAGATGACCAAACCGGTCGCAGGGCGGAACAAAACTCGAACGGAGGGTACCGACGCGATGACTGACCGGTCGGTTCTGGTTGCTGGCGAAGCGTTGATCGATTTCATTCCAGACGACACCGGCCCGATTTCGGCCGTCGAGACGTTCCACCGTCGACCGGGTGGGGCACCCACAAACGTCGCCGTTGGGCTGGCGCGACTCGGCGAGACACCGTGGCTGTGTACGACGCTGTCGACCGATCCATTCGGCGAGGTGCTGGCCGAGACGCTGGCCGGGGAGGAGATTCCCGAGAAGTACATCACATACGCGGACAACCCAACCGCACTCGCGTTCGTCAGCCACGGTGCCGACGCAGACCGGTCGTTCAGCTTCCACCGCGAGCGGACAGCCGATACGGTGCTTGAAACAGACGTCGTCGACACCGCAACCTTACAGCGTCTCGACTGGCTTGTTGTCGGCGGGGTGACGCTGTCGGCCGAACCATCGCGGTCGGCTACGTTCGAGTTAGTCGAGCGCGCACGCGAGGCCGGCTGTGGGATCGTGTTCGATCCGAACACCCGTCCGGAGCTGTGGCGGACAGACGACATGACGTTTACAATCGAACGCATGCTCCGCCGGACAGACGTCCTAAAAGCCACAAAAGAGGATTTCGAGCCGACCGCGATTTCGACTGACGGCGAGTTCGTCGACCGACTTCGAGAGTACGGCCCACAACTCGTCTTGCTGACCGAAGGCAAATCCGGCGTCCGGGCGGTTGGAGGACCGGCCTCACCGTGGGGCGTCGGCGAGTGGACACATCCGGGCTACGAACTCGACAGCGTCGTCGACACGACGGGCGCTGGCGACGGTTTTCTGGCCGGCGCAGTCGCTGCGTTGGCCGACGGCAACGGTCCTGACGAGACGCTCGCGTTCGCCAACGCCGTCGCCGGGTTGTCGACGACTGAACCCGGCGCAATGAACGCGCTGCCGGACAGGCCGGCCGTCGAGTTGTTTCGAGCGGACCAATGAACGACCACGACGGCTTCAACGCTCGCCAATGGAGTCGATGGCAACGCGAGCATGCGGCGCTAATCGTGCGGACAGCAGAAACGGTCGCACCACCCATCGAAACCGATAAAATCAAGAAGTTCGATCCGGCACCCGACCGTCATATCTGGGATACGTGGCCGCTTCGGAACCGACACGGCGAGATTGCGACTGTCGATGGCTGGCAGGTGCTTATCTCGCTGACTGCACCGGCTGACGTCGCACCGGGAGACCGACATGACATTGCCGAACACCGATATTTCGTCTCCAGAGACGGTCGCAACTGGGCCGAGGGTGGTGCGCTGTTCGGCGAAAAAGCGTTAGGGACCCGTCAGTGGGCCGGCTCAGCACTGTACGACGACGGCGAGTTGTACCTGTACTATACGGCCGCTGGCGACGAGCGCGTCGACGAACTCACCTACACCCAGCGGCTTGCGGTCGCCCACGGCGGCCAGTTCGATTCGAGCGGCCAGCAGCTGACAATTGAAGGACTGTGGAGCCACGAACTCCTGTTAGAACCCGACGGACAATGGTACGAAACGCAGGCTCAGGCTCAATCCGGCGAGATGACCTACACGTTTCGTGATCCGTGGTTTTTCGAAGACCCCGAGACGGGCGAGCGATACCTGCTGTTCGAGTCGAACACGCCCGTCGACGCCGACGACTGTAGTGGTGAGATCGACCAGCAGGCGTTCAACGGCTGTGTCGGGCTTGCTGTCTCGCCGACCGGTGATCCGCTCGAATGGGAGTTCCGGCCGCCGATCTTCGATAGCGTCTGTGTGAACCAAGAGATCGAACGCCCGCATCTCGTGGTCCACGAGGGGCAGTACTACCTGTTCGTCTCAAGCCACGTCGACACCTTCGCGCCGGGGTTGGCAGGGTATGACGCACTGTACGGCTTCGTTGCCGACTCGCTGGCCGGGGAGTACCGACCGCTCAACGGCTCGGGGCTCGTTGTTACAAACCCCGCGACCGCGCCGTTTCAGGCCTACTCGTGGCTCGGAGTTCCGTGCGGCGAGGAGTTGCTCGTTCAGGGATTTGTGAACTATCCGGCGCTCGCTGTCGACTCGCTTGAGGAAATCGGCGCACTCTCCGACGACGAGCAGCGGCACGCGTTCGCCGGCAGCTTGACGCCAACGCTTCGAGTGGAACTGGAGGGCGACCAGACACGGATCGTCGACCAACTCGATCCGTGGGAGCTTCCAGCCGAAAGCGGGTCGCTGCCACCGATTGATGAGCTGTGGAAACCACCAGCGGAGCTGCTCGATTCAAAACCGGGACTGACTCCGCCAGACTCACGGCGAACCGACGGCCCCGTCTGGTAGGCCCAAACGAATTTCCGGCTTGTTCGCATCTGTCGACGTATGCGTCTGGGAGTGATTTCGGATGTCCACGGGAATCTACCCGCCCTGAACGCCGTCGAGACGGCGATGCCACCAGTCGACAGAGTGGTTTGTGCGGGCGATAGTGTGGGCTACAATCCATGGCCGGCCGCGTGTCTCGACCGTATACGGGAGTTGGACGCACTGACAGTACAGGGAAACCACGACCGAGCGGTCGCCGTCGACGGTGGGAGGTATTTCAACCCGATGGCAAAGGCTGGCGTCGAATACGCCCGCAAACAGTTGGACGACGAGCAACTCACATGGCTTGAGTCACTACCGACCGAACGGGTGATTGCAGATGGCCGAGTGCATATCGTCCATGGCCATCCGGACGATCCGGATCGGTACACCTACCCACGGTCGTTCTCGCCAGCGATGCTCGGCGAGGGCGTCGACCTGCTTGTCCTTGGCCATACCCATATACAGGCGATAAAAGCGTTTGAGTCGGGTGTCGTGCTGAATCCGGGCAGCGTCGGCCAGCCACGCGACGGTGAACCAACGGCGGCGTTTGCGGTGGTCGACCTCGACGAGGCAGGTGTGGATGTCGAGTTACACCGCGTCGAGTATGACATTGATCGAGTGATTGCGGCCGTCGACGAGGCGGGACTCCCGAAACAGATCGGGACGCGACTTCGGTCAGGATCATAGAATTATCAAAAACGTCGACTGACAAACATACATTTATATTTTTTCAGTGATTCCCCGTGATATGGTAGATCCATTGTTGTTACAGGGACTCCCCACAAGCTTCGGCGAGTTCATGGAGTTGTATGGAAACGTCTTGGTTTCGTTCGGAATTACAGTCGTTTCATTTCTGGTAACGTTCGTAATACTGTATACGGTAGGCAAATCGGTGCTCGTCCGAGTGACGAAACGTGCACTTGATGCGCGTAACTTCTCATCGGCAGTCGTGAGTCTCGGATCGAGTATCGCCGCCGCGATTGCAGTGTTCGGTGCGGTCGCAATCGCTGCAACGGTTGCGGGCTTTCCGGCGATTCTCTCAGCGTTCGCGACGATTACTGGCGCGCTCGCACTCGGCTTGGCGTTCGCCGCTGGNGACATNATCGAGAACTTCGTTGCCGGCATCTTCATTCTCAAGGACAAACCGTTCGAGGTCGGCGACTACATCGAATGGGACGGTAACACTGGTGTCGTCCGGGATATCGACCTTCGAGTCAGTAAACTCGATACGTTCAACAACGAACAGCTGACGGTGCCGAACAGCGATCTGGCGAGCGCGGT
>SL_8KL_010_SEDDRAFT_10003344_pt1 | contig 13255 bp, 14 predicted proteins | sample SodLakKL_010_SED_4_FD_11160 | JGI IMG/M metagenome (IMG submission 11160) | reverse complement strand
AAATTCAGATGTTATAGAATAATCATTCTCCATCGTCACAAAGGTATAAGCAGATCCAGGGTCATCGATGTTTCCAGTATCACCCGTCCACTCGACGAACTGCCATCCCTCCTCGGCCGTCGCATTCAACACCACCTCTTCACCGTACTCATAGTAAAAGGTACCTTCTCCTGGTTCAACAACCTCTCCGCCTTCTGTGCTGTCAATGGTTAATTCTAAAATTTTTGGTTCAACTGTAACTTCTGCTCTATCTACATGGTCCTCACTTTCTACTCTTATGTTGCCTGTTCCACGGTCACCGATGTTTGTTGTCCAAACCATTTCTATAATCTCACTTTCGCCTGCTTCCAACTCTATGCTTTTTGTGTCCTGTGGCGAATCGGTCCAGTCTTCATCGTAAAGAACTATGTCCTGTGTAACACTGTTTTCCTGACCTACGTTTTCAACCTCCACAGTAACCTCCAGATCTTCTCCTTCTGTCACAGGTGAACTGGTCTCTATTATATCGACTTCAAACTCTGCCCTTTTTAGTACTTCCACGTCTATTTCATCGGAATCGTCTTGACTGGATACCCTTAGGCTGTACCCACCTGCATCGTTTATTTCCGTTTCCCACGTGAGTAGGATGTCCTTCTCTGATTCTCCTCCAACAGTAATCTCCTTTGAGTCGATGATAACACCGGGGTATTCGACATCGAATAGTTCTATAGTCTGGGTGCCATCCTCACTGCCTATATTCCCCACGGTAGCTTCTACTTTGAGTTCATCGCCCTCGATTACAGGTGAATTGCTTTCTGTGATATCTACAACAAAGTATGGTGACTTTCGATCAAGGGTTCTGTTCCACTGGTAACTATCCTGATCCGTGTTTATGGTGACCTTTTCTTCATGTGGATGGTAATCGTCCTTCTCTAGAAATAGGTCCATGTAACATGTTTCTGTCACGGTAAGAATATCAAACTCAAGTGTCCCCCAGTATCCAGACGAATCGGTGAAATCTGTCTTATATGCTTTATTTTCATCATCGAAGATATTACAGTATCCTGTTGGTGGATCTACCGGAGATCCAACGGTGGCATTTACATCCTCTATCGGATTACCCAGACTGTTGTTTACGAAACCTTCTGTCTCTATAAACAATGAACTTGCGTGTACAGTTGGTGTAAATAAAATAATCGCAGTTAGGATTAGAAATATTCTCCCGACTCTTGATGTTGTTTTCGTTTCCTTCATTCAAACACCCCAACATGTGAAGAAAGATCGACTAAAGTTCGCGTTCTTCTGGATAGGACTCGGTTTTGATATCTTTAAGTCCATCTTGCATTATCTTGCCTACCTCTCTCCACGCTTCGTCTGTAAGCTCACCTATCCTGTTGGCATCGTCGTACTTCTCTGATATAAGATGGACAAGGCTATCCCTATCATCGACATCTGATTTTTCCCTGTCGATTATTTTGTTCATACTGGATTTGAGTCCAACATACATGCATCCTGCAGCTCCGCCTGCCAATAACCATGGCCACAGGGATCTCTCATTTCTCTCTTCACGAACAAACTGAGCATCTATCGTTCCGTCTATGTCTTCCTCGTCGCCTACGAATCTGCTGACTAGTTCCTGGTCGAAATCTCCGGCCAAGCTTCCCTCAAAGGCAAGATTTCCTGTGGTCTCTTCTATATTTAGATCGGCGTCTGTTTCGTTGAGTTTGATAGTTGCGTTTCCGGTCGCGAGTTCCAAATGCCCGTCCTGTTCTGTTATGGTTATGTTTCCCTCTCTAGTTGGTATCACAAACCCTGCACTGAGATTTTCTGAATCTAGATCGATACCCGTAGTTGCAGTTGTCTCAACAGTGCCGTTTACCCGTATCTGTCCGTCCATGTCCCCCGTGATGTCTACCGTTTCTTCTATATTTTCTACGAGTGCTGGTCCATGGTTGAGCCATTCCAGTTCAACATCTTCACCTGGTAGCTCGGAAGATCCCACTGCCGCTCCAAGAAGAGCACTGATCCCTACTACACCTGCCTTATAAGCTAATCCGGGTTCTTTCGATCCCTTTATTTCTTCGTTTTCCAGGGCATCGATTCTTTCTGTGAACTGAACTAGATCGTTCGGATCCTTTATTTTTGTTGATAATCCCTCAACTCCCAGTAGGTACCTTTTCGCAGTCTCGAGGTCAGTGTTGCCCGATAGAAGTGAAGGAGTGAGTTCGGGTAGATTCTTTTCGGACCTTTTGTTTTCATATTCCTCGAAAGTATTTTCAATAGCATCGTAGTCGGTTGGGTCAAGCTTAGACATCATTGACATTACACTACCGAAGGAAAGTTCCCTGCGGTCTCCTTTGATTTCAAAAAGTTCTCCATCCTTTTCGTATGCTTCCCATCCCTTCTTGACCATCTCCTTTTTGTTCTCTTTTTTATCGAGTTCCTCCTTTAGATTGCTGAGCATTTCGGTAAATTCTTCGTACTTCTTTTCAAGTGTACCAGATTCACGTACCACTTCGTTTATCTTAATTATATCCTCGTCGCCGTATCCCTCTTCTATGAGTTTTTTGTATTCATTTGCCATTGATTCAGTTCTTTTCTCGAGGTCTATTTTCTTCTTGTAGTCCTGGAGAACCTCCTCTACCCTTTCCTTTACATTATCTCCTTCTTCCAAACCAGATAACGTCTCTCTGTATTTTTTACGTCTTTCTGTCAGGTCTTTGCTCTTTTTGTATACTTCCTCTATTTCATCCCTGGTAAGCGGCAGACTTTCTGCAAGATCCATCCTTTTCTGCCTTTCCTTTTTCAACATCTTTAGGCGATCTTCAAGAATGTTTAAATCCTCGTCGCCGTTGCCCTCGACATCATCTATTCTATTCTTCAGTTCATCCTTCTCTTTCTGAAGTTTTTCCATCTCCTTCTTTGTTTTGTATATTTTCTTTACATGGCCTTGATCGAGGCCCTTATTCTCCTTCAACTTGTTCAGATTTCTTTCTGCTTCGTAGAACTCCTTCCTGGCGTTGTATATGTCCTCGAACTGATCTTCATCCAGCCCGGTATCCTCGCTGTATTCCTTGAGTTTTTGGTCCAGATCCTCGGAGATTTCATCCAAATAACTTGTCATTTCTTCGATATCTTTTGAAATAGGAAGGTGGTCGAAATCCTTCATTATTTCCTTTATTGTATCCCTGTCCTCTCCAATCTCTCCATAGAATTTTTCATCAAGTACCCTTTTTATTTCATCTTTCTCTCTCTCGTACTCCTGCTCCTTTTCTATTAAACTGTACCATTCCTGGGCTTCCATGCCCATTTTCTCTTCATAGTTATCCATAACCGAAAGTGTTTCAGAAAGATCATCAGAATATTCTTTGATTATGCCCTGTAGTTTATCGTAGTCCTCTATGGCCTCCTTTACAACATTGTTACCGTTTTTGTTTCCATTCAAACTGTCTTTTTCTGTCATTTCAATACACCCCACTGACCTTATTGAACCCTAAAGCTTTTATTTCTATTGTTTTTTTTCACTTCTAGATAGTCACAACTCAGTTCAGCCACCCAGAGAACTATAACTAACGTGATTTCCCCTGTTTTTTGGTATTTGTCGCTTCCTTGATCTGTTTTTCTGATACAGGGCCCTGCCTCAAAACTTTCAGATCACCGTCTTCTATCTTTACCAACGTAGAGGGATCGTTTTCAGCGAGTTTTCCACAATCAACTATAAAGTCGGTGTTCTCTCGTATGAGGAGCGATATATCCTTCACAGAGTAGTTGTTTTTGGCCCCAGAAAAGTTTGCAGAGGTCGATACAATAGGAACCTCAGATTCCTCGGAAAGCCTTCTGGCTATTTTGTTTGATGGGATTCTAAAGACAAAATCATGGTTGAGTACGTCCGGTACATTATCCCTTTTTTCGGCTACTACCGTGATAGGACCCGGCATTAGTTCTTTGCATATCCTTCTTTCCGCTTCGCTCAAAACACAGTATTTCTCGGCCATCTCCAGAGAAGAAACTATACATGTGAGTTTTTTGCCTTTATCCCTTTTCTTTATTTCATAGATCCTACCCACAGCTTCCTTGTCCAGTGCATTCGTCCCCAGCCCATAGCAGGTTTCCGTTGGATATATGCACACCTTACCTTCCTTTATCATCCTCCCGACTTCTCTCAAACAGTTTTCATCGGGATTTTTTATCGTGAGGGTCATCAAAAATCCACATCCTCTCTTTCCATCCAGTCGAAATATTTGTCGCAGTCGCCAACGGGACCACCCTCGATTATATTTACTATGGTACCAACTGTATCATCCACGGTTTCTTCTGTGGTGTTCAACGAATAAACGCTATCTTTACTGTCTCTTGCCTCGTACTCTATTACTCCCGATATCTCTGCCTCGACGTTTTCTTGAACCTTGTTCTCATCCCATCCCTTTTTCTGAAGCCGTTTTTTTAGTTCCGATGGTTTACACCTGAGCACAAAGACCATATCGGAATCGAGAAAGTGTGAAAGATGACCATCCATTACACAGCCGTCCATTTCAGAGGTCTCCTCACGCAGTTTTTTCACATCTACAATATCCGAGTTTCTTTTTTTGTCGTGTGAAATTATACAGTCCTTCTCTCTCGCCAGGTCGTTCACGGATACATATTTCAGACCGATCCTTCTCGAAAGTTGTTCTGATACTGTTGTTTTACCCGTTCCCGGGGTTCCTGTTATAGATATCTTCATGCTATCGTCACCATAATAATCAGTTCGTTTTGATTTAAAGGTTAAAACGCTACAAACTTATTAAAATATGGACCCAAAACCTGATAGGGGTAATATGGTAGAAGTTTGGACCGAAAAATACAGACCGAGGACACTTGATGATATAGTGGGTCATGAGCATGTAGTACAGCGCCTGATGGCGTTTGTAAAGGACGAGTCTTTACCCCATCTGCTTTTCACGGGGCCTGCGGGTACAGGTAAGAGTGCATCCGCCCTTGCAGTTTCAAGGGATCTCTTTGGGGAGAGATGGAGGAACAATGTACTGGAGTTGAATGCTTCTGATACCAGGGGTATAGATGTTATAAGAAATCAGGTTAAGAACTTTGCTCGATCAAAGGCTGTTGGCGACGTTCCTTTCAAAATAATAATACTTGACGAAGCCGATGCGCTTACTCCAGAGGCACAGCATGCTCTGAGAAGAACAATGGAGAACTATACAGAAACGGCCCGTTTCGTGCTCATATGCAACTATTCTAGCAAGATAATAGATCCTATACGTTCAAGGTGTTCTATATTCCGCTTCCCTAGGCTTGACGAGGAAATGGCTTCGGATCTTCTGGAGAAGATATGCGAAAAGGAAGGAATTGTATATGATGAAAGCGGCCTTGGAGCTATATTTTCTGTTACGAGGGGTGATCTGAGAAAGTCGATAAATCTACTCCAGTCTGTTTCTGCGACAGGTAAGGATGTCACAGAGGAGGTAGTCTATGAGGTTTCTTCCCAGGCCAAGCCACATGCAGTAAAGAAGCTTCTTGAGGAAGCGATCGATGGCAACTTCCTGGATTCCAGGGATAAGTTGCAGGAGCTACTTCTGGAAAAGGGCATATCCGGGATAGATATATTGAAGGAAATCCATAGGCAGGTTTATGATCTTGATATAGACGAGAGCAGAAAGGTCAGGCTTATCGAGAAACTTGGCGATTATGAGTTCCGTATTGATGAAGGTGCCGATGAGCAGATCCAGCTTGAAGCACTTCTGGCACAGTTCGCGATTTCATGAGTTTATTTCTACTTCAAAACTTCCTGATTCACCGGGTGGTATAGGGTCTTCGCCTTCTATCTGTTCTACATCTGATCCAAGTTCGCCCTCGTAAAATACAACTATTTCATCGGATGGTATAGGGAACTTTCCGTTGTTGGTTATCTCTAGTGTTATTGTATTACCATCCTGCTCTATGTTTTCTATATAGAAACTTATATCATCGGAGCTTGCCATTTCTTCGATTCCCTCTCTTGTTTCATCTGAAGTTATACGTACCCATGTAAGGATACCTCCTGAAATCGACACGACCAGTAAAATAAGTAGTACAAAGGCCAGTACCGTGCTGCTTCCCTTGTTTTTATCTGTGTTCATTACTATATGCACCTCACGGTTGCCTCATCGCATACATCACCCGGGCCACATATCTTTATTATACAGAAGGTGTCTGATTCAAATTTTGCATCTATACTCATGTCCTCCTCCAGATCCACAGTTATGGTTTTTTCCTCGCCCTGTACGCCTTCCCAGCCATCGAAATACCATCCACGGTACGGATTTGCCTCAAGTTCAACTTGGCTTCCCTCCACAAATTCAAAATCGCATTCGTAGTCCCGTGGTTCGCATTCTTTTACACCGTTTGCTTTCACCGAACCCCATCCATCTATTTTGATTGTTAGTGTGTTCGATTCCTTGAAAAGTGCCGTTAACTCCTTGTCTTCCTCCAGCCTGAAATCCATACCCTGTACCGTGGTATCCTTGTCACCGGTCCAACCACCGAATGCATAACCTTCCTCCGGTACAGCTTCCAGTTCTATCACATCGCCGTGTTTGAATAGGAAGTCCTCCGAGGACTGTACAACGTATGTTTGCTCGTCCTCCTCATTTTCATCGGGGAAGTTTGTGTTTCTCTGCATGCTTATATTTCCTTTGTCACCAGTCTCTATGTTTAGATCCAGTTCCCTCTGTGCTCTTATGAAGTTTGCAACAGCTTCCTTGTTTCCGTCCATGTCTATTGTGATCTCTTCGTCTTCGTATGTGTCATCATCAACAACCCAGTTTCTGAACTCCCATAGTTCTCCCCTGGATTCAGCTTCCAGGCTAACTTCCTTTTGGTCACCATCGCTGCAGTACTTCCTGTATCTGTGACATTTCGAGTATATGTGGTGCTCGCCTGGGTCATCGGGACAGCCGATGTCGGGATCCCCCTCTTCCGGTTGTGTTGTGGTTACATTACAGTCCTCCTCAAAATCACAGTATTCCATGTAACCTTGTGGATTTTTGATGCTTACATTGAGGTGGTATCTCGGTACCTCGTCGTCGGACTTAATCCAGAGCTGGTTGTTGCCCCAATCCTCCCATCCAATGTGTGTGTTTCCTGTGTAGGGCATCGAAAAAAGGAAGTGGCAGAACTCATCTTCATCACAGTCCGGCTCACCCATGTGTGGTCTTATGTTTCCTTTGTATCCACTGTGCTTGATGCAAAACTTGCCAAAATCCTCTATATCACCACTGTTGGAGGTAACTGAAATATGGGATCCGGGTTGGTTGTCGGTTAGATCAGGCTCATGGACAAAAAATATATCATAGTATTCATCCGGGCAGCCAACACCCTGATCGGTGATAGTGTACGAGAATCTCTCTTCTTCTATGTCCAGAAACTTTTCCTCCAGGCAGACCGTGTACTCCGTGTCGTATCCTGCATCAAATAAATGTGATCCATATGAATCCTTTCTCTGCATACCTAGTATAGGAGTGTAGTCGTCCGGGCAATCATTTTCTACTAAAACTGTGCTACCATCTTCTACTGCCTCGGTGAGCGCCGAGGAAATGGATACAGTAAATAGAAATAGCAGTATAAATGAAGTCCATCTGATATGTTTCGAAACCATTACCAAACTACCTCTAGTTCATATTCTCCGTTGATTTTTCCCGATCCAGTGTCCGAGGAATAGTTTCCCATGAACTCATATACACCCGTCGATAAACCAGACTGCACTACTATATATCCCACCTCGGTTTTGTTTTCCTCGAGCTTCCACTGGATCTCATTGACCTCTTCATCGAATGTTCCGCCGTGTCCTCCTGCCAGGTTAAGACCGACGGGTATCTCCTCAGTTATCTCGAGATCATCATGCTGCCCTTCTACTGTGATTGTTACTTCGGATGGACTCGAAGGTCTGATAGGACTTGATATGTTTCTCCTCACGGTTAACTCCTCTGTGTCTGTGTTCCATATGTTGAATGATACAAACAATGCTACCACCACGGAAATCACGATTACAGCCGGAATTAATTTTTTTAAGATACTGTTCTTAACACCGGTCTTCCTTTCCAGGACAATGTCAACAAGTTCGGGATCGTAGCCTGATTCTCTGAGCAGTTCTTTAATCTCATTGGGCTTTCGGCCCAGCTCTATCTGTTCCTCGATCCATTCATTTATGCTGTTCATTTTTCTCTTTTAGGAATTTTTGATTTGCGTTAGTTATAGGTTGGCACTTCTGATTAAAATAATTTCCAATAGGTTGTATTCGAAAAGTGTTCTGAACCTGTTTTCGTGGTTTGCCGTCAAGAGTTATCTATTTAAACCTGCGTCGAAGTTGAAAACCTATGAATGAAGACTGTCTTTTTTGTAGGATTGTAGATGGCGATGCACCCGTATGGAATGTTTATGAGGACGAGCACTTTCTCGCATTTTTGGATGTGAACCCGGCCTCAAAGGGCCATACACTAGTAATTCCCAAGGAGCATTACCCGGAGCTTCTTGATCTTCCGGACCACGAACTAAGGCACGCTCTTAGGGTGGTGCAGGACGTCGCTGATGGTGTTGTCGAGGCGACCGATGCCGATGGTTTTAACATACTTCAGTCAAACAATCCGGTTGCAGGACAGCAGGTTTTTCATGTTCATTTTCATATAATTCCAAGATACCACGGAGATGACGTTGAGATAAGTTGGAGCGAAAACGAGCTAGATAAAGACGAAGCCGAAGATTTATTAAGCAGCATAAAGGACTGTATTTAGATCAAAGGAGGTGGTTTGATGGAAAACATTTTTCCCGACTGTCCGAAGTGTGACGAAGGAGTACTTGTTCCGTTTTCCTTCGGTGAGGACGTATTCGAGAAGTGGAAATGCACGAACCCTGACTGTAAGCACGAACTAAAGAAGAAGAGATAAAATGAAGGATGAACTTGATCCATGGGCACTAGGTGCCACCTTTGGGATAGTATTGGCCCTATTTGCCGTGTTTATAGGAGTTTCAGCACGTTTTGGTTACGGTGTTGAATGGGTTGAGTTACTTTCATCTGTTTATCTTGGATTCAGTAAAGATGCTGTTGGAATCCTTGTGGGATGTCTTTGGGCCTTTGTAGATGGTGTTATAGTCGGAGCCTTGGTTGCATTCCTATACAACTTTTTCTCCGGCAAGATGCAGAAGTAGCTATATTTTCTTAAGTATTCTCGAAACCCTTTTCTGACCGACAGCCTTTATGAGCTGTCCTGCCCTTGGTCCACTTTTTTTACCAAGTATAGCCAGGTATATTCCCTGGAATAGATCACCTGTACCCATGCCAAATTCGTCCTTCATTTCGTAAATTCTGTCCTGTAGTTCGTCTGAGGACCAGTTCTTTTTCTCAAGTTCCTCTCTGAGTTTTCTCAGAGCCTTTTTCTGTTCCTCACCCAGAGCTTCCTCTACATCCGAAACATCTTCCTTAACTTCTATCAGATGGTTATCCGGTTTGAATGTACTGATCCAGTTTCTTGACCTCTTAATCCTGCTCATTATCCGTCCCATCTCCCCTTTCCCAAGTTTTTCTGGTAGATCAACGGTTCTGTTTAGTAGTTCCAAAACCTTTTCTTCGTCGTCGGAGAGCTGTGCAACGAATGTGCACGTACTGTAGGATATTCTTTCTGGCTTCTTTTTCGGAATGTTCCTGACGGCGAGTTCGTAGTTTCTCTTTATGTTTTCCCCTCTTTTTTCCGATCGGGCCTCCTCCTTTCCAAAGTAGATTGCCTCTGATCTATCGAACCGTCTTACGTAGGTTGGAATTTCCAGGGGATTGAAGTATATTTCTTTCATTGGCTTTGTAGATAGGTACAGGTATGTGAGAACCTCTGGTTCTGCATATTCTACAAAGTCCTTTGCAGTGAGCCCTATATTGCCTGATGAGGTCATTTCACTTATATCCCCGTTCTCCTTCCAGTAAACCCAGTTGTAGGCGAATCCTACCGGGTAGTTTAGGTCAAACTCCTTGCACAGTGCAACGCACGAATCCCTGGAGCCTCCTGGTGTTGCATGATCCTTTCCGTATGGCTCAAAGTCTACGTTCAGGACATCCCATAATGTACACCATTCCAACCTCCAGGTTAATTTACCGTTTTCCAGTTTTGACCAGCCCTTGTCTCCACAGGCACTGCAACTGTACTTGACCTGCTCTTTTTCTAGATCTACATCTATTGCCTTTGTCTTGTCGATCCTTTTGCAGTTTTGGCACAGCGGGTCAAAGGGTATCCAGTCATCTGGATATGGCTCCCTGTCCCTGAACCGGTTTAATATGTCCCTTACGTTTTCTCTATTACTCAGGAATCTTTTAACCAGCTTCTTGGTTTCATCCATTTTGTAGAACTCTGTGGTTGTTATTGGTCTTGATTCCAGTCCGAACTTTTTGAAGTAGGGTTCATTTTCGGAGTTAAAGTGTTCCGGCCAGTTTCTGTGACATCCATCAGGATCGGGAACATCGACCAGTCTCCACCCGATATATTTTTTTCCATCACCATCGAAGTGGCCGAGCTGACCTGCCTTTCCCTTGAATCTATCCTGTGTATAGAATACTCCAATATTTTTTACCTCCTTTCCTTTCTCCTCCAATGCCTTTCTCACGGCCTTGACTGTAGACAGCTCCCTGAGGTTTCCTATGTGCATTCTACCAGAAAGCGACATTCCCCAGTTTAACACATACTCTTTCTTATCATCCCTTTCCTCTAGGATCTTCCGGGTTACTTCGTCTACCCAGTGCTTTGACATATCAACAAATAAGTTACATTAGTTTTTATAAGCTTGCGTACAAATCTTAGGAAGGTAGTATGTTTGATATTTACGTCCTGTCTGTCTTGGCTTTCTTCGTCTTGATAGCCGTGCTTTTGGTAATAGACAGGAAGAACATAGAGGTCAACAGCTACGTACTATTTATGAGGAGAACCCAACGCGGAAGGGGTCTTATAGATAGGATAGCTTCGGCTAGTGAGACCTTCTGGAGTAAGGTCGGTGTGGTCTCTAGTATAGTAGGTGTTGGCGGTATGGTCTTTGCGATCGTGTTTATAGGGTATATATTTACCCAGCAGATAATAGGGCCTCCCATGGCCGAAGGACCAGCACTTGTTATACCTTCGCCGAGCGGTGAAGCCATCGCGCGGCCCGGTGTGATAGCGGTTCCTTTCTGGGAGTGGATAATATCTATACTTATTTTGATAGTTGTGCACGAAGGGATGCATGGAATAATGGTTAATAACGTAAAGTCCAAGATAAAGAGCCTCGGAGTTGCACTGTTTGCGGTTATTCCAGGTGCCTTTGTTGAACCCGATGAAGAGGATTTAAACAAAAAGAACTGGAAGGAGCAGATACAGGTATACTCGGCAGGATCATTTGGGAACTTCTGTTTGGCTGTCATTGTATTATTGTTCATGAATTTTGCATTTCTCCCTGTTTTCACTATACAGTCGGTTGGTTATATGGGATACGTTAACGCAACAGAGTATGGCATCGAAGCCTTTCCTGCAGAAGAGGTCAACATGACAGGGGAAATACTTAGCATAAGTGGTCACAGAACCCATGGGTTTGGTGATTTCCAAGAAGTGTTGGGAAGATATAGCCCGGGTGATACAGTTGATGTAGAGACAACTGACTCCAGCTTTACCCTTGTACTTGCAGAAAATCCTGATGAACCCGGAGAACCTTTTTTGGGTATAGCAGGCGTTTCAGAGACCTACGTTCTCAGAAGCGAATACAAGAACACACGTGCAGGTTCGGTTATAGACTTTTTTAGAAACCTTCTCTCGTGGCTTTTCGTTCTTAACCTGGGAATAGGTATTATGAATCTACTACCATTGAAGCCGCTTGATGGCGGGCTTATACTTGAATCACTTTCGGAGAGATTTTATCCTAAGAAAAGTGAACAGATAGTAAGGATAGTTTCTACAGTTTCCCTTGCCCTTCTGGTGATGTCCCTGGCCGTTTCGTTTATTCTTTGAGCCCTTTTACTAGTTTGTCTATCCTTCCATACAGTTTCTCCAGTGTATCCTCGTTGTTTATTTTTATGTCTGCCATCGAAAAGGTGCTGTTCATATTGAACTTTTTCTTTTCGGATGTGTCCTGTTGAAGAAAGTCTTCGTAGTCCGTGGGATCCCCCGTTCTCCCTCTTTTACCAAGTCTCCTGAATCTAGTTTTCTTGGAGGCGTGGACATGCACCAGTTTAAATGAATCCCCAAACTCTTCTCTGAGCCTTTCGATCTCCTCGGGATTTCTGAGTCCAGAGACAGCGATTTTTTCTGTTTTCGACTCCTTTATTATATCGGCTGCCTTTCCGGCCAGAAAACCCTCACCTCTTTTTCTACGATACTTCTTTCCGATAATCTGAAGATTTTCCCTGTTTGGTTCGACATCCTCTTCATCTGCTATCCTTCTTATTACATCCCCACAGCTGAACGTTTTGAATCCATGGTTCTCTTGTAGGTAGTCAGAAACAGCGTCCTTTCCGGATCCAATGGGGCCGGTGATTCCTAATACTATCATATTTTAAAATTAATCTCTATCCTTTTATTTCTTCCATGACTATAGCCGGGCACAGGTTTTTGGCACCCTCTATTTTGCCTATCTTTTCCGACATTATCTCACCGAGGTGGGAGTTGTCTTCTGCCCATATCTCGGCCATCAACATGTGGTCCCCTGCACATGTGGCAACGTTTCTTACCTCTTCGATCTCTGAAAGCTTTTCGGCAGCTTCTATAAGATTTTCAGGCTCTACATCCAGACCCAAAAGTGCCTTCGTTCTGTAACCCATCTTTTTGTGATCGAGCTGCACCGTGTATCTCTTTATTATACCTCTTTCCTCTAGTGAACTTACCCTGTTTCTTACCGTTGCCTCTGTGACTCCTATCCTTTCCGCTATCTCGGTGAATGGTCTCCTTGAGTCTGAAACTAGTAGCTCGATTATTACCCTGTCCTTTTCATCCATGTTATCACATATTTCGAATTTCGAAGCAAATTTATTTATATTTCTAACTATATTATATAGTATAACGAAGATATTTAAAGTTTTTCGAAGCGTACATGGAAGTAAGGCTTTGGATCTGAAGAAAAAAATACCAGGGGGTGAAAAATATGAAAAATAACGGCGGAATGCCTTTAATAGGGGATAGGTTTCCGGAGATGGATGTAAGAACAACCCACGGAAATATGAATCTACCTGAGGACTACAGTGGTAAATGGTTTATACTGTTTTCACATCCAGGAGACTTTACACCTGTCTGCACAACAGAGT
>SL_8KL_010_SEDDRAFT_10003343_pt1 | contig 13256 bp, 14 predicted proteins | sample SodLakKL_010_SED_4_FD_11160 | JGI IMG/M metagenome (IMG submission 11160) | reverse complement strand
CTCACTGTATAATCAACTCCTGTAGTGCTCTGCATGAATCTTGAATAGAAATTTTCATCTAGTGCGAAAGCTGAGAACTTACAGGCGATCAATGAATCTAGATAGGCGTTCCTTTCTTGTGACCTTTTCACCAGTTGAGCTTTACCGCTGGTCTTGAACCGGTCGAAGAGCTTTGGAACTCCAAATATCTCTTCCCCTATCATGTATCCTCTAAGATGGCACCCTCCTCGATTGGAAGTAGCGAAAGAAAGAGCTTGTCCCGCGGCTCCTCTCGGATCGTAGGCGGGAAGTTCCATCCCCTTTACCGTCATGGAGAAAGAGCAGTCGTACTTTTCGCACAAACGCTTGGAGCCATCAGCTAGCTCGTCTCCAACTCCTTTCCTATGAGCGATCTTATTCAATATTTCTTTAACTTCTTCTCCAAAACCATCGATCTTTGACCAAACATCTTCTTCACTCATCTCTATCGCGCAAGCTAAAGTACCACCGGTGGAAATAGTATCTAGACCGAGTTCATTACAGAGATAGTTCAATTCTGTTGTCTTTTCCAGGTCAAAGATTCCGAGATTCGATCCGAGTGCCCATACGCTTTCGTATTCCGGACCTTTACCTTTCTCTTCTTTCGTTTCAGTTTTCAACCCGCACCTAATCGGACATGCATAGCATCCTTCGTGTTTTTCTACAATCTCCTCTTTCATCTTCTCTCCAGAGAGATTATCAGCTTCCTCTTCACCAGCGGCTTCTCTAAAATTGTTCTTCGAAAACATCCCGAGCCATGCGAGAAGGTTTACCAGTATCGGGGTGCCGAACTTTTTAAGTCCTCTAGAAGTCACTGGAGACGAAGAGATCTTAGATGCTGCTTTCTTCACGTGTTTTTGGAGAAGTTTTTTGTCAGCGACTGGTACTTTTTTATTTCCTTTTACGGAGATCGCTTTCAATCTTTTATTCCCCATCACAGCGCCCATCCCACCTCTACCGAAGACCCGATAACCATCCGTTAAAATAGAGGAGTATAAAACCTGATTTTCTCCTGCAGGTCCGATGACCGCACTCTTTCCGTCTAATTCATCCAAACATTCACCGGTTTTTGATCCCCAAAGATCAGTTTTCGTTATCCTTATATCATCTTCATCTATATCCAATCGAACCGGTTTTTCGGAAGTTCCTTCTACTATCAAAGCGTCTAATCCAGTCTTTTTGAATTCGCTACCGAATGAACCACCAACATTAGAATCCGCTATAGTACGGGTCAAAGGCGATTTAGAAGAGACGGAGAACCTACCAGAAGTGGGTACTGAAGTTCCAGTAAGAGGACCCGCTGTGAAGACCAGAACGTTCTCCTCTAAAGGATCGATATCAGGACTTATCTCTTCCACTAACAATCGAAGACCTAAGCCTCTGCCTCCTATGAAATCGTGGAGTATGTCTTCACCGATATTTTCAAAAGTGGTTTTCTCTGTAGAAAGGTTGACCCTAGCTATCCTGTTCCACCAGCCGTTCATACATTTTGGTTATCTGAAACAGCATATAACTTTTTTGCGATGGTATAATGTTAGCAGCTTTTAAAGAAGGTCCTAATCAAGATTATTATTATTACTAGATCTTCAATTTTTTAACATCTACTTTATAATCAAACATTTAATAAACCTCCATTATGGAAAGTTTCATATAGTTTTTGACGCATAACTTTAGTAACGGGTGAAGAAATGTCTAAAAAAATATTTGCTGTAGTCCTTTGTCTACTCTTGAGCCTAGGCGGAATTCTGGCAGCCTTCGGTGGAGGGGCGATGGTTGGACAATATGTAGTGATCGAAGAGAATGGACCATTTTTTGAAGTTAAAATTATCGATTATCCTGAGGAAGTGGAACTAGGCGAAGTGATTGAGATAGAATACTCTGTCACGAACACAGGTGATGCTACAGGAACGCAGGATATTGTCCTTACCATAAAGGCTGAAGAGGTGGATATTGAAGAAGAGAAAAGGCATGAAGATGTCACGCTCGGCCCAGGAGATCAATGGGACAATACAGACACCTACGATACCGGCGACATACCAACTCCGTATGGTGTTGACATAATCGAGATCGAAGTCGATGTAGAGATCATACTCGAAAGTGATGATGACACTGATACTGGAAAATCCACTGTCACATCGCCAGGTATGATCCATGGATTTACGTTCATCCTGCTTGTGCTGGGTGTAACCTTTGCCGCAGTTATATACCACACGAAGAAGCGATGAAGGTTAGGCAGCGATTAAAAGGGAGAATAGGATGAAAGAAAATATCTTGGTATTCGCCATCGCACTCTCTTTGCTATTCAGCGGGATGTTGATAGCTGTTGGAGGCGAGGCGATAGATCTAGAGGAAAAGGTCAATAATGAAAATGTAGAGAGTAAGACCGAACTAGCAGAGTGGACGAATCCATTTATCTCTACATGGGATACGACTTTGACGAGCGAGGGCTCTAGTGATGACAACCAGATCAAGCTACCCCTTGAAGAGAGCGGAAACTACAACTTCACGGTGGGATGGGATGACGGGACTAGCGATCAAATAACTAAGTGGAATCAAACAGAAGTCACGCACACCTATGATGACCCAGGTGAATACACCATCAGCATCACAGGTACCATCGAAGGCTGGCGGTTCAACAACACCGGAGACCGCTTGAAGATAATCGAAATCTCGTCATGGGGCTCTTTACGTCTTGGTAATTCAGGAGGTTACTTCTATGGCAGTTCAAATTTGGAACAAATGAAAACCGACACACCACTAGATCTGACTGGAACGACAACTTTACAGAACGCTTTTAGAGATTGCCAAAACCTTTGGTCCGCTTGGAACATCGAAGACTGGGACGTTTCCAGCGTTACGAACATGAGTGGGATGTTTCGTGGTGCTGAGTTGTTTTGGCAGGATATAAGCCACTGGGACGTCTCTAGCGTGACAAACATGAGATGGATGTTCCGTGATGCCCTATCGTTCGATCAGGATATAAACGGTTGGGACGTATCCAGCGTGACTAATATGAGAGGCATGTTCTATGAAGCTGAATCGTTCAACCAGGATATAGGTAGCTGGGACGTTTCCAGCGTGACGGACATGTATGTAATGTTTTCTCATGCTTCGTCGTTCGATCAGGATATAGGCGGTTGGGACGTTTCCAGTGTGAGGGACATTAGAGGTATGTTCCAGGATGCTTCTTTGTTCGACCAGGACATAGGAGGTTGGGACGTTTCCAGCGTGACGAGTATGAGATGGATGTTCCAAGATGCTTTGTCTTTCGATCAAGACATAGGAGGTTGGGACGTTTCTAACGTGGGGGATATGAGTGCAATGTTCCAAGGAGCTTCATCGTTCGATCAGTACATAGGAGGTTGGAATGTTTCCAGCGTGACGAGTATGAGATGGATGTTTCAAGGAGCTTCGTCGTTCAATCAAGATATAGGTGGGTGGGACGTTTCCAATGTTAGGGACATGAGTACCATGTTCCAAGATGCTTCTTTGTTCGACCAGGACATAGACGATTGGGACGTTTCTAGTGTGATGGACATGGAAGGAATGTTCAAAGGAGCTTCGTCGTTCGATCAGGACATAGGCAGTTGGAACGTTTTCAATGTGACGAATATGAGAAGCATGTTCCAAGGAGCCTCGTCTTTCGACCAGGACATAGGCAGTTGGAAAGTTTTCAATGTGACGAACATGATGTTGATGTTCTATGATGCAGAGTTGTCGCCAAATAATTACGATTCTCTGCTCCTTGGTTGGTCGGCATTGGACCTGCGAAAAAATGTAGCCTTCCATGCTGGGGATTCGCAATACAGAACAGACCCTGCCGCAAAGGCGAGAGAGTACATCATCGAGGAATTTAATTGGACTATCACTGATGGTGGTGAATTAAAATATGACCTCACCATAAATATCGAAGGACAAGGTAGTACCGATCCAGCAGAAGGAACCTATTCTTATGACCCTGGTGAAGAAGTGACTGTAGAAGCCACAGCTACGGAAGGCTGGCAGTTCGTCGAGTGGACGGGTGATCATGAAGCCGAAAACGCAGAAATCACCATAACGATGGATGAAGATAAGACGATAACAGCTGTATTCGAAGAGGAAGACGATACACCTGGATTCATTGTGACTCTGCTGTTATTGGCAGTGATCGTAGCAGTGATGATCTACAAAAAGAAAGAACAGTAAATCGTGGTCTTAGAGAAAGAGTTTTAAAAACCTTTTTTTTCTTTTTGAACAGGATTTAACCCATCATAGTCGAACACTTTATCCTTTTGATAATCTCTTGAAGGTAAAATATTAAAATACCACCTCTTAACTCCAAGAACCATGGCATCGTTCCTCGACACATTGAAAAAAGCCGAAGAGAAATGGAGAGAACGCTGGAAAGAAGCCGGTATCTTCAAGACTGATGAAGATTCAGAGAAACCAAAATACTACCTTCTAGAGATGTACCCATATCCATCTGGCAACCTTCACATGGGTCACACTCGGAACTATTCTATAGGTGACTCAATTGCTAGATTCAGAAGGATGAAGGGATACGATGTCCTCTATCCCATGGGTTGGGACTCATTCGGTCTACCAACAGAAAATGCCGCTATAGATAGCAAAATCAGTCCTGAGGAGTGGACCAAGAGATGTATAGATAATATGAAGGAACAGATGGATTCTTTAGGACTTTCATATGACTGGGATCGTGAAGTTGCTTCCCACAGAAAAGGCTATTACAAATGGGATCAGTGGTTCTTCCTAAAATTTTTAGAAAGAGACTTGGCTTACAAAAAAGAGGCAGAAGTCAATTATTGTTCCGAGTGCAAAACTGTTTTAGCTAATGAACAGGTCGAAGGAGGACGATGCTGGAGATGTGACTCTTTGGTAGAAAAAAAGGATCTCGACCAGTGGTTCTTCAAGATCACTGACTACGCTGATGAACTGCTGGAAGATTTAGAGGAACTAGAAGATTGGCCTGAAAAAGTAAAAAAGATGCAAGAAGATTGGATAGGAAGGAGTGAAGGTGCGGAGATAATATTCAAAACGGTAGATGGAGAAGAAATTCCCGTATATACCACGAGACCGGACACACTCTTTGGATGCACTTTCATGGTCTTAGCTCCAGAACACCATATCTCAGAAGAATTAGCGGAGAAAGATGATGAGATAAAAGAATTCGTGAAGAGAGCTAAAAGATTGAAAACCAGTGAAAGAGAACAGAAAGGTAAAGAAGGTATATTTACCGGAAAAAAAGCTTTGAATCCTGTAAATGATGAAGAGATACCTATCTATATAGCAGATTTCGTTTTAGAAACATATGGAACCGGTGCAATAATGGCAGTTCCCGCTCACGATCAGAGAGATTATGAATTTGCAGAGGAACACGACCTTCCGATAATACCTGTGATAAAGCCTGAAGAAGATAGCGTGGAAGACTTAGATAAAGCATATGAAGGAGAAGGCATTCTGATCAATTCTGAAGATTACAACAGTATGTATTCCGAGGAAGCGAAGGAAGATATAATAGATGACCTCAAGGAGGATGACAGAGCAACCAGGGAAGTGAATTATAGATTGAGAGACTGGCTGATCTCGAGACAGAGGTACTGGGGAGCTCCTATACCAGTAGTTTACTGTGATAGATGCGGCATGGTACCGGTCCCGGAAGAGGAACTACCTATTGAACTTCCTACTGACATAGATATAGATGTAGCCGGAAATCCACTTGAGAAAGAGGAGAGTTTCATCCAAACCGAGTGTCCAGAGTGTGGTGGAAGCGCTGAAAGAGAAACAGATACCATGGACACCTTTGTGGATTCTTCGTGGTATTACATGAGATACTGCTCACCTGATTTCGATGAAGCTCCATTCGATCAAGAAGACTTGGATAAATGGATGCCAGTCGATCAGTACATAGGAGGGATAGAACATGCGATCCTCCATCTCATGTATTCTAGATTCTTCGTGAAAGTGCTGAGAGATATGAATATGTGTGAGATCAAAGAACCGTTCAAAAGACTGCTCACCCAGGGTATGGTCCTGCTTGGTGGAGAGAAGATGTCTAAATCTAAAGGTAATATTGTTGATCCAGAAAACATGATCGAGGAATACGGAGCAGACACCACTCGGTACTTCATCCTTTCTGCTGCAGATCCTAGAAGAGAATTCGAATGGAGCGATGAAGGTATCGAGTCTAAATTTGAATACTTGAGAAAAGTTTGGCAGACAGTTGAAAATTGTGGTGAGACATCGACCTCAGATGATATCGATCTTGAAGACTGTAGTCTTAGAGATAGGTATATCATCTCTAGAACGCAACGCATTGCGGATGAAATAGCCGTAGATATGAAGAACTTCAAGATAAGCGATGGGTTGAAAAGGATGGAGAATTATTTCGATGAACTTTTAAAATATAAGGAGGAGAGTGAGAACACATCTCAAAAATCAATTATCTTCAATAAGGGATTAGAGACCTATGTCAGGATGCTGTATCCATTCATCCCTCACTTGAGTGAAGAGATGTGGGAAGAGTTAGGTAATGAAGAACTGATCAATGAAGTTGGTTGGCCCGGATCTAAAGTTTCGTTGATAGACGAAGAAGCTGAGAGAGGCGAGAAACTATTTCATGATCTGAGAGAGGATATCATCCACATCAAAAATATAACTGAAAGAGAACCTACTTCTATACAAGTTATAGTCGCCGAAGAGTGGAAATACGCAGCTTTCGAGAAGATCCAAGACATGATAGAGGATATGGAAAAACCGAATATAGGGGCGATAATGAGTGAATTGGGATCTGAGTTCCCAGAAAAAAAGAAGGAATTGAGCGAGATAGCTCAGAGAGCGGTAAAGAATCCTGGTAAGATTCTAGATAGGTACGTTGATTACAGGTTTGAGACTTCGGTCCTAGAGCAGATCAAGGAACGATTGGAAAATGAGTTTGAGGCTGAAGTCAAGATAGCTAAAGCCGAGAACACCGACGTCGAAAAGTCCGGGAGAGCCGAACCGGGCAAACCAGGGATAGTTCTAGAATGATCAAACTCGCTCTTCAAAAAGTTTTTTATACTATACCTTAGTAAGAGGGTACACTTCAAACCGATGAAATGTGTGGACAGTTTTTCTGTCCGAAATGAGGTGGAATTAAAATGGCAGATAAAGTTTATGTGAACTTTGAAGTTCCCGATGAAATAGTGGACAAGACGTACGAAGCTGTAGAGATAGCTAGGGATACGGGCGATGTTAGAAAAGGCACGAACGAAGTTACCAAGTATATCGAAAGAGGAGAGGCAGTTCTTGCTGTTATGGCGGAAGATGTGAATCCTCCAGAGATATTGGCTCATCTACCCCTACTCTGTGAGGAGAAAGAAGTGGCTTATTCTTACGTGCCATCACAGGAGGAATTGGGTGCTGCCGCTGGAATAGATGCACCCTCAGCTTCAGTGGCTATTGTCGATCCAGGTGATGGAGAACAGATGTTAGAAGATCTGAAAAAAGAACTCAAAGACCTTAAATGATCAGATTTAAATAAATAGAGAGGAGTTTCAAAATGGCTTTAGAAGATAGTATTCCCGGAGAAGTTGTCGAAATCGTTGGCCGGACGGGTATGACCGGCGAAGCGACACAGGTCAAAGTCAGAGTTCTCAAAGGAGAAGACGAAGGGAGGATAATCACAAGGAACGTTATGGGACCCGTTCAGAAGGGTGATATCCTTATGCTCAGAGAAACGGCAAGAGAAGCTAAAGATATCGGGGTGAGATAAGTATGCCTGAAAGAAGAGAGTGTACCTTTTGCGGTGAGCCAATAGAACCTGGAACAGGGAAACAGCATATAAAGAATACAGGTAAAGTTTTCCATTTTTGCTCGAACAAATGTCGGAAAAATCTCCTAAACCTCAATAGAACTGCAAGAGAAACAAAGTGGACTAAGAGATATGCTCAAGATAAAGCGATCGAAACCTATCGCAAGAAAGGAGCAGAACAGGAAGAAGAACAAGAAGAAAAAGGGAATAAAAAAAGGATAAAAAGAAAGAAAGATTAGACTGGTGTTAGAATGGAAACGACTTTTTTGATGGTAAAACCTGATGGCGTACAAAGAGGTTTGATAGGAGAAGTAGTTTCTCGTGTTGAAGGGAGAGGTCTAAGAATAGATGCTATGAAGATGATACAAATAGATAGTGAAAGAGCCCAGGAACACTATGCAGAACACGAGGGAAAGGACTTTTACGAACCCTTACTTGAATACATAACTTCTGGTCCAGTAGTTGCGATGGCTGTCAGCGGGGACTCAGCTATTTCTGTGATAAGAGGAATGGTCGGAGAAACTGACCCGCAGGATGCTAATCCGGGAACTATAAGGGGAGATTTTGGACTCGACATCTCTAGGAACATAGTGCATGCTGCAGATTCCAAAGAAAGCGCTGAACGAGAATTAGATATATTTTTCGAAAAAAAAGAATATCAAGAATACAGCAGGGTAGAAGAAACTTGGATCTACGAATCTTGATTATTTTTTTATTCTTTAATATAGGATGAACTTTAGATTTTGAATATGTTAGAGATTATATAAGACACGTTCCGAAATATTTATAAGTGTAGATTGCGTTTATGTATTTGTCTGACGTTTACCATATATACGTCGGACTAAATAAATCAAGGAGGTCCAAAGTGTCGGACACAAAACGTATAACTGTCAGAATACCCGAAGAGATGGCTGATGAGTTGAACGAACTGGTTGAAGAAGGTTCATTTTCATCTCTTTCAGAGGCTATAAGAGCCTCTATAAAAGAATTCATCAAAAATAAAAATGCGCCAGATCATATCTCGAAGGTCACGGTTGATCTTCCTAAACAAAAAGTGGGAGAGATCGAAAATCTGGTCGAAAGAGGAGACTCCGTTGATGTTGACGATGCAATAAGAACAGCTGTAAGGGAATATGTCAGAGAGAAAATAAAGGAATACCAGAGAGTGATGGAGCAAGAAGATTAAAGAATATTTGATGAATCCATATTGGGTATTAGTTATCAAAAAATCCATCGGGTAAGCTGTATGATGAGTAGAAAAGGAACCGTAAAGGATAAGCAAAATGCTACGGAACTAAGTATCTATGTAGTAGGGGTAGGGGGAGGTGGAAACAATAGTATAGATAGATTGAGCAGAATCGGAGTTCACGGAGCTAAAACAGTTGCTGTGAATACTGACAAAGAACATCTCCAAAACAAAAAAGCCGATAAAAAGATGCTCATAGGTAGGTCCCATAATCTTGGAAGAGGTGCCGGAGGAAACCCTATAGTTGGCAAGGAATGCGCCGAGAACGCTAGCGGAGGATTTAAAAAATTATTTTCTGACGCTGATCTAGTTTTCTTGACTACTGGCTTAGGAGGAGGAACAGGAACCGGAGCAACACCTGTTATAACGGAGATGGCAAGAAGAAGTGGAGCGATGGTAATCGATATCGTTACGCTGCCTTTCTCAGTGGAGGGCAATCGCAAAGAACTTGCATGGAGAGGTGTACATAAGATAGAATCTTATGCCAACTCAACTATTATATTGGACAATGATAAACTCCTAGAAGTCAGTCCTGATGTGCCTATAGATCAAGGTTTTGGTATGATGGATTCCGTGATTTCTAGCCTGGTTAAAAGCGTTACAGAGACCATAACTAGACAATCATTGATAAACTTGGACTTCAACGATCTCCGCTCCGTTCTTGGAGGCGGAAGCTATTCCACTTTAATGACTGGAGAGGCTAATAGTAAAGAACCTGGAAAAGTCGTAAAAGATGCTGAAGGAAATCCTTTCCTCAATGCAGATTATAGGGGTGCGAAGAAAGCACTCATCCATCTTACTGGGGGGACTAACAGTTTATCAGTACAAAAGATGAACGATATTGTGGGTAGGATGACCTCCAAACTCGATTCTAGAGCAAATGTTATAGTCGGAGCTAGGATAGACCACGAATGTAAAAACAAAATAAAATTGATGTCGATAGTAACGGGATTGAGAGAGCAGGACTTATATCCCATAGAGGAAAACAATTCGATTTCTGCTGTAGGATGAGTTTAATATTGAGTTTTCATTAGGAGAGAAAAATTATGGATAAAGAACAGTTATTAGAGTGTACTGAGTCAAGTGAGAACGGCGTTTATTTGGATATTAGAGTTTCACCAGGCTCATCTACCACTAAGATCAACGGTGTAAACCCCTGGCGAAATCAATTGGAGTTCTCGGTAAAGGAAAAGGCTGTACAAGGAGAAGCAAATAAAGCCCTTTTAGCTTTATTTACAAAGTCACTAGATATCCAGAAGAAAAATGTAAGTATCGTTCGAGGGAAAACTACAAAAAGTAAAAGGATATTTTTTGAAGGTGTGGATAGAACTGAATTGATAGATAAGATCAAAAGAATATATGGGGAACTTGAATGAGGTTGAAAGAAGAGTTAGAAGGAGTTATAGATCTTCTTGAAAAGATCAAAAAAGAGGATAAAAATATCCCTGTTATAGTTGAAGGAAGAAAAGATATGAAAGCTTTAAGAAGTTTGGGGATTGAGCGTAAAATAATCAAAATCAAAAAAGGGAAGTCTATATTCAGGATAATAGAAAAACTAAGAAAAGACCATGATAAAGTCATAATCTTAACAGATTGGGATTCTAGCGGTGGTAAACTTTGTTACAAAATAAAAAAAGCCTGTAAATCGAATGATATCAAATATGATATAGAGTATAGAAAACAGATGATAAAATTCTTGAAAAAAGAAGTGAAAGATGTGGAAAGTATCCCTACTTTCATAAAAAGAGCTAAAAGGGAATTAAGTCCTAGAAAACGTAAGTTTAGTCTTGGAAAAACATAGATTATAGGAAAATATTAAATTTTATCATGTAATAAGGTGGTAGAGCAACTATGAGTCGAGTTAAAGTCATCAAAGACGTTACCGAGTTGGTTCCTATTCTAAGAGCTGTTAGTACAAATGTGAAAAAAGAGGTTTATACAGACCTTGCCGAAGGGTGGCAGACAGAGGAAAATATAGAGAAGAAATACGGTGAAGAGGGAAAGAAAACCTTGATGATCTTTGATAAGATGGATCTGGTTGAGACTAGATGGCAGCATACTGGTAAGGAAACCCAGAAAGCCTATCATACTTATTATTCTGACGTCCACATCGACGCCTCAGTACCCATCGAAGAAATAAGCGACGTCCTTTTTGCGGCCATGATGGATGAAGACGAATTCGAGGAGATAGAAGAAAAAATATTGGAATCAGTTAAAGAAGGAGACACCTTCGCCAATGATATAAGCAAAAAGATAGGATACAGTGGGATAACTCTGGAGGGGCTCGTTAAACGATCGGTCAAATTAAAATATAAAGGACATAGGATAGAAGAAATTAAGGAAGGGAGATGAAGATGGATCTTGAAGAGTTAGACGATTATCTTTCAGAATTTTCTGAAGGGACATATGCCCTGATTTCAGGAATATCTATAATAATCACTGTTATTTTCTTTATATATGCAGTCGTTCCTCTCTACGAAGATTATGCGTTTATCGTTTTGCTATCATTCTTGGCACTTTTAGTATGTTTTTGTGCTCCTATCTTTTTTCGACTAGCCGACATAACACTTCTACCAGAAGTTTTAGGATGGTTATTGGCGGGCATCGCGATCGCCTTGTTCGGATGGATAATATTCCACGCAGGCTATTATATCGATACGTTATCTCTTCAATACGTAATACCTAGCGGTCTCTTTGGCTTCGCCTCTTCTTTACCTCTAACGAAAGGTGTACTTCTCCCATTGTTCGGTGAGGGGGAATTAGGGACTTTTGAAAGCGAACTCGAAGTTGATGAGGAGACTGAAGGAGAGGAATACGAAGACCAGATCGAGCGGGGTTTTGAGGATAGAGATCATGATGAAGGAGATACTTTAGAAGCCGATAAATTTCCAGAGGAAGAAAACGAACCCTGGTGAGAGATTTGGGAGCCGTATTAAGATTGGGTCATCGACCAGATCGCGATAAAAGGATGACAACTCATGTAGGGCTTACCGCTAGGGCATTTGGTCTTGACAGGATGTATATGCCTTATTTAGATAAAGACATCAAAAATTCTCTTGAAGATGTCGTAGATAGATTCGGCGGAAATTTTGAAGTAGAAGGGGAAAAAGATTGGGAGGAACTTATAAAGAAATGGGATGGAGATACTGTCCATCTGACCATGTACGGTGAGGACATAGAACACTTTTTCCAGAAAAATCAAGTCGAAAATCCATTGATCATCGTAGGTTCTAAAAAAGTTCCTAGGAAAGTTTACGACCTATCAGACCACAACGTATCAGTAGGCACCCAACCCCACTCTGAGGTCGCTTCGCTGGCAGTTTTTCTTGACAGGTACAATAATAGATCTATGACAGAGTTCATGGGAGGGGATATCAGCGTACTGCCTTCTAAAAGTGGAAAACATGTGTTAGATCATTCTAAAGTACCTACAGCAGATAAATGTTTTAGATTTGCTAGGAAAAACGGTGTGGATGATGAATTATTGAATCATACTATGTCAGTCCTTGACCGAGCTTTGCACTTACAAAATAAAAAAGGAGGAAATCTAAAGTTAGTTATCGCAGGAGCTTTATTGCACGATATCGGAAGAACAATTTCACATGAAGTGGATCATGGGATCGAGGGAGCACGATTGATAAGAGAACAAGGATGGGATGAAAAACTTGCTAAAATTGTAGAAAGACATATTGGAGGAGGAATAACTAAGAGAGAGGCTGAAGAAGTGGGGCTTCCTCCAAAAGATTACATTCCACAAACTTTAGAGGAAAAGATAGTCTGTCACGCCGATAATACTGCCGGAGGAAAAGAAAGATTCAAACAGCAGATCGAAAGAACGGAAGAAGCAGGATATGAAGAGAGCGCAGATAGGATGCGTGAATTAGCAGAAGAGTTCGAAGAAACTTTATAAACTAAATATGCCATTTGTATGGGTGGTGAGAATATTTGAATGAAAATGATCTAAAGGAAGTCAACCCGATTGCTTCCTTTGAAGGTGACGAATTTTTGATAGAAAAGAAGCTTTTTTCACTAGGCAATAAATATTATATCAAGGATGTTGAAGGAAATAACATCGCCTTTTGTGAGGCGAAATCATTCAGTCTCAAAAGCGATCTTAAATTGTTCAGCGAGGAATCCAAGACTGATGAATTATTCAGGATAAAGCAGAGAAATATATTAGATCTTACTGGTACTTTTGAAGTC
>SL_8KL_010_SEDDRAFT_10003342_pt1 | contig 13263 bp, 10 predicted proteins | sample SodLakKL_010_SED_4_FD_11160 | JGI IMG/M metagenome (IMG submission 11160) | reverse complement strand
TCAAATGCCATGGGAATGGAAGCAAAAAAGTTTTGTGATGGGTGGTCGCCTTCCCAGTAACCGGACCAGGCATGGTAACCGTCAATAGTGCCGGCCTGGGTGGCATCCAGCACTTCCATCGCTCCGACAATTGCACCCGAAGGATGGACTTCAATGGTCAACCTGCCCCCGCTCATCTCTTCTGCGTACTCGGCCCACATTTCCGCCATCTCGTGCAGCAGAATCCCGCTGGGCCAGGTTGTGGCAATTTCCAAGTGATATTCTTCTTCATATACCGCATCATTGCCATTTTCATCAACTGCGTCATCTTCAACTTCGCAACCTACAAACATGGAAACCGAAAAAATTGTCAACAGAACAACTGCAAAAAACATTAGCAAAGTCTTCTTACTCAAGGTAAAATCCCCCTTAATAAATTAGGTTTTTAAAAGAAAAACTAAAATAGAGTTACTTAGTGCAAAGCCCTCCTTTCGGCAAAGTGTTGTTCCGCTAAATTAATTAAGCAAATGTCATGCCAGATATAAAGTTTAGCTTTTTACAGGAATGGGAACAAAAAAAATACAAATAATAGCGAGTCAGTAAAAAAATAACATGAAAGAATAAGGAATTGTATGCTCGGCGATCATCGCTTTTAATGATGCTTGACCAGAGGGGAAATCAGATTTCACTAAACAAGCCAATGGAGGAGCACAAAAAGAGTTAGTGGTTATAATTATTGAAAAGTTAATTGATGAGCACTATTGGCCCATGACGCATGAATGCAACACGAATGGCTTCGGATGAGTTGGCAGATCAGTTATACCGGGAGGTAGCAGGGTAGTGTGCAATTTTGCGACACGTTGCATAATTGCTACTGCTGGAAAGACATTTTTTTGCTTGAGTAGTTTTCTGAGGCACTTAATCATTAATTCCATATTTTTGCATTTTTCTGTATAAGGTAGCTCTGTGAATATTTAATAGCCTTGCTGCTTCTAGTTTGTTGTTACCGGAAATTTTTAAAGCTTTAAGGATGACCTTCTTTTCTGCATCCTCCAACTCTTTCGCTAAAAGGGAATGGGCTAATTCATTTTTTTTGCCTGACTCCTGGTTAATGCTGTATTCCTGAAGGTAAAGCGGCAAGTCTTTTAATTCGATGACTGAGCCATCCATCATATTTACGGCCTGTTCCAGTACATTTCTTAATTCTCTTACATTACCCGGCCAGTTGTAATTCATAAATAAATTTTTTACGTCCCGGGAAATGGAATCTATTGTAGTGCCTAACTCTTCGTTTAACTGGTTAAGGATATAAGACGCTATTTCTATAATATCATTGCCCATTTCTCTTAACGGGGGGAGCCATAAAGTGACTACATTAAGCCGATAAAAAAGGTCGTATCTAAAATAGCCTTGTTCGAGCATTCTTTCTAAATCCCGGTTGGTGGAAGCTATAACCCTGGTGTTAATGTTTCGGATTTCAGTGCCCCCGACCCGGTCTACTTCTTTTTCCTGCAGCACCCTTAAAAGCTTAACCTGCATTTCCTGGGGCATATCGCCGATTTCATCTAGGAAGATAGTTCCTCCTTCTGCCAGTTCAAATTTGCCAGGCTTACCTTTTTTCTTGGCTCCGGTGAAAGAACCTTCTTCATAGCCGAATAATTCTGCTTCCAGTAATTCTTTCGGGATAGCGGCGCAATTAACCCGTACGAAAGGGCTGTCACTTCGGGGGCTGGCATCATGAATGGCATGGGCGATCAACTCTTTTCCTGTGCCACTTTCTCCCCTGATCAATACTGTGGAGGGGTACTGGGAAACCTTGTTTATCATTGCTTTTAGCTTTTTTATTTCAGCGCTGTTGCCGATAATATGGCTTATATTATAGCGTGATTTTTGCCATTTTTTATATTCCTGTTGAAAATATTCCAGCTTTTTTTCCATTATATTTAATTTTGAAGCAAGTTTTGCCAGTTCTGATACATCCTGGAACATTACTTGTCCCACTGCACCGACTATCTTGTTGTTTTCTTTAATCGGGATGCGCATAACAATTACGTCTTTGCCTTGAATTCTTTGGACATCTCCTATTTCAGCTTTTCCGGTTTCTAAGACTTTATGCATCCTGGTGTTTTTTATAACCTTTGACACGTGCTTACCAATGACTTCATCCTTATTGATCTTCAAAAAGTCGCAATAACTGTCAGTTATTTTTGTAATATAGCCACCTTCATCCACCATGATGATTCCTTCGGATAGATGTTCTAAACCGGTTTCCAATTTATCAAGAAGATCTTTGGTAATCGTCAATTCCTGGATGGCTTCCCTTAGCTCGGTATCATCCTGGAATACAGCAACAGCGCCGATTACATGACCGTTTTGTTTTAGGGGAGTGCGGTTGGTAATAATGACCCGATCTTGCAATTCAACCTGCCTGTGCAGTCGGGGTATTCCGTCTTTAACGACTAAATCAAGTTCGGTATTAGGGACAACTTCTTTTATTTTTTTATCAATTGCCTGATCCTTATCAATGCTCAGCAGCTTGCAAGCAGCATCGTTACAGTATGTGATTTTTGTTTCTTTATCGATAACTATAATCCCGTTGTGGGCATTATTTAATGCTTCTTTCATCAAGTATCGGTCCATGGGGTAAATCCCTCCGGGTATTAAAGCTTCATGGTTTACAGTTTGATATAACAGAAAACTGTTTGCAGAAGTGATTAAAATATCGGTTTTTTACTGTATTACCAGTATAATTATAAGCATTGGGTCGAAAAATTGCAAATACTGATTTGGTCTGGTCCAGCCATATTTAAGTTGCAAAATCATTTTATGATAAACTATATAGTGTATTTAAAACAATTATTGGAGGTAGTTATGGTTACTTTATTGGCAAGGTTGAAGGCTAATCAGGGAAAAGGCGAAGAACTGGTAAATTTATGCCTGGAGATGGCCCGTGAAGTCAGGGAAAAGGAATCCGGTTGCTTACGTTATGATCCTTATGTTTCCCCGGAGGATCCCGAGGAAGTCGTTTTTGTTGAAAAGTATAACAGCAAGGAGGATCTGGAAGAGCATCGTAAAACCCCTCATTACCAGGAAATTGTCAAAGGAAAGATTGGTGAGATATTGGCAGAAAAGCCGGAAATAGAAGTGTTTGAAACTTAAGTTTGTAATTGGTGTCTGCATATATTCATGAGGACCTCGATTTTTCCGGGTCCGGTTTTATTACCAGGTAAAGGCCAATCAGTATGGCTGCGCCGCCAATTATTTGAAGGGAGGTGGGGGCTTCCTTAAGGATAATTAAAGCTAAAAAGGTAGCCCCCAGGGGTTCACCCAGGTACAGCAGGGATACCAGAGAAGCACGCACTTTTTTTAAGGCCCAGTTAAAAACTGTATGGCCGAGAAAAGTAGGAATTATGGCTAAAGCGGCAAAGATCAGGTATTCTTTGCCGGGATACCCAAGCAAGGGTATTTGTGCGGTAAATGCAATGATGAACAGGATGAGGGCAGCTGCGCCATAAGTGCCCCCCGCATATATGGTTGTGGACAGGCGTTGGCGGAGGTAGCGTCCGGTGAGCAGGTAACCGGCCATCATTGCAGCGCCGCCTAAGGCCATCAACGCCCCCCTTAATTCTGTTGGCTGCCCTTCGGCAAAACCGGTTATGCTCTCAGCAGCTATTGCTGCTGTTCCTGCAAATATCAAGATTATTGAGGGTACAAACAGTTGTGGTATTTTATCTCCCAAGAGGATGCGTCCTCCTACAGCAACCAGGATGGGGTGAAGGGACACCAGGATAACAGCTACTACTACAGGGCTATAATTTAACGAAGCGATCCAGAGGTAAAAATGGGCGGCCAGGAAAATACCGCTGAAAAACATACCCGTGAAGTCGGAGATGCTTAGATAACGGAGTTCTTTCCACTGGTTAATTAAGAAACCGGGCAAGAGGAGGGCCAGGGTGAAAAAAAGACGGTAAAAAGCGATCACCAGGGCGGGGGCTTCAGAAAGCCTGATAAATATTGCGGCAAATGAAATGGCGATTACTGCTGTCACTAAAGCGATGTTTAGAAATGTTTTACTTTCCCTTGATTTTCCTTTGCCGGGATTCAACGTCAATTTAAAAACTACACCCCTTAATAATTATCCTATTACAGGGTTTTATTTAAACTCCTGCAATAGGATATTAGTTTTAAAAAAGGTTTTGCTTGAGGAAGATAAGCTTTGACTTAGTCATTTAGGTTTTTGTCATTCTTAAGAAAGCGGTTTAGTTCCTTGATGTGAGAGGTTAATTAAAGCTGGTTAATTTACAGATCCTCCAGGAATTCAATCTCGCTTTCTTCACGGAGTTTTTCAATTAGTTCTGTAAAAATCCGTTGCTCTTTTTCCTGTCTTTCCTGAGCTACCTGATCTTCTCGCATTTCTTCTTCCAGGATAGGCCTGGCTTCCTCAAAGTCCTCTGCTTCAAGGATATCTCTAAATTGCTCTTCGATCTGTGATTGCTGCATTTCTATTTGTTCCCGGGGCATTTCCGAATCTTCTTCTTCCAGCATGGCTTCAAGCTCAGCATAGGAATCTACAAGTTGGTTGTAGAACTCTTTGACTTCCTCTTCATCCGGTTTGATTTCTTCTTCGTCAATTACTTCATCAGGGTTTTCTTCCAGGTAATTTTCCAGGTATTGATCAAGATATTTCTGTAGTGATAACTCACGGACTATTTCTTCTTCCAGATCATCTCTGGTCATTCCTAGTTGTTCCATCTGCGCTTCAAGGGCTTCTTCGCCGCCGAATTGTGTCTCATATTCAGAGTAACGGTTGCTGATTTCTTCGTCGCTTATTTCTATGTTTGCTTGCTCAGCTTTTTGTTCAAGAAGGATCGGCACGACAAAATAGTTTTCAAATACCTGTTCTTTTATTTCATCTTCCATTCCCTGCATTTCTTCACTTTCCATGTCTATACCATGCATTTCATACTGTGCTATCTCCCGGTCCAGGGCTTCATTGAATTCCCCCCTGGTTACTTCTTTGCCATTTACAGTAGCTATTACTGTGCCGTTTTCGGTTTCTTCGACTCCTTNAGTTGTTTCATCAAGCTCCGTTTCTTCAACTGTTTCATCAAGCTCCGTTTCTTCAGCTACGTCAGTAAGGCTGTTAAAAACACCGAGAACAAAACTTATGCCTAAGCCTGCGATGATTAGCACCGCTGCTGCTATAGCGATGTAAATATTTTTGCTTGTTACTTTTACATCCGGATTGTTATTATCAGGACCGTTTCCCTGATTCTTTTTTTCTTCTTCCATTTTAAATCTGTAAACCTCCCGACCTTCAATTAATGTCAGTTTAATTATTCAAACTGCTTAAGCTGAGCTATATAATAACAGATAGTCATTTCTCAAACAAGGGGAAGGTGTTTTCCTGCCTTAAATACCTTCATAAAAGAGCAGAGAAGATTTGTTGACAGTTCAATCGGTGTATTTTAAGATTATAGTAAGAATAAAAAATACTGTGTGCGCAAATTTCTTGCAGCAAATCTACACTATTAATGGATTCCCGATTAATAAGCTTTAAATAATAATCCAGTTAACCATGTTCTGTTGGTTATGTTTTGCTGGACAATAAAATAAATTATAGACTGGAGGTAAGCTAAAATGATAAATCACATAAAAACAATGTTTTTAATGATCTTACTTACTGCTATTTTACTGGTTGCAGGTGAGTTACTGCTTGGTGATGGTGGAATAATTATTGCCTTAGTAGTGGCAATAGCTCTTAATTTCTTTGCCTACTGGTATAGTGATAAGATAGCGATTACAATGACTCGTTCGCGTCCGCTTAAAGAAGGCGAGGCGCCGGAGGTTTATGACATTGTGAAAGAGCTGGCTGATAGTAGTAATTTGCCTATGCCGCGCATATTCTTAATGCCCACAGATCAACCAAATGCATTTGCCGCCGGACGCAATCCCTCCAAATCAGTGGTTGCGGTTACTCAAGGTTTGGTACGCATGCTGAACCGTCAAGAGCTAAAAGGGGTTCTTGCGCACGAAATGGCCCATATCCGCAACCGCGATATATTGGTCAGCACGGTAGCAGCGGTGATCGCCGGAGCTTTAATGGTTATAGCCCGTTTCGGCATGTATGGAATGATGTTCGGAGGCGGTCGCCGGGAAGGTGGTCCGATCTTGCTGTTGATTAAGCTGGCAGCAATGATTCTTGCTCCAATTGGCGCAATGCTTATTCGCATGGCTATTTCCAGGACACGTGAATACCATGCCGATGCCACGGGAGCCGGTATATCAGGAGATCCGGAAGGCCTTGCCAGCGCATTGCAAAAGATGGAAAACCACGCCCGCAAACGCCCGATCCAGGTTAATGAAGCAGCTTCGCACATGTTTATAGTCAACCCCCTTTCTGCCAAGGGGTTAAGCGGATTGTTCAGTACTCATCCGCCTATTAAAGAGAGGGTCAAGCGCTTGCGTAATATAAACGTGGCTTGATTGCTTTGTTACAGGTAAGCTCAATCATTTCTTCAGGGGGTATGAATAATGCGTGTCCTTTTTATTCAGCCGCGTCGCAATGAAGGGATGGGATTTCGGGATCTGTTTCAAATTGAGCCTCTCGGTATGGAGCTGATTGCCGGTGAGCTTGAAGATGAAGAAGTTAAAATAATTGACTTAATGCCGTTAAAGCGGATTATGAAAAATGCTTTTTCTTTTAAACCGGAAATGTGCGGTATTTCCTGTTCTTTTACAGTGGATGTTGATTATTCGCTCCAGATCGCCAGAGAAATAAAAAAGATCCTTCCAAATACTTTTATTTTTGTCGGGGGGCACCATGCCGCGATTAATCCTGAAGATTTTCATACCCCTGATCTGGATGCCGTAGTTTGTGGAGAAGCCGAAAGTACGGTCAAAGAAATGGTTGAAGCTTACAAAGCAGGAGAAAGCCTGGAAAAAGTGAAGGGGTTGGCTTTAAATTACGGAGATGAACAGTTTTACACAGCCTTGCGGGAACATATGAAGAACCTTGACGATATCCCAGAACCGGCCAGGCACCTGGTCAAACCGTACCGTAAACAGTATTACCACGGTTTTCGCAGGCCACTTTATGCCCTGGAAACCACCAGGGGTTGTCCATACCGGTGTAAGTTTTGCAGTGTGTGGAAATATTACCGGGGCAAACACAGAGAGAAAAGTGCAGAGCGTGTAGTGGAAGAAATTTCCAACATCCCGGGAGAATACATTTTTGTTACCGATGATAACTTCCTGACCAACATTTCCCGAGCGGAAAAAATTGCTGAAGAATTGATTAAAAAAGGGATCAAGAAGGAATATGTCATGCAGGTTCGCAGTGACGATTTAGTCAATAACCCCCACCTGGTTGATCTCTGGCATGAAGCCGGTTTGCGCTCTACCTTGATTGGTTTTGAGCAGATTGACCAGGAAGGCCTGGATAAGTTAAACAAGAAAAATTCTATAGTTAACAATGAAATAGCTTTGAAGATGCTGCAGGATAAAGGCATCTCGGTAATGGCCTCTTTTATAGTCGATCCAGAGTATGATCGGACAGATTTTCAGCGCCTGATTGATTATGTGCGCCGGTGGAATATTAAGATACCCTCCTACACGGTTTTAACTCCCTTGCCGGGGACAGTCCTTTACGAAGAAATGAAGGATAAATTGATCACCAGCGAATATCGCCTGTTTGATTTTTTGCATGCAGTTACCCCCACCCGGTTGCCTTTGAAAGAGTTTTACCGCGAGCTGGCACGACTGTGGGCGCAAACCTATAATTTAGGCAACTTATCGAAAAGTGGGGTAAGCTACTATGCCAGGCTCATGCTTGCCCAGCCTTCCAACCTGGTTCAGATGATCAGATTTTACCGGGGGATCAGACGCTTGTTCGACGGAGATGCATATCTTACAGGGCAAGGTTATAGCAGGTAAAAGCTATTGTTAAAACCAAAGCCTACCACTGAATCACCTCTGTAGTTCGCTAAGAAGTTGGCGTTAGCCCAAAATGTAGCATAGTTAAGTAGTCACAAAATCTCATTTAATTAACCCCGGGGGGAGTACGCCCGGGTTAATTTTATTCTATTTTAGAAGTTCACAGCTGTTCTGAATAATACTTCGATCATGGGGAAAGTATGTTTCTGTTGCCCAAAAAGGATATTATCCTGGAAAAGAGAATAATGTAATATGGAATACTTTCGTGCACTAGACTAGGCGGATCATGTAAAAATATGGAGGATAAGGTATGACTGAGGGGCTGAAAAATATATATTTAAGAGATCGCAATTGTCCCAGTTGTGAAATATACGAAAGTGTCCTCGATTTAATTCCCGAACCACTTGTTATTGTTGACCGGGAAGGTTATATAGTTTTTTTCAACCAGGCTTATGAAAATTACCTCGGCATATCCAAAGAAAAAGCGCTTGGCAGATATGTGACTGAAGTTATTGATAATACCAGGCTTCATATCGTTTGTAAAAGTGGAAAATCTGAGCTTGACTGTATTCAAAAAATAAAAAACCGGGATGCCATAGTCCAAAGAATACCAATTGTATCAAGTGACGGTGAAAACCTGGGGGCTATTGGCAAAGTTAATTTTCAAAATAAAGCAGAGCTCAAATCACTGATGGACCGCCTGCGTTCCCTGGAAAATGAACTTACTCAATACAAAGAACACTCTCTGGTCCAGATGAGAGCTGCTTATACTTTCGATGAAATTGCCGGAGCATCAAGCCAGATGGAACATTTAAAAGATATAGCTGCTAAATATGCCACCACTGATTTAAGCATTTTGATATTAGGAGAGACCGGGGTGGGCAAGGATATATTTGCCCAGGCTATTCATAACGCCAGCCTGCGGCAGCGAGGGCCGCTGGTTAGTATCAACTGTGCTGCTATACCTCACGATCTGCTGGAATCAGAACTTTTCGGTTATGAAGACGGAGCTTTTACCGGGGCCAGGAAAAAAGGTAAGCCGGGCAAGTTTGAACTGGCTGATGGAGGGACCCTCTTTCTTGATGAAATAGGTGATATGCCCTTGAGTATGCAGGCAAAACTGCTGCGAGTCTTGCAAAATAAGCAAATTGAGCGAATTGGTGGAACTTCTTCACGCGGTGTAGATGTGCGCATCATCGCTTCAACAAACCAGGATCTGAGTTTAAAAATAAGGAGAAAAGAGTTTAGGGAGGATCTGCTTTACCGGCTCAATGCTGCGACTATTAAAATACCTCCGCTTCGGGAACGCCCCGAGGATATAAAAACAATTATCGAGAAGACCCTTGAGAAGCTTGAAATAAAGAAAGTTGTAGAGGAGCAGGCTATGAAATGTCTGGAAGAATACCATTGGCCTGGAAATGTGCGAGAATTAATTAATGTGGTGGAACGCCTTGTTTATCTTACCGAAACTTACAGAATAGGCCCCAGGGAGGTTAAGCTGTTTTTATTTGATTTATTTGAAGGGCAATCCCAGGATGGTCCTCAGGCTTTAACGCCTGGTATAGTTGAAGCGGGTATAAACGCTATTGATCATGAGAAAAGCGATTCTGAAGCTAAATCATGGTCAAAGCAAGATCTGTTGAACGGCAAGCTCGATGATGTAATGGTGGAAGTGGAAAAACAGGCGATTATACAAGCCCTGGAGCGCTCAGGTGGAAATAAAGCCCAGGCAGCAAAGAAGTTGGGCATTCACCGGACCACCCTTTATCAAAAACTATATAAACATGGTTTGGAATAGTAGAAGCAATACTGTATATATTTATATACAGTAAGGTGTATATTTTTATATACAAAAATGTAGGGTAAACCCTACATTTTTTTTATTCTTCCTGCAGCAGTTAAATGAAGCCAAACAAAAAATGGTTGGGGTGAAATGATTTTGGAGTCAGGCAATAACGTGAATGTTCCCGGTTTATGAAATCATTGCTTTGAGAGGTAAACATTATGGCATAAATATTGCAGTAAATAATTTAGGTAAAGGTAAACGTTTGGGTTTTGTCCAGGCGAAGAACATCAGGGCGGAGCAGTATAAAATAATTGTTACTGAGCAGATAAAAATAAATATTATTTTCATAAATCGCTGCAAGAGCCTGGGTGAGAAAGGCCTGGTTAAATTAAAATTTGGAAAGGAGTTTTTTTGATGTCGACAGTTAGAAAACTAAAATTTTGTGTGAACAATCAGTGGAGGGACACCGATTCGGGGCAGTACATGGATATCACAAACAGCAGTACGGGAGAGGTCATGGCTGAAACTCCCCGTTGCACTGCTGATGAGGTTAATCAAGCAGTGGAAGCTGCAAAAAATGCATATCCTGAATGGTCAAGCACTCCGGTACAAAAGAGGGCCGACCTGATGTTTCAATTTAAGAGGAAAATCGAAGAGAACCTCGATGAGCTGGCCACGTTGGTAGCCAAAGAACATGGTAAGAACATGGCTGAATCGCGTGGGGATGTGATTAAAGCTATGGAAGTGGTTGAAGTAGCCTGTGCCGCTCCCACTTTAATGCAGGGAGACTCCTTGATGAATGTGTCCACAGGACATGACACTGTAATGTACCGAGAACCTCTTGGGGTGTTTGCTGGGATAGTCCCAATGAATTTTCCGGCAATGATTCCTTTTGGCTGGATGCTTCCGCTTTGCATAACCACCGGAAATACTTTCGTGCTTAAAGCAGCCAGCCAGGTGCCTCAAACAGCCATGCGCTTGCTGGAGCTTTTAATTGAGGCAGGTCTTCCTGAAGGGGTGGTTAACCTGGTGACTTGCAGCCGCAACGAAGCAGAACTCTTGTTAAAACATCCTGATGTAGAGGGGATTTCTTATGTCGGTTCCAGTTCTGTAGGCAAACACATCTACAGTACGGCTGCTGCACACGGTAAACGGGTCCAGGTTTTGGGAGAGGCTAAAAATCATGCCCTAGTATTGAAGGATGCTATAGTTGAACGGGTGGCACTGGGAATCAGGAATTCTTCTTTTGGCTGTGCCGGTCAACGCTGTATGGCTTTGCCGGTGGTTTGTGTAGAAGAGGAGATAGCCGATGAGCTGGTTGAACTACTGGTAAAAGCCGCCAAAGAATTAAAAGTCGGTCCGGCTTATCATGATGATACAGATTTGGGACCGGTTATTTCGGCCGAACATAAAGAAAAAGTATCTTCCTGGATTGATAAAGGCATTGAGGAAGGGGCGGAAGTTGTTCTTGATGGAAGGGATGTCAAGGTTGATGGTTTTGAAAATGGTTTTTACATGGGGCCGACAATTTTGGATAAAGTAAAACCAGGGATGAGTGTAGGCGAAGAGGAAATCTTTGGACCGGTATTGTGTGTAAAAAGAGTAAAAGATTTTGAAGAAGGGTTGCAAATAATGAATGGTAGCCCATATGCCAACGGTTCGTGTATATTCACCCAAAACGGTTACTACGCCCGGGAATTTACCTACCGTACCCATGCTGGAATGGTGGGTGTAAATGTGGGCATCCCGGTTCCGGTTTCTTACTTCCCCTTTGCGGGACATAAGGGTTCGTTTTATGGTGACCTCCATGTTATGGGGAAAGACGGGGTTGCATTTTATACCGAGGCGAAATGTGTAACCAGTCGCTGGTTTACTGAAGAAGACCGCAAGGATACCAAGGTAGGGACCTGGGAAGGAACTATTCACAGAGAATAGCGAACAACTTCGTAAAGGGACCAAATTTTGGTAAGGAGGAGTTTTGTATGGATAAGAGGATTTTCCAGGTGCCGGCCAGGATAGTCTTTGGTTCAGGAGCCGTTGAAAATGTTGGACCGGAACTAAAAGGGTTACAGGCACAAAAAGCTCTACTGGTAACCGATGAAGTTATGCAAAAAGTAGGCATAGTGGATCAAGTTATTGGCAACCTTAAGGATAACGGAATTAGTCATGCGGTGTATGATCGGGTATCCAGTGAACCAACCTTAGAGTTTATTGATGAAGGAGTTGGGATTTTCAAAGATAATAATTGTGATTCAATTATTGCCGTTGGCGGGGGTAGCCCAATCGATGCAGCCAAGGCTATTGCTGTAATGGTCAATAACTCCGGAAGTATAGACAATTACAAGGGGTTAGGTAACTTACCCGATCCTGGTGCTCCTTTAGTCTGTGTGCCGACAACAACAGGAACCGGTAGTGAAGCCACGCAGTTTACGATTATTACTGATCCTGTTAAAGATGAAAAAATGCTTATCGGCAGTCATCACCTGATGCCGGATGTTGCTATAGTTGATCCCCAGCTCACCCTTAGTATGCCTCGGGGGTTGACTGCTGCTACAGGAATAGACGCTCTTACTCATGCAATTGAGGCTTATGTTTCAGTTAAGGCGCAGCCCATGAGCGACCTGTATGCTCTTTCGGCCGTAGAGTTAATTTCCGGCAATCTCAGGCAAGCCTGGGCTAACGGGAATAACCTGGAGGCAAAGGCGAAGACAATGCTCGGAGCTCTCTATGGAGGGATAGCTTTCAGCAATTCTTCAGTAGCCCTGGTTCACGGAATGTCAAGGCCAATCGGTGCTAATTTCCACGTAGCTCATGGAGATTCCAATGCTGTTCTTTTAGATGTGGTAATGGAGTTTAGCCTGATAGGTAATCCTGCCCGCTATGCCCAGGTGGCTGCAGCAATGGGTGAATCGGTAGAGGGTCTAAATGCTTTAGAAGCGGCTGAAGTAGGTGTCGACGCAGTAAAAAGGCTTGTCCGTGAAGTTAAAATTCCTTCATTAAAGGAATTAGGTGTAAATAAAAAAAGACTCGAGGAACTTTTACCTAAAATGGCTGATGAAGCTATTGCCAGTGGAAGCCCGGGTAACAACCCACGTCAGGCAACCAGGGATGAAATAATGGATCTATACCTGGAAGCATATGAGCAAAGTAGTTAGAAGAATGAGTTCATTTGTTCTTGCAGAAACAAAGAAATAGAGTGTACTTTTGCGCCTGTTTTAAGCTAAGGGGAAAAGCTAAGTTAAACTGGGGACAGGTTAGATATTTCCCTTGCCAGCTAGGAAGCAGGCGCAATAATTTTTTATTTGTTGAAAAAAAATATCAAGAAAATAGGCAACCAAATCTGCCAAAATAAAAAAAACGGCAAACATAAGCTTATCCAAAGATTGAACTGGTTGTCTAAAAACCACTTTATAAAGTATCTTCAGACAACCCCGGTATAGTCCTTCCTGTACTTAAGGTTACAGTGGTTCCCAACCAACTAAACTTCTTCACCATTACTACAATTTGTGTGTGAATATGAAAATACTTTGTGCTTTTAAATTATACCAGTTTGTTATAATGGT
>SL_8KL_010_SEDDRAFT_10003341_pt1 | contig 13267 bp, 19 predicted proteins | sample SodLakKL_010_SED_4_FD_11160 | JGI IMG/M metagenome (IMG submission 11160) | reverse complement strand
ATTGTGAAGTGACACCTACGTCAGTACCGCTCCTAGTGTCGATGCCTGTAGCCCATTGTATGACTTCCCCTACCAGACCTGTTCGCAATCCTGGATCTCTCATCTGGGTCATAAGGAAAGAGGTGACCACAGTTCTATTATCATCACCGAGTTCATATCCCGCTCCATAGTAGTTATCATAGTCGTCTTCCAAAGTATCATTGTACTCCCCTACGTCAGAGTGCAGACCCATATGGTAGTACGTATCGTATTCTTCCGAACTCAGCTCGAATTCGTAGTCACCAAAGGTGCCGTTCTCATTTTCGCTGTAAAGGGAGGGATTCTCGTTATCATCAAATTCATCAAAACCTTCTGCGTCGTGTCCTAATCTATCACCTAAATTCTCATTACCAAATCTCTGACCTGTAACCCAGACCGCATTGTCGTCATCTATGTACTCTTCAAGGTCTTCTGCATGGTCTTCTAAGGATAGGTCTCCTTCATCTTCTTCTCCCGTCATCCAGATCACCATACTGTGCTTGTAAAGCTCTTGCCCAGGAAGATCCTCGGTAGCCAACTCCTTGAAATCATAATCTATATTCAATCCATCAAGTGAATTCGTCATAAGCTCTGCCTCGTGCATATCACTTGCACTTTCGTCCTCGACGACGAGGATGTGAGGATCTACATTCATCAGTTCGGTCCTTTCGGCGCCCTCCCAATCATCATGACCTTCTACGACGATGTCTATCTTGTGTTGACCACTTCCCTCTATCTCAAAACTACCGGTTATCTGCGTGGGTGCCGGACCGTGCTCTATTATAACCTCGGTCTCACTTGCTACTTCCTTCCTTTCTCTGAAATCATCGAATATGAACCAATCAGCAGTAGCGTTTTCGTCGGCGTGATTATATACGTCAAAAGTTACCTCCAACTCACTACCGTGGGAGATCGAGGCTGGATTAAATATCACTCTGCCGATCTCCAGTTCTTTTGGATATCTTTCAGCTGCTCTTTTACCTACGTTCAGCCTGATCCATTCTTCTGACTGAACATCATTTTCAGCAACCACTCTAATGCTGTACCTTTTCTCAGTCGCGTTCGACCTTATCTGGATGGTTTCGTTCGAATATCTATTCCTTGATCGTCTCTCTAGTTCTATCTTATCTCCCCTTTCAATATCTTCACCAGTATCGTCATCAACCCATAGATAATTTTCTCTCACTGGAACATAGATCTTATCTATCTCATCATCTTCTCCTACATTGCTGAGTTCCGCAACTATATCTACTTCCTCGCCCTGTTCAGCATAGTTCCTCCACTCGTAGATATACCTGATATATGCCCTCTTTATGTCTAGCGTATCAGGAATCTCTTCAACTAGGATAGTCTGGAAGACGACCCTGTTCGTATCTTGATTCTGAATAATCAATTCTATATTGGTATCATCGTCATCAAATATTCGTCCCTCGATAGTCACTTTTTCTCCCACTGCCCAGGTGGTATCATCATCTCCTGATATACTAACATTCTGCTCATCCTCAAAGGAAAATCTTTCTATCCTCCCGACATCGGCGTACAGATTGAATATCAAAGCTTCAAAATCTAGACTTCTTCCACTCTGGTGAGTTATATTTATATAATCATAGTCTTCAACTCGTTCATAATCCGCGACTATCTCCACGTGATCTCTTCTTTCTGGCGCGTCTAAAGTTGTAACGGCAGCATAGACACTAGAAAATAATACAACCGTTATGCCCAATGTCAAAATGGTCCCAACGACTTCAGAAACACCTTCCTCATCCTTAAATCTTTTACAAAGAGTTGTCATAATATCTCCAAGTTGATACGAAACAGCTTTCCCTGTCTATTTAAAGATTGTCCGGAAATATCCATTTTCAGATGGAAAATAAGCCTCAAAAAAAGATAAAAATAAAGCCTGTCCAGAAGTCTCAAAAACTTAACAAAAGATCTTTAAAATCGAAAAATCTTAAACTCACCGCAATCGACTAAAATTTTTAAAACTAAAAGGAAAAGTTTATGTTTTGTGAAAACATTTAATTTTAAACAATAAGGTATATAGGTGAAAATATGGGAGAAGAATCCGACGTAGGAATCTTGGAGAGGACGAAGAGTTTTTTTCGAAGTAAAGCCATCACACCATCTGATAAAGCGGATGAGTTCATAACGGAAAATTTACCTGAATATATTGAGAAGTACCGTTTAGCCACACGCTCGGATCTTAACGGCGTCGATAAAAAGATAGAGAGATTTGTCGAGGAAGTGGAAGAGATGAAGGATTGGAAAGAGAAAACTCAGGAGAGAGTACACGAGGACCTCCACAAGATAGAGAGGCTTGAAAAGAAATTAGGTATAGAGGAGGAAGGATGATGGCAGCCTACACAACACTTCTTGTCATATTGGTTATAGTGATCATGCTGGGCATCTACTTCTACTTTAGACATAGAGTCAAGAAAAAAGCCTTAGAAAGGAAGTATGGACACGTACCTAGTCACACAGAACTTTACTTTGAGGAGTACTTCGAGGACATCATCGAAAGCTGGGATCTGGTCAAGGAAGGCGAGGCCCAACGATGGGCAGAAAAGATGGACGGCAGGTTGAACAACCTTTCTGAGAGGATAGAATCTCTAAAATCAAAAAGAGACCAGATCGACCAGGAATTCGAGATCATGGAGAACAGGATAGAAAGTTTGGAGACTCAAGAGGAGATGAGGTGAAAATATGGCTATAGCAGAAACTATCTCCAATAATTTCTTACCTATCTTTTACTCCCTGGTAGTTATAGTCGTCCTCATAATCATAGCGAAGGTCATCCATACGAGGGAAAGATCGAATGAGAGGAAGGAACTCGCGGAATTGAGACTGAAACATAAAAAATTGGACATCCAGCGGAAGCAGAAACATATCGACAAGTTGAAGGAAGCTTCCATGGTATTAAAAGATGATGAGAAGGAGAAGATAGACAAGATAGAGAGAGATAAAGCCGTGCTCTCCCGAAGGTCATTGGCTATGATGAACGAGATCGAAGAACGTATGCAGAGGCTGGAAAGAGGAGCCGACAACGCGAAGTTGATGAAGACCTTGAAGAAGGTAAATAGAGCTGAAAAAGAATTGTTTGGAGAGGAGGAAAGATAATCATGAATGAATTTGCGAATAAAAGCGCGAAAAAAACTTCAGATATACTCGACCGTATAGAAGAAACCCTTTTCCCCGGAGAGATAGAGATCGAAGGAACTGGCTACGATAGAAGGCTGTTTGACCGCAGGCTGGAAAAGTACTTGGACCAACATTTTGACGAATATATCGAGGAGTTCGGCCTGGTAAGAGAACTCCATCTCGAGATATACGAGAGTAAATTTAAGGATTGTATGAATGAAGTTAACGATATTGAGGACTTCCAAAAAGATATCGAGGCCGAACTAGAGTCTTTAGACAGGAGACTCGATAGGATCGAAGAGGAATTGTAGGAGAGGATTTGAGTGAAAACAGCGATCGACAAGAAACGGCTTAGAAGTCTTAGACGGGCGATAAATAGTTACCTGCTCGCCCAGGACGACCCAGCAGAAAATCTAGAGCTCCTTCAGAAATATCTAAGAAAAAAGGGTATCGGTGAAGTGAGTAAAAAAGTCTTGAAAAAAGAGATAAACTCTCAACTGAAAAGAAAAAAAGAAAAAAAGAAATTGGAGAAGATCGAAGCTAAACTGTTCAAAAAAGAGGAGAAGGAGAAGAAGTTCCGGTACGGTTCCGCGTTCTGCAGCAACTGCAGGATGTATAAAGACTACCAAAAAGAATGCCCGTACTGTGGAGACCTTGAGCTCACGAGATAGGAGCTGATCATATGGATACCATCCTTTATTCCGAAATCATCAGAAAAAAGGTCGATACCCCTAAGGTGGAAGGCAAAGCGAAGTTAGTTGATATACTCGCGAAAGAATCTGAAGGCTACTGGGAAGCTGATGAGATCAAGATCGAAACGGGTTTAATAAGGAGCGAGGGAAAATACTTCTCTTCAGAAGAACTTCAAAATGTCGAAAAAGATACCAATATGAAGATCGGAAAACCGGTCGATGCAGGACGAAAACACCCTTCCGATAAAAATGAATTTTTTCTCAGCCGTTTGGACGGCAGAAAAGTTGAAACTTTTGACGGCCGTGAGATCGGCAGGATATACGATTACGAGATATACATGAGGTCCCATCCCTGGAAAGTTTGGAAGTTACTGATAGACCCTACTGGATTATCACCGTTGAAAAGAAGGGTCAGGATTCCGACCAAGTATGTCAAAGAAGTCGGACAAAAAAAGATAATTTTGAAAGAAGAATATAAAGGTGTATGATTAGATGGCAGCATATCTCCTCATACTCGTGTTGTTGATCTATTCCGGGATCATGACCTATCTTTATTGGAGGGAAAAGAAGAAAGGTCAGCGAGGAGATAGATTTCTAGAAAGAGATGTAGACATGAAGATACAGGAGATAGGAGATAGACTTGAAGAGATAAAACAAGATTCGGAACGAACAAGAATAGACTTAGAAGACGAAGATTGGTAATCGTACACCTTTTTCTTTCCTAAAGATGCATAAAGCTTAAATCTACTGTTCTTAATAACCTCCCGCGCCTTCAAAACGAAGGATCGCGAACTAATGGATGGGATGCCCCGATGTGTAGGTATAAGTTTGGAGATGGAAAATGTTCTTATCCTAACAACATGGCCCTAGAATGTGTTGGAGAGGATAACTGCCGCTTTTTGGAAGAATCTGACAATGGATCACCTCCCACGCTACAGAGAGAAGAGATGGAGACTCAAAATCCCGGTCAATCGGTTCAAGACGATGATAGATGCCCCAATACCAAGACGGGTATATACTGCAAAAAATACGGCTATTTTCACTGTGCTGGAGAGGATAACTGTCAAGATCCAGAAGATTATATGGAACACCTGGAAAGCTGCAGAGAGAAGTTTCAAAACATCGACATAGAAAAGGATATAGACTGAATCAGTCGGTCTCTAGGTCCTGGCCTCCGTAGTATGCATCTTGAACCGCGGTGTAGATGTCCTCTAAGCCCTGTTGATCGACGCTCGATACTGGAGTTATACCGCTGTGAAGGCCCATGTTCTGTAGACTTTTGATCAACTCCAGACTGGCCTGAGTTTCGCTCCCAGTCTTTTTTCTTAGAGCCGAATCTAATTTCCAGAAGTCCTCCGACCAGGTCTTTATCATCTCCACCTCTTCTGGAGATAGTATATCGGATTTGGACAGCACTGGAAAGTACGGTATGTCGAACCTGAATTGAGTCGTAGCCGCTAGAGTCATCAAAGAAACGAGTCCAGAAGGCTGTTTTGCCAGTACTGGATCGAAAAGAAAAGTGATCATGGAATTTCTCCCGAGTGTGGTCACCATCTCTCTGCTCGCTTCTCTAAAAGTGAAAAGTTCCATCTGACCCGGCGTATCTATCAGATAATAATCAGTGTTGAATTCGTCCATCACCTTTTTGATCTCGGGCGCCTTCATCGCCACCATATCCGCGGAGACTATCTGTGCTCCGTTCGGTCCCAACTCGTGTTCCTCCATAACTTCTGGAAGGTAGACCCAGTCTCTGACATCTATGTCAACGGAATAGGGAAGATCTTCGGCTCCCGGGTCTAGATTTACGGTAACGGCCTGATATCCCTGGTTCTCCATCCAATCTTTGAAAGCTTTCGTGAGTGTAGTTTTTCCTGAGCCGGCGGTCCCGACAAAATAAAGTGTCGCACTCATCGATATCACCCGGGTAAAGTGGAGACTAAAACGGTGATCTCTTCTTCAGCGTCCTCGTCCTTCAATTCATCCAATCTCTCTACCATATCCTCAAATATCTTATCGACTTCGTCCATCTTCTCTTCCGTGAAAGGGACTTTTTTGAATGATACCCAGCCGACCTCGTGATCTATGGTGTCGCTCTCCTGTATATACTTTATACCTCGGTTCACCATGCCTTTGACCGTTCCCAGAGCGGCGATCTTATAACTCTTTTTTTCTTCGATGGTAAGATCATCCCAGACAGCGCTGGAGTCCAGCCATTCTTCTTCAACATCATAAAATCTCTTCACTATATTTCCTTCAGTTTCTTCTCGAGAGACGTGTATAAGGCCCGCATCCAGCAACTTGTGAACGTGGTGATGAGCAGTTTGTGGCGTAATGCCTATCTTTTCGCTCAACTCAGTTATAGTCATCTCCTTTTCCAATAAAAGGGCCATTATCTGTAATCTAGAGGCGTTAGAGAGCACCTTTATCTGATCTATAGTGGGTTTGAGGTCTTCAGGCATTTTTTCACCTTCGATACCATCTAAACGTACAAACAAGCCCGAAATATTTAAATATTACCCATAGCATTAACTCAATTAGATGGTGTCTAACCGATAAGTTAGAAAGATATCGAAAAGGAGGCATAAACATGGTAATAAAAATAAAAGAAAAAGACCAAGCAGGCAGATGGGAAGTAGTCGGAATGGAGACAGCGATGTTCTCTGAAGAACCCCCTCCGCGAAAAGGCAAGCGGAGCAGTTACAATTGAGAGCATTTAGTTAGAAACTCCATCTGCTTTCTAAAAAACCTTTACTTTACTATTTTTATAAAATAAAAAGTTAACAGAAATAAGTTTTCAGTACTCATAGGGATAATCATCGCCCGGAGGGCTCATCCTTTATTTTTCATCATCAAACCAGGATCGTATTCACACGATGCTACTTCATAATTTTTCTACAGCACTCTCTATCCTATCCATCGCCTCTTTGATGTTTTCCAGAGAATTCGCAAACGAAAGCCTCAAGTGTCCTTCACCTTTATCTCCAAAAGCCGCTCCCGGGGTGGTCGCAACCTTCGCCTCTTCGAGCAGGTGCATCGAAAGGTCCATACTGTCCATATCAAAGTCATATTCTGGGAAAGTGTAAAAAGTAGAAGTCGGCTTGCTGCATCTGAAGCCTTCTATCTCGTTCAGTCTTTCCACTATCAGTTCCCTTCTCTCTTTGTATTTGCTCATCATGAAATCCAATGCCTCTTCTGACTTTTCCTCGTTAGTCAGAGCTTCTAGACCGGCTTTCTGTGCGAAGGAAGTAGCGCAGGTTATGGAGTGGGTTTGAATCTTCGCTATGTTCTCCAAAAGTTCCTCATTACAGGCCGCCCATCCGAGTCTCCATCCGGTCATAGCATATGCCTTGGAAAATCCGTTCACAGTTATCGTTCTCTCCCTCATACCGTCTAGAGAACCGATTGATATATGCTCGGCTTCGAACACCAATTTTTCGTACACTTCGTCCGTCAACACCAAAAGGTCGTTATCGATGGCGATGTCCCTTATAGCTTTCATATCTTCTTTGTCTAAAGTTTTCCCAGTTGGATTGTTCGGTGAATTCAAGAGGATTATCTTGGTACGAGAAAAAAACCTCTGGATCTAGAGAGAAATCCTCCTCATCTACAGGAGCTCTTCTAACGATCCCGTCGGCAAATTTGACTATGGGTTCGTAAGAGACCCATGCAGGATCCGAAAGGATGACTTCGGCTCCATCATCGAGATGAGCCAGAACAGACATGAATATGGCCTGTTTGGTGGGAGTTACCAAGATGTTCTCTGAAGAAAAATCTAGATCGTTTTCAGTCCTCACCTTTTCTGCTATAGCTTCTCTAAGTTCTGGTATGCCTTGGGACTGCGTATAATGAGTAAATCCCTCTTTCATCGCCTCATAGGCTGCTTCGATGATAAAATCCGGGGTATCGAAGTCGGGTTCACCTACCGCAAGAGAAATGATGTCTTTACCTTTCTCCTCCATGGTACTGGCTAACTTCGATATCTTCATGGTCTCTGAAAAAGAGACGTCCAGCATCCGTTTTACATCTGAATTCATGTATGTTACCTCTATTAACCCATGAGTTCGACCATGAGCCCCTTTTGGGCGTGGAGACGATTTTCCGCCTGATCGAACACTACTGAATGAGGTCCGTCCATCACTTCGCTGGTTATCTCGACACCTCTATGAGCGGGCAGGCAGTGCATCACAATAACGTCATCGTCGGCAGGCTTTAAAATTTCTTTGTTGATCTGATAATCTTTGAAATCTTTCTTTCTCTTCTCCTTTTCATCTTCATCTCCCATCGAGACCCAGACGTCGGTATATATGATATCTGCGTTCTCAACCGCTTTTTTAGGAACGTTGTGATGTTTTATCTCCGCTCCATTCTTCTTTCCGATCTCTACAGCTTTTTCAAATATCTCCTGATCCGGCTTGTAATCTTTGGGAGTGCATGCGATCATATCCATACCTACTATAGCTGAACCTAGTAGTAGCGAGTTACAAACGTTGTTCCCGTCACCCATGTAGGTCAATTTCTGGTCAAAGTCGCCTTTCTTTTCTTTTATGGTAAGAAGATCAGCAAGTATCTGGCAGGGATGCTCTTTATCATCCAGGCCGCTTATGACAGGTACGGAAGAATTTTCAGCCAATTCCACCATCATCTCGTGCTCGAAGGCCCTGTACATGATACCGTCCACGTACCTGCTCAGGACTTTAGCGGTGTCCGCGATGGTCTCTCCTCTTCCCAATTGTAGATCTTTCGGGCTGAGATACAGAGCGTGTCCTCCCAATTGAGTTGTTCCAACTTCAAAGGATATCCTCGTTCTAGTGCTCGGCTTTTCGAATATCATACCTAGACTTTTGTTTTCAAGAGGTGTCGGGTACTCTCCATTCTTACATTGCTTTTTCATCTCTCCGGCCCTGCGGAGGATCTCTTTCAGTTCGTCCTTCACGTCCAATACAGATATAAGATCTTTCGTCATTTTTCATCACCATATGTTCCGTCGGTTAGTCTTGACATAAGCTTAATATAAAGTTCAGAGGTCTTCTCCACCATATCTTCAGGAAGTGGAGGTATAGGCGGTTCCTTCTTATCTTTTTCCCTCGCCTTCATCAACTTTTCGTAATATCCTGCTCCCCTATAATGTTGACGTACGAATTCTTTACTCTTCTGCACAAAATTTCCTTTTTCATATTCGTCTTTTTCCCAGAACCTGTCCTCATCAGCGGTCCCAAAAGTGTCGATGACCATCAATTCCCTGTCCTCGTTCATCGCAAATTCTTTTTTACCATCTACATGCAACAGACCGTTCTTCTCAACGTTTTCTTCGATAACTTTATCGATCTCGAAGACCGTCTCCTTGACCTCTTTATATTCCTGTTCGGTCAGACCCGCGATGGAAAGAGCTTCCTCCTTCTTCAACTTTCTGTCATACTCTTCTAACTTCGTCGTTACTTCGAAATGAGGCTCTGGTAAACGATCGCCGTAGCTAGGTTTTTCGTTAAATCCAAGCTTTTCATGATCGATCTTTCCTTTCTCTATCCTATCGTGGAGAGAGCCCGCCACAAAATAACGTGCGATAAATTCCAAAGGTATGAGATAGTTGGTTGTCTCTTCATCTATCTCATCGTAATCCTCGATCACTTCCACACTCTCGACTTTCATCTTGTCTTTCTCTGTTATTTCGATGAAATGAGTGTTGAAACCGAGTTCTTCGGTCTTTTTGAACCAGTAGGCTGCGGTCTTACACAGGGTTTCCCCTTTGCGCGGTATCTCATTCGGGACAACTTTGTCAAAAACGGAGATATTGTCCGTAAAATGAAATTCCAACTCCTCCGGTCCTATTTCATAGACCTCCTTCACCTTTCCTTTTCTGATCAATTTTTTCATATATCTTTCACCGAGGAACTGTGGAAACCATTGAGGATTTGTATTTAAGTCTTTACATCCTCCTCGAGGAAGTCCTTGGATTTTTCCAGTAATTTTCGTGCATTTCTGAACGTTACCTTCTGCTTTGCCTTCTTGAAGGGAAGCCAAACGTATCCCTGATGTTCTCTAGATATCTTCACGTTTTCCTTTTCTGTCTCGCCTAAAAAGAAGATGACTTTTTTATGAGAGAGCTCGCCCCTTGTTTTGTAGATATAATCGATGGTTTCTCTGAAACCACTCTCTAGTTCTATCTCATCCTTACGTATTCCAGTCTCCTCTCTCAGTTCTCTAAGCGCGGTTTCTTCCATGGACTCGCCTTCTTCAATGTGACCTTTGGGAAAGTCCCAGTGCCCCGCGGGATAATGAAGTAAGAGGAATTTTACGTTTTCGTTCTCTCTGTAAACTAAAACTCCTGCGGATACCTCTTCCAACATTTTATCCGTAGAGGGGTGGGTGTGCGCTCTTCCTGTCCATATCTTGCTGGGCCTTGTTGGCCTGATCCACCATCTGGGCGTACTGTTCCTCCAGTTTCTCTGCGCTCTCGATGAGCGAGTCCGTCTCTATATCGATATCTCTGTAATCCGCAAACCTCTGAAGAAGAGTAGCTGAAGCTCTAGGATCGGGCATTTTCGGTTTACCCTCTGCCAACATGCCGACCGCTTTGATCTCTTTCTCATGTGCGTTCAACAATAGCGAGCTTGAGATTCCGGATATAGCTCCTCTAGAGATGATCTCTAGGTTTAATTTTTCCGCTTCAGTTTTAGCAGCGTGGGAACTTAAGACCCCCCAGACTTTCTCTTCATCGTCATCATCTCTTTTAGGAATCCCGTCGAATATGATAACTTCTTCTATACCCTGGTCTACAGCAAAATTTATGATCGTTTTAGCCAGGCTTGAGGACAAATTTGGAGGTATGACCATATCGGATTTGACCAGGAGGAATTTCTCCCCTGCAAAAAATCTTACGGGCCGCCTCGGAATACCTTCAAAGATAACAGCGGTGGGAGGAAACTCATTACAATCGATGGAAGCCACTTGTTTTAGATCAAGTGTGTTTATCAATTGTTCTGACGCGATACCTCCGATAAGACCGGTCCCGGGAAAACCCGCGACCAGAACATCATATTTAGGTACATCATCTTCCCCTATATTTATCTCAAAACAAATATCATTTTCATATTTCAGCTTTTCTTTCACCATATATATCACTGTATATACTTATGATGAACTAATACTTTTATTTTTGCATATTTGAAATATGATTTGAAATATCGCAAGTGATGCTAGGCCAGCTTGAAGCGAACCAAAATTTTAAATATTAATGGTATATAGTGATTTATAATTAGATGTAATTGAATATGGTGATATATCATGGCGGATAAGAACTACACAACGGTTTCGATACCGAAACCATTGGCGAAAAAGATAAAGAAAAGGATGGAAGGAACAGGGTTCAATTCGATGTCTAGTTACGTCACGTACGTGTTGAGACAGGTGATCTCAAGCATGGAAGAGGAAGAGCAGACGGAAGAATTCTCCGAAGAGGACGAGGAGAAAGTGAAGGAAAGGCTGAGGGCCTTAGGCTACCTCGATTAAATCAACGGTGATCAAACTCATGTCCCAACCTCATGGCGGAACTCTCGTGAATCAGTTAGCGTCGGACAAAAAAAGTGAACGTCTTAGAGAGGAAGCGGAGGAAATGAAGACTTTCAGGTTGAACAGCGGCCTACGAAAGGACGTGCAGAACATAGCCAACGGCGTTTACAGTCCTTTGACTGGATTCATGTGCCGTGAAGATTTCGATTGGGTCTTAGAAGATTCAAGACTGAACGACGACACTCCCTGGACCTTACCGATAGTTTTGGATATCACTGATGAAGAAAGAGAAGAACTCTCTGTGGGAGAAGAAGTCTGTCTTGAGAAGGAGAACGGCGAACCGTTTGCGATTCTAGAAGTCGAAGAGCTTTATGGATTCGACAAGAAAAGGATGGCTAGAAAGGTCTACGGTACTGAAGATATGGAACATCCAGGTGTGAAGAAAACCATGGAGATGAACGAGCATCTTGTCGGAGGAGACGTACTTCAATTCAAAGACAATCACAGCGATTTTGATCGGTACCATCTAGTTCCGAAGGAAACAAGGGTCTTATTCAAAGAGAAAGGTTGGAGGAACGTTGTCGGTTTTCAAACGAGGAACGTTCCCCACATGGGACACGAGTATGTACAGAAGACCGCGTTGAGCTTCGTGGACGGTATCTTCATCAATCCTATAATAGGAGCTAAAAAATCAGGCGATTATAGAGACGAAGTGATCTTGGATGCCTACGATACATTGATGAACGAGTATTATTTGAAAGACAGAGCCGTTATGAGTATTTTAGAGGCGGAGATGAGGTACGCAGGTCCAAAAGAAGCGGTATTCCATGCGATCATGAGGAAGAACTTCGGATGCACGCACTTCATCGTTGGAAGAGATCACGCCGGCGTAGGCGACTATTACGGACCTTACGAGGCACAGGAGTTCTTTGACGAATTCCCGGGTCTGGGTATAACTCCGGTTTTCTTCAAATCGTTCACTTACTGCGAAAAGTGTGGAGGCGCCGTGGATGGACACATCTGTCCGCACGACGATGAGTATAGAGAGAACTTTAGCGGTACGAAGATGAGGAACATGTTCAAAGAGGGTAAGACACCTCCAGAGCACATGATGAGGCCGGAAGTCGCTGAAACGGTCTTGGAACACGAGAACAAATTTGTAGAGTAGGATCTTTATGAGTGCCTCTTCATCGATCGAGATAGAAACAGGTTCAAAAGTACTTCTACTCCACCATTGGGACACCGACGGAGTCGCCTCTGCGGCTCTTTTGCTGGAGAGTCTTGAAGAGAGAGAAGTTGAGATAGAGACTTTTACTCCAACAATAGGTAACTATCTGATCGACGAAGACGATAAAAAAAGCATAGAGAAAATAGATCCCGATGAAGTCGTGGTTGTTGACATGGCTCTTCCCGCGGATTCTGTTTCTTTTTTGAAAGAGTTCGGTCCCGTCAAGATATTCGATCATCACCTTCAGGAGAAACACGACGTTGAGTTGCACTACAATCCTATAATCGAAGGTGCTTCTCCGGAGGAATATCCAAGCGCGACATGGGTCGTTACGGGCTTTCTTGATAGAGAATTCGACTTTTTGTCCGTACTCGGAGCTTTTGGCGATAGGGAAGAAAAGTTGAAGGAGAACGATCTAGCGATGGAGATTGTTGAGAGAGTTTTGTCTGACCTGGATCGAAAATTCGATGATCTTTTAGATTGCGTGGAATTGGTAGATACACTCTACAAAATCGGGGATAGAGATTCTGTTACAGAGATGCCGTGGTTCTTGATGGGTGTGAATGAACCTCGGGAGATCTTAGAGAGAGAAGATCTGCGGGAAAACTGGCGTAGGTTGAAAGAAGCTATAGAGAAAGAAGTCGAAGGAGACTTGGTTAAAGTCAAAGAAGATGTGCTTTATCGG
>SL_8KL_010_SEDDRAFT_10003340_pt1 | contig 13268 bp, 10 predicted proteins | sample SodLakKL_010_SED_4_FD_11160 | JGI IMG/M metagenome (IMG submission 11160) | reverse complement strand
GATTTTAGCCGGTGTTGTATTGTCTGTAAAAAATTTCGTCAAGTTATTCGGAAAATATGATTTACTTCCTTTCACCCCCAAGCAAAGTCGAGTGCAGATGAGAAAAAATAAATTCACATATAACACAAGCATAAAGTTTCACCAAAAGGGATATGTAATTTGTTTATCTTTGTGCGATTGAATGGTGTCAAATATGATCAAAGATTCAGAATTTGTTAAGTTTTTAGATGATTTCCTCTCGATAGACAAGATCAAAGATGAAAGTGAGAACGGAGTTCAAGTAGACGCTCCTGCTGAAATAGAAAAAGTGACATTCGCGGTGGACGTGAGGAAAGATATAGTTGAGAGAGCTGTTGAAGAAAACGCGGACATGTTGTTCGTACATCATGGATTGATATGGGGCGGCGGTCTTTCATCATTGACAGGCAAGGATTATGATATAGTTCGAAATTTGGTCCATAACGATATCGCTCTGTACGGAGCTCACCTCCCTTTAGACGTCCACCCCGAAGTGGGAAATAATGTTGAATTGGCAAGAACGATAGGTGCGGAGATCGGAGAAGAGTTCATGGATTACAAAGATACGAAGATAGCTAGGATGGGGGTGCTAGAAGAGAAGAAAAAAGTCAAGGACCTCGCGAGAACAATAGAGAAAAAGCTGGATACGGAAACTTTTACATTGAAGGATGAAGATCTGGTGGAGAATATAGGTATACTGACCGGTAAAGGTGGACAAGCGTTGAAATCAGCAAAAGAGAAGGGAGCCGATCTTTTCATCACGGGAGAGAAGACCTACATGACCTACAACGAAGCTATAGATCTCGATATGCCTCTGATTTTCGCGGGGCATTACGCGACAGAAACTCTTGGTGTAAAAAAAGTAAAAGAGCTAGTAGAAAAAGAATTTGGATACGAGACTTGCTTCCTACCCGGTAGAACCACTATCTGAGTTAAGAGGGTCCTTGGTGGATATTATTGATTACTATTATTTTAAAAACGCTATCATGTCGTCTTAATGTTTGCACCATGATGCAAAAATTTTAATACATCAATCCTAAATTCGTCTTTGAGTATTGATGGATAGAAGCAAATTCAAGATTCTAAAATGGTTACTAAATCTTCTAAAAAACCTCATCCAAAAACCTAGCGAGATATTCAGAGGAATCAGACGTGAAGGAGTTTATCCTTTCTTGAAAGAAAGAATGAAAAAGCCTAGGAAGGACGAGATTTTGGAAGGGAATGTTCTCGCGGTCATGTTCAAACTTGGCTGGCCCATGATGGTCGCTACTTTCTTAAGAACTCTCTACAATCTTATAGATACTTTCTGGCTTGGAAATATCCCGAATCCAGAGATAGCTGAATATTCGGTTACAGCGGTCGGCCAAGGATGGACCGTAGTCTTCATGATGATGTCTATAGAGATGGGGTTTGGAATCGCTGCTTTGGCATTGATTTCGCAGTATACTGGTCAAAGAAATTACGAAGAGGCCGATAGAACCGCTGGCCAACTTTATTTCATCGCGATAGTAGCTTCTCTACTAATAGGCATCTTCGGATATTTCATGACTCCGTCCTTCATGAACATCTTAACCGGTGGAGAACAGGAACTCGCCTATTATGGAACACAGTATATCCAGATAATATTTCTAGGTCTTCCTTTCATGTTTCTCTTTTTCGCGTTCATGTACACTTTGAGGGGATGGGGAGACACGATAACTCCCATGAAAATAACCGCTTTTTCAGTTACATTGAATATGATCATCAATCCAATTCTTATCTTCGGCTCCGGCACCGCTGTGGCGTTAGGACCTTTAGAAATCACGATCCCCACTATCTTCGGATATTCTATACCCCGAATGGGAGTAAGAGGTGCGGCTATCGGAACAATAATGAGTAGAGGAATCGGTTCCATATACGCTACTTACATGCTCTTCACAGGAAAAGTGGGTTTGAAACTAAGATTGTCCTATCTTAAACCGAAGATATCAAGACTAAAAAAATTCCTAAGTATAGGTGTCCCAGCAGGTATAGGAAGATTCGGTACTTCGATAGGTTTCATAATCCTTTGGGCCGTCATCTACAGACTACCAAACCCAGAAGTGGCCGGAGCCTCTTACAGCATAGGAAACCGTATACTCAATATAACTTTCCTGATAATGGGCGGATTTGCCATGGCAATCAGTACCATGGTCGGGCAGAGTTTAGGAGCGGATGATATAGAGAGGTCAGAAGAAGTAGCAAAAAAAGGTTTTCTAGCTGTAGCTGGTCTAATGTTAGTGTTTACAGTCCTGTTGTTCGCCTTGAGGAATAATCTCATTATGATATTCATACCAGACTCTCCAGAAGTTATAGCAGAGGGAGCTAATTTTTTGATGATTTTTTCTCTCGCGATGCCTTTCTTCGGCGTATTCAGAGGTGTAACATCTCTTCTGAGTGGGTCTGGACACACTAGACTGCAGATGGGGTTGAGTCTGGTTAGGCTTTGGGGTCTTCGATTGCCGCTCGTTTTCCTATTTGCGATATTTCTTTCCATGAACTCCACTGGAGTTTGGGTAGGGATGGCTTTGAGCAATGTAATAGCGTTTGGTCTAGCACTAGGTGTATACAAAACTGGAAGATGGAAGAAAAAAGTGATCAAGGACAAACCTAAGCCAAAACCCGATCATATAATGGACAAAGACGAACCACGAAGAGAAGGAATGAGAAAGGAGTAATTTTTAGTTTCTGGGGAAACTATTATATATCTTAGCTTTATACGAAATTGAGATATCTAATGCCCAGTGATACCAGTATTTACAACCAACTAAAGAAAAAAATGGGGCGCCCGGAAAAGGACGAGATACTGGAAGGAAATATACTTGCGGTCATTTTCAAATTGGGCTGGCCTATAATGGTTGCTACTTTTTTAAGAACACTGTATAATCTTGTAGATACTATCTGGCTTGGACGGTTACCCGGCGAAGTTGCAGATTATTCTGTAGCGGCTGCAAGTCAAGCTTGGTCCGTAGTTTTCATCATAATGTCTCTAGAAATCGGTTTGGGTGTGGCGGGCTTAGCCTTGGTGTCACAATATACAGGTAGAAAGCAATTTGAGAAGGCAGAAGAGTATGCTGGACAATTGTATTTTATAGTAATAGTTCTATCTATCGCTTTGGCAATAATCGGTTACTTTTCCAGCCCTTACCTACTTGATCTGTTGACTGGTCATGGTCCGGAAGCCGAGGCTTTAGCAGATTATGGAACCAGATACTTACAGATAATTTTTATGGGTATGCCTTTCATGTTTCTCTTTTTCGCGTTCATGTTCATATTGAGAGGTTGGGGAGATAACATAACGCCGATGAAGATCGTCGCATTCACCGCAATCTTGAACATGGTCATCGATCCCATACTCATCTTCGGCTCTGGAACCGTTTTTAATGTGGGCCCATGGACTTTACCAATGCCGACTTTTTTTGGATATTCGATACCTAGGATGGGACTCGAAGGAGCGGCTTATGCTACTATAGGTACTAGAGCATTAGGAGCCGTATACTCTTTCTACTTGATGTTCGCCGGTAAGCTGGGGCTTAAGATCAAACTCGTTTACCTCTACCCTGACATGGAAAAGATCAAAAAATTCTTAAAAGTAGGTCTTCCAGCTTCTGCCGGAAGATTTGGTAGTGCATTAGGGTTTCTCATATTATGGGCGGTTATATACAGACTGCCAGATCCGGCGACTGCTGGAGCTGCATACGGCGCAGGAAGCAGGATATTAAACATAACTTTCCTTGTCATGGGAGGGATAACCATGGCTATGAGCACTATGATAGGGCAAAGCCTTGGTGCGGACATGATAGAGAGGGGTGAAAAAGTCGCGAAGACAGGACTGTTAACCCTTACCATACTTATGGGCGCTATCGCAATAATGATATTCCTTTTGAGGAATATACTCATAGGCTTCATGGTCCCCGGCCGGGAAGCTGTCATCAGTTCCGGAGCAGAATATTTGATGATCTTTTCATTATCTATGCCATTTTTTGGAATATTTAGAGGGGTAACGAAGATAATGGGTGGTTCCGGTCATACCGTTCAGCAGATGGCCTTGAACCTCGGGAGGATATGGGGACTTAGGCTAACTTTCGTCTTCCTCTTCGGCATACTGCTTGGGATGGAAGATACAGGGGTTTGGATAGGGATGGCCATCAGTAATGTCGCAGCCGCAGGTGTTGCATTCTTCGTCTATTCCCTAGGATTGTGGAAAGAGAAGATTATAAGTACTGGACCTAGTCCAGGACCTTCCTTGGAGAAGGCTGAAGATTAGGAATATTTGTATGGGAAAATGAAATCAGAAGATTTATAATTTAGTTTTCTGTCTTTTTTTCAAGGAGTGAAAAAGTGAAGCTTTCCACTGTAAAGAAAGCACTCATCAAAATATTATCAGATCGTAATGTTCAAATGACCATTGCCTTGTTCGGTATAGGTTTCCTTCTAGCCTTGACGGCTACTTATCCGACTCTAGAAGAGAGGATTGAAAAAGATACGCTAGTTCCAGAAGATGGGATCAAAAAAATAGAAGCAAGACTCGACCAGCCGTATGATGAACCCCATGATCCATATGGGCTAGATGGGATACAACCAACAGGATTGAAAAGTGCTGCTCTAGAGCTTCATAGTGAGACTGAGAATACAAGCGCGTCTATCATACTAGAACAGTATGAACTCCAAATAAAAAGAGTGGAAATAGAAGATGGAGAGGATAAAACAATAAACATGACAGAATATCACGAGGCCGAATACATAATATTTGAAATAAGTGAAGGTAGATTAAGCTATACCTATACAGTTAACCATTTCATCCAACCATATGCGTTCTTATCTATACCTGCATTTATACTGATGTGGATCTCTGTGATATTTTTATTGAGAGCTATTGCATTGATGGGGCCTCTTTCAGTTGATGAAGAAGAGAAAAAGAAAAAGAGAAAAAATCAGAAAGTGATAGAAGGGATTTTAAGAGATAGGAAAAAAGGTACAAACTCAAAAAGTGAAGAAGATAAGTAGGTAATAGGAGTAAGAGATTTGTTAAGCGTGATAAGATTTATTATCACAGAATTTTATAGGTTACGATATGACACGCGAATATTTCGAGGATTCAATCCACAAATTGTATCAGAGAGTCCACAAAAATTTGATTAAGTTAATTCGATCTGAACTTGAACCATATGATTTCAACCGTGGAGAATTTCCTCTTCTCTTCAAGTTGATTAAGAATGGAGACGGGATAACACAAAAAGAAATCTGTGAAAGGCTCTACGTGTCAAAATCAACTACTTCCAAGATAATAAAGAGGCTGGTCGAAAAAGGATATCTCAGAAAAGAAAAGGATCCAGAGGATAAACGTGCCTCTAGAATTTTTTTAACCGACAAAAAAGAAGAAATCGAAGATCTGACAAAAGAGATAGATCAGAAAGCTGAAAACAAAATGCTGGAAGGCTTTGATGAAGAGGAGAGAGAAGAATTAAGGAATTATTTAGAGCGCATTCTGAATAATCTAGATTCTTAATTTTCACCTATTTTTTGAAAAATAGTATCGTGAAACCGCGAGCTCTCAAAAACTATATCTATAATAAACCAAATATCCATTAAGGGTGTTGCAATGATAAATCAAGATAACTCTAGAACAATACATATAGATTCTAATCTTCAGAAGATGGTATCTGAAAAGAAAGTCCTATGCCTGGTCGACGGCCAACATTATCCACCTGTAACCAAGAATACTTTAGAAGAGTTGAAGAAACTCGGCGCAGAAATAAAAGCTCTAATTTTTTTAGGAGGCACTGAAAAAGTCAAAAATGCAATTGAAGAACTTGGAGAAGCAGACATTGAAGTTTTCATGGGAAGGAGTCAAAAAGAGCTTCCTCTACAAACTACACGAAAAGCGATAAGTAAATATGATATTGAAATCGTCGTGGACCTATCAGATGAACCAGTTGTCGATTATCAAGATAGATTCCAATTAGCTTCTTCGATCCTTCAAAAAGGAGCATCCTACATCGGAGCGGACTTTTACTTCTCTCCACCAGATGAACTAGAGATTTTAGAAAAACCTAGTCTCTCCCTAATAGGAACCGGAAAGAGAGTTGGTAAGACAGGCGTCAGTGTTTCGATAGCTAGAACTTTAAAAGAAAAAGGGCAAAAACCCGTCATTGTATGTATGGGTCGTGGTGGTCCTCCAGAACCTGACTATATCGAACCAAGAAAGATGGCTATGAACGCCGAGACGTTATTAAAGGTTGCAGAAAAAGGAGGACATGCTGCATCGGATTACTGGGAAGACGCTCTGCTAGCTCAGACTTCTACAGTAGGATGCAGAAGATGTGGTGGTGGCATGGCGGGTAACCCCTTTTCCTCCAATGTTATCAAAGGAGCTTTGAAAACAAATGAGGTTGAGGAAGAGTTCGTTATAATGGAGGGTTCGGGTTCTACTTTTCCTCCTGTAAAAACCGATGCTAGGATCGTTATAGTAGGAGCTAACCAACTTATTGAAAACATACTCAAATTTTTTGGACAATATAGAATAAATACATCTGATCTTGCAATAATTACTATGTGTGAAGAACCTATGGCGAGTGAAGAAAAGGTAGAAAAGATCGAGAACGGTATTAAAGAGTTAAACCCTGATATTGAAGTGGCACGCACGATATTCAGACCGCAACCTCTCGAAAATATAGCAAAAAAGAAAGTTTTTGTCGCAACAACAGCCCCATCGGAAATTCTTCCTAAAATAATAGAACATATAGAAACGGAACATGGGGCAGAAGTAATAGGATACTCTAATAAGCTTTCTAATAGAGAAGAACTTAGGAAAGACCTAATCAGGAGCTTAGATGAAGCCGAAGTCTTGTTGACAGAGATAAAGGCATCTTCTATAGACGTAGCTGGAAAAAGCGCCGAAGAGAAAGGAGTCGCTATAGTCTTCATGCACAACGAATCTATTCTTGTAGGAGGAACCGTTGAGACTTTCGACGATGCTGTATTAGATGTTTATAATAAAGCTATGGAAAGATTCGGAGGGATAAGATGATTAAGGTGAATAAAGAAGAAACGAAATATCCATTTTCAAAGGGTATTTTAGCTAGATCTCTTTCTATAACTGGTTTGACTCTTGATCAGATATATGAAATTGTGAGAGAGATAAATAGAAAAATCGAAGAAGAGAATCAAAAAACGATAAGCTCTAAAAAAATAAAGAAAATGGTGAGAAGTGAACTTTTGAATAGAGGATACGAAGAAGAAGAGAAGTTTTACAGGGTTTCTAGAAAGATACGATACTTGGACAAACCGCTGCTAATCTTAATCGGTGGGGGGGCGGGAGTCGGAAAATCCACAATCTCCTCAGAGCTGGGCGTAAGACTTGGCATAAATAGGATTATCGGGAGCGATTCTGTTAGAGAGATAATGAGAGAGATGCTCCCTTACGAGGTGATACCAGCGCTGCACGAATCGAGTTTTACAACTCATAAAGCTGTTCAAGCTCCTTTCGTACAAAACAGGTTGATTTATGGATTCGACCAACAGGTGAGGCTCGTAAGTGTTGGATTGAAGGCCATTATCGAAAGAGGTCTGAAGGAAGGATTGAATACTATCATCAACGGCGTTCACCTTGTACCGGGATACCTAAATATTGAAAGTAGAAAAGACAGCTACGTCTTCCAATATGTCTTAGACGTCTCCGATGAGAAAGAACACGAAGAAAGATTCAGGATGAGAGCAGAGGGGAGTCACAGAGATCCTGATAGGTACATCGAAAATATGGACAATATAAAAAGGATTCAAGGGTACAATATAAGTCAGGCAGATCATAATAACGCTCGAGTTCTCGCCAACTCGGATATGGAGTATACAATAAGAGAGATCATGATAGATATAATAAATGAATTGGAGCAGGTGGTAGATAATGAGTAAAGCAGTACCCAAGTTCTATGACGTAGATATGCCTATACGTTCTTTTGTTACGAAACGACTGATAGGAGTTAAATCTGATAGCAGTGTTCAAGAAGCCGCTGAGAAGATGGTAGAATTCAGTACCGGCTCATTGATCGTGATCAAGGATGAAGACGTCGTGGGATTCCTGACAGATGGTGATATAAAGAAAAAGGTTGTAGCCAAAGGTTTGAAGCCAGATATGCCAGTAAAGGAGATAATGGTGGAAGAGCTGATAACTGCAAATATCAGCTCAGATATCAAAGATGTACTGGAATTGATGGCGGAAAAGAACATACAGCATGTTTTGATAGAGGAAGACGATGATATAGTGGGTATAGTGACCTTTAGAGATCTTATAGATATCGAGAGGCAGAAACTCGAAACCTACATCTCGAGGGAATGATATGAGGATACTCCATATATCTGATACCCATATAGGTAAAAAAAACCATTACAACGAAAAATCTTTGAAGATCGCTCTAAAAGAAATTGACGATAACGATATAGATATGCTGATCCATTCTGGAGATATTACACAAGATGGAAATCTGAAACACTATAAAAAGGCAAGAGAAATTTTTGATAAGGTAGAAGTACCATATATTATAATCCCAGGAAACCACGACAAGAGGAGTGGAGGAATTTCACTCTTTAAAGATCATTTTGGTTCAGCGAACGGTGTTTTTGAAAGTCAAGACGCAGTTGTCATCTATGTAGACAGCGCGGTTCCCGATACAGATGTCGGACGAGTAGGGATGGTTAAATACGATATGATAAAAGAGGCTCTTGCCGAAAACTCTAGTAAGTCAATCAAAATAGTCGTTCTGCATCACCATACCGTTCCGATACCGAAGGCTGGTAGAGAACGTAACGTTCTTTCCAACGCAGGTGATCTTCTAGAACTGTTTTTGAAAGCCGATGTTGATCTGGTATTATCAGGACATAGGCACTACCCTAATGTTCATCGTATCGAGAATACTGTTTTTGTGAACGCCGGGACGACTTCCGACAAAAAGACGCGATACGGCGACATAAACTCGTACAACTTGATACAAATTGACGAGGATAGATTGAAGGTGAAAACCAAAAGAGTAGACGGAACTGAAAAAGAAAAATGTTTTCCGAGAAAGGATAAGAGAATTTTTTACGATTTCGGAGAGAAATTATTCAGAGTTGCCCATATATCAAACACTTTTATATCATTATCTCCTAAATTCCTTCAAACACATTTTTTTAACGCTCTCAAAACTATAAATTCGCTCGATTGTGATCTAGCCATACATTGTGGAGGTGTCGTAGAGGAAGGTATAAACCAAAATTATGAACTTGCTAAAACCTACATAGGAAAGTTCGATATGCCAGTGATTTACACTCCCGCCGGCAGAGATATAAATTATCTTGGTTACGAACTCTTTTCAGAGTATTTTGGAGAGATGGTACAATCTTACAGGAATGAAAAGATACTTTTCCAGGGTGTGTCTTCCGCCCAGTATGATTCTCCAGAGGGATACATAGGAGAAACGCAGAGAGAAAAATTATTTGAAAACCTTGACTATAAAGAGGGGACTTTCAAATCCGTATTTCTCCATCATAATATACTTCCGATCCCCCATGCTAGAGAAAAAGGACTTCTTGAGGATAGTGGAGACTTTCTTAGAGAAATAGTAAACAAGAGAATCGACCTAGTTTTGACAGGTACCTCATCGCATCCCTCGGCTATGAAGATAGGAAACACTGTCGTGGTCAATGCTAACTCTTTGAGTAGTGTTTACCAAAGAAGCAGATATGGCAATTCTTTCAACGTTATAGATGTATATGAAAAGGTGATAGTGGTGTACGAGATAAACAGCCTGTGGGGTAACAGGAAGATCCTTGGTGTGTGGAAGCGGAACAATCTAGAGAAAAGTTAAACTTCAGGCTCTTTTCAAATGTATATCAAATCTCGCCCCGCCGAGTTCGGAATCCTTGACTTCTAATCTTCCCTCATAATTATCAACTATCTTCATGACTAGATACATCCCTAAGCCTGAACTCCCAGATTTACCATCCGTGAAGCCTTTCTCGAGTATCTTCTCTTTTTTATCATCTGGGATACCTATCCCATCATCTTCAAATATGATCACTGCTTCCTCATCCTTTGGTAGAACTCTAATCTTAATCTTATCACAATCCGAATGTTTTATCGAATTTTCAATGAGATTAGAAAATAGCGTCTCTAATAAAGGACTAGCTTTGACCTGAAGTTCTTCTTTTTTCATTTCTAAATCTATATCGATTTCTTCAAGTAGAGTTTCGTATTTCGAAAAAATTTCATTCATTAGAGGTTGGATATAGATGTCTTGAGTCTTCTTTTCTTCTTCAAGCCTTCTGAGCTTTTCGACTTTTTCTATTATGTTTTGTGCCTCATTTACAACCCTTATGGTTTTATCTATCAATTCCTCCTCTTCAAATTTGTCTTTTAAAAGCTTTAGATAACCTTTTGCTATCTGTGTTTTATTGCCCACATCATGTTGAAGCATAGTATGGAAGAATTTTTTTCTTTCTCTAGCTTCCCTTCTATCCGTTATGTCTCTAATAATTGAAATTATTCTAGTATCACCATTAATATCATATGTATTCAGACTTACCTCAGTAAAAAATTCAGTACCGTTCCTTTTCTTATGTACCCACTCAAAAAAAGGTGCTTCGACTTCCAAAGCCTTCTCTATTTTTTCTAAAGCTTTTTCCTTTGAATTTCTTCCATCGGGTTGTTCCTCAGGAGAGAGGTCCCACGGGGTTTTACCGATGATTTCCTCACGATCACAGCCAAACATCTCTTCGGCCTTCTCATTACAGTCTATGAATTGTTCGCGGTCCATTATAGTTATAGCATCGTTCGCCGACTCGAATATGGTTCTATATCTCTCCTCACTTTTCGCGAGTTCCCTTTCCATCACCTTCATTTCGGTTACATCTATGATGATACCTTCAAGATACAAATCTCCCTCATCATTCCTGACACCTTTTCCTCTCTCCCAAACCCATCTCATATCCCCTTCAGCCGTTTGTATCCTGTAAGTGATCTTAAATCGTTCGTTTTCTTGGATAGCTTCTTCGATCTTGTTTCGGACCTTTTTTCTATCTTCTGGTGATATGAGGTCTATATAAGAAGTCTCTTTATTATCTACTAGGTCTTCAGGATAATATCCAGTCACTTCCTTACAACCTTCACTCATAAATTTCATCGTGTAGTATTCGTCGTTCAAGCACCGATAGGCGACACCGGGGGCGTTACCTAGAAGGTTTTGAAGTAGGCCGTGTTGTTCTTCTAGTTCTTCCTCCACTTTTTTCTTCTCTGATATCTCTCTAATATTGCACTGGATGACCTCTTCACCGCCGGCACGATAAACGTTGCTAACGAACTCTACAGGTATCTTTTTACCCCTTTTAGTTTCAAGCGGTAAATCATCATATCGGACATATCCCTGATCTCTGAGCTCCTTTAACTTGTCCCGATTTTCACATATCTGCTCAAAACTTCCTATTTCCCAAATCTTCTTTTCCTGGAGTTCATCCAAGGAATAATCTAGAATTTCTCTTATATATGGGTTAGCGTCTTTTATCTCCCCAGTTGCAGAATTCAGTATCAATATGCCGTCCTTGGCTGATTCGAAAAGCCTGCGATATCTCTCCTCGCTTTTTTGGAGTGCCTCGACAGCCTGTTTCTGCTCCGTTATATCTACAAAGTATCCTAAATAATATTTAACATCACCTTCCTCTCTAATAATTTTAGTATAGTTCTTGACCCAGATAGTTTCTCCATTCTTTTTTATCAAACGGTACGGTCTGTGATTGATTCTATCTGCTCCGAAATCAAGATGCCGCTCGACCTCTCTTTTCAATTGGACAAAATCATTTTTTGGAAGTATATCAGCATAACTTATATCGCCGCTGATCATCTCTTCCTGACCATACCCCAACAGATATTCCACATTCGGCGTGACGTATTCAATCGGATAGTTTTCTTTAGATCTCCATTTGAATAGGATAGTCGGGCCTTCTACAAAGAGATCACGTTCCTCTTCAAGCGTTTTTTCCGCCGTCATCCTTCTTCTCGCGAGGGAGATATCATCGACTACCTCTTCTAGTAGTTCTATTTCTTTTTTAGATAGTGACCTTTTTGGTCTATGACATACTATCAAAAATCCAAATAATTCCTCATCAGAAGTCATGGGCACCAAAACCGTATGATGATCGATATCTTCTTCAGGATAATCGCAGAAACTGCAGTAATCTTTCATACCTTCGATCATGACAGTTGAATGAGTCTTCATAGCTTCTTTCACACATTCGGGAGCATCGCCCTCGCCTTTTTTCGTTACTTCCCAATTCCAGTGTTCGTGTTCTCCTGAACTCGCAAAGGGTTTTATCTTTCCGTCGCCATCATCGAAAAGAGCTATCTCTACATTCAGATAACCGCCGGTTTCGAGGAGAACGTCGCACGATTTTTCGATCAGCGAAGAAACATCATCCTCTTCAAAAATCAGTCTGTTGATATTACGGATAGACATCAGCAGTGAATTGATCTCAACTAGATCCTCCGCAGTCTCTTTATGTTTGATCTCCTGAACTATCGCATCCGCTAAAATACTATATCGTGTTGTTGGATCCCCTCCTTTCATGACATAACGGTTCGCGCCTAGATTAAGAGCTTCCATGGCTATTTCTTCCCTTCCCCTCCCAGTAAAAATTAGGAATGGTATGGAATTTCCCCTTTGCTCCCGAAGTTCTCTCAGAAATTCTATTCCGTCCATCTCAGGCATCATGTAATCGGAAACCACGGCATCGTAATGATCTTCTTCCAAGAGTTCTAGAGCCTTCTGAGCCGATTCTACCTTAAATACTTCCAACTCTTCCTTTTCCTCTTCCAAGCATTCTTTAGCCTGATCCAAAAGACTAGTATCGTCATCAACGAACAGTACTCTCATGTTTCCCCAAATATAACTACCTTCTACACACGATATATATTTTATGTTCATCGATAGGATGTAGTTAGACCAGACAGTTAGGAGAAAGAATATCTAGCTAAATAGATACCAGCACAATCGTGAATATTTCAATTTACCGAGAACAGGAATCTTTGATTCCTTCGAGTGCACACATTTTTCGTAGAAAAATGTCGGAACAAAGTTCCAACTTCCTCAAAATTAAAATTTTGAGAAATGGGGGCACGGGGATTTGAACCCCGATCGACGGGTTTCCTCCACGCAAGGAGCGACCTTACGTGTGTTCGAATCACGGGTCACCGCTCCAGTTAATCA
>SL_8KL_010_SEDDRAFT_10003339_pt1 | contig 13271 bp, 16 predicted proteins | sample SodLakKL_010_SED_4_FD_11160 | JGI IMG/M metagenome (IMG submission 11160) | reverse complement strand
CAAGAAAGGCACAAAATATATGGCTCAAATAAGTGTTGAAAAAGTGGCTTCCGAAACGACCGGTGATGGGGTTATGGGTGTTGATTTAGGCTTAAAAGTCCCCGCGGTGGCAGTAACGGAAGCAGGAAAAACGAAGTTTTTTGGCAATGGTAGACAAAATAAATACCTAAAAAGAAAACATCGAGCCACACGGAAAGCCTTAGGCAAAACCAAGAAACTTCAGGCCATTAAAAATCTTAATGACAAGGAACAACGCTGGATGAAAGATCAAGACCATCAAATAAGCAGACGAATTATCAATTTTGCAGTCCAAAATAATGTTTCGGTCCTTCGATTAGAAAAACTGACGAACATCCGAAACACGGCAAGAACAAGCCGTAAAAACGAAAAGAATCTGCATACATGGTCTTTCTATCGGTTAGCGGGGTTCATTGAGTATAAAGCACAGTTGGAAGGGATTGTAGTGGAGTATGTTAATCCCAAGTATACCAGTCAAACGTGTCCGATTTGTGCTGCGCGAAATAAAGTGAAAGATCGAGATTATACATGTTCCTGTGGATACCATACCCATAGGGACCGAGTGGGTGCGATGAATATCATTCATGCACCTGTGGTAGATGGTAACAGTCTATCAGCCTAGAGTACTATAGGTACTGCTCTAGGAGGGGTAATGGCATACCCTAAACTTGAGGACCGACTCACCTGCTAGAAATAGACGGGTGTTTAATCATTCAAGAATCCCCTTCCTTTAGGTATGGGGAGTGTCAATTCTCTTCTTCCGGTAATCCATCAAATTCATTTTTCTTCGTTTCGAGCCATTTTTTTATCTCTTCCGGGTTATCCTTAATCAGACTCATCTCATTTATTGCGTATAGATGGTCCTCATCCCCTTTTTGCAGCATCTCCATACAATGCCTCCTACATGATTTTGCCAGTTCTTCGAATGTATACCCATGAAATTTCTTATTGCATGCGCCTCCAAGTTGACTGCAAGTCATGGTTTTCATATACACTACCTCCTTGATTATCTGCTTATCGCTGCTTTATTTTTCTCGTGCATTCACTTTATTATTCTGTGGATAAACCAATGCTTCGTCCGGAATCATTGTAAAATAATTTTTTAAAGCCGGTTCATAATTATTATACCCTATTATTTTATCTGTAAAATTCACCAAAGAACTCTAAAATAGCTGTGAGCCTTGAAAACTAATGGCTAATGAAATTAAGAAATCTTGAATAATTTCTTAATTTTTTCTACAAAAATATATTGACTACACAATATTTGTATAGTACAATTAAATTCGAGGAGGAGATTTCATGAAAAAAGATCCGATGGAACAAGAACTAAACAATATAGAGTGCTGTACGGAAGATGTGGGGATTATGACACAAAAGCTTGTGAGGGTAATACAGATATTTGAACGGGATCAGATAAAACCCTTTGGATTTACGACATCCCAGTGCTATGTGCTGCTGGAACTGAAAAATACCGATAGTCTCACGATGAATGAGCTTAGTGAAAAAATGAACTTAAATACCAGTACTATGACCAGAATCATCAACAATTTGGTTAGGGATGGGTATGTTCAGCGATTAAAAGACGAAAGCGATCGGAGGATTGTTATCACTAAACTGACGGAAGAAGGGTTAAAGGCAGCTAAGAACCTGGATGAATCCATTATGAATTATTACCGGAAAATTATAGAGAACTTACCGGAGGGACAAATAGAAGAAGTGCTGAGATCCGTCGAATTATTGATTGAGGCCTTTGAAAAGGCCAATCCAAATTGCTGCTGATGATGGGAAAGAAGATGTGACTTTACTGAATAAAGAGGTGATTCAGATGGCGATGCTACGGTAAAGCCTTTGCGGTAGAATAAACGTTGCCGGTATTGTAATGAAAGGAGGACTATCATGTATAAGAAACGATCCTTAAAAGAGCTTTACCGATTGGCAAAAGGAGAAAGCAGCGGTTGTTGCGACAACGAATCCAAAGCAAAAGAATGCTGTGCAACAGAGGAGGCGCCTGCCTGCTGTGATGCAGAAAATAAGAATGAAGGCTGTAGTCAGTAAAAGCAGCCCCTATACTTGTACCATACAAATAAAAACAACTACAAGGCTTATGGAAATATTAATTATTATTGAAAAATCGGGAACTGGGTTATATGGAAAAACCAAACTAGAGTTATCTCAATGAAAGGAGTGCCAAAATGAATGAAATAATGTACATTCTGGATTTCGTATTCGAAGCCATCCGCAGTATCGGATTGTTCTTTATTATAGGAATTGCCATTGCGTCACTGATCAAAACCTTTCAGCTGGACGTATATCTTAGAAAAGTCTTTGAGTCCAATAAAAGAGCCTCCATACCCATCGCTTCCGGCACGGGTACCTTTAGTCCGCTGTGTTCCTGTGGAGTGATTCCCGCGATTGCCGCACTATTGGCGTCAGGCGTACCACTTGCACCGATTATGGCCTTTTGGATTACCTCTCCGCTGATGGATCCGGAATCCTTCGTGCTGACCTACGGACTGCTTGGAAAGGAAATGGCTGTTGCGAGAGTGATCGCCGCCTTAGGTATTGGCTTGGCCGCAGGGTATACTACCTTATATTTTACCCGTCAAGGGCTGCTGAATAATCAAGTGTTAAAGAATTTCAACAATCAGGCATCCCCTGCAATCGATCCGGGAGCGGCGCTGGATAAATATCAATTAGCCATCGTCAGACTGTTTCAATTTCTGATAAACTTTAAAGATCTGGGGATATTCGTCGGTAAGTTTATTCTCATCGCCTTTGTACTGGAGGCGCTGATGCTCAAATACGTCCCGATGGACTGGGTGGGTCGGGTCCTTGGAAGCCATAATCCCTACGGGCCGCTGCTTGCAGCCCTGATCGGAGTGCCGGCTTATGCCAGCAGCATTTCCGCCATGCCGATTGTTCGGGGACTGATGGACTTAGGCATGGATAAGGGCACGGCCCTGTCCTTTATGATCGGAGGCGGAGCCACGTCAATCCCGGCAATGGTGGCGGTATATTCCATCGTGAAAAGAAGAACTTTCATGCTGTACATCACATTTAGTATGGCAGGGGCTGTAGCAGCGGGTTATCTTTACCGTCTGTTTTAGTGAAGGGCAGCGGGACAGCGGGACGGAGTGATTGTCCCCCCTAAGCAAGAGCAGATTTATCGACTATTGAACATCAGATTGGAACATAAGCCCCCACGGGGCGGATCCATTGCGTTTGAATGTATTTACAAACATAATATGATACAATAATAGCAAAAAACAATAAGAAAAAAGGATCGGAACAATGGGATTATTCTAAAAGAGTCGCAAGGAAGCATGGCAACGAAATTCCCTGAAGGGGTTAAGTAACTGTATTTTCAGGATCATGGGGGGATTAAGGAGGAAAGACGATTGGTTGCCCTGTTCTTTCTGTTTGGAGAAGTGCTGAAGAAAATGCATGAAATGAATTCCATCGGAAACATCGATCCTCAAGTGGAGTATAAATAACCGGGGAGACCGAGAAACGCAACCGTTGTGAGTCTTTGATGCAAAGCAGCGGACTTGTTATTTATAATTTCAACGTCATACTTCTGACGGTGGTATTGCTTCTGACGAGATAAATATCGGCAACAGAATTTCAAGAGGCCAGCAGTATTCTCTTAGAAGTTTAGCATGTGAAAATAAGGGTAAACGATTACTATAATTTTATAAAGGAGGTAATCAACATGAAAATCTTGGTAGGATATGATGGTTCCGAAGGCAGTAAAAAAGCACTGGAAATGGCAAGAAAATTGATATACACCTGTGTTGTTTCTGAAATTACTATGATTCATGTAGAAAAAAAGAGTGCTATTAAATATGCACCCTATGAAGAAATAGTAAAAATGGAGGATATGGAGAACACCGCAGAGGAAGTTTTCGGAGAACACTATAAAGAGTGGACGGATTCTACGGAAAACATTGAAAATACTAAGATTGAACTTAAAATCATAAAGGGAGACGGGCCGGCTCAGGTTCTGGCGGATTATGCAGAGGAGAGAGAGTACGATCTGATTGCTGTGGGTGCAAGAGGAGCCACTGGATTGAATAAATGGAGACCCGGCAGTGTGAGCAAGTCAATAGTGGATAATTGCTGTACAAGTGTATTGGTTGTAAAGTAGCATAGTCTGGACCGCCTGGTTTCTGCGGGTCCGAAGTCTATGAAATGGAACCGTGTCTGAACCGATAGGGAAAGTCGGCCGTGGAGGAAGAAGGCACCAAAAATTGATTTCCAAAAAAATAGAGGAGTTACAGATTTCTTTGTCCTATTAATTTAGCGCGGAGCTGGATTTAGATCAGATTGTGCAATCGAAGTTCGATTGGGACCCCGTAGGCCATTATAACCGACCGGAAATTTTTGATTTTAAAATTAGGGGAAAATAATGTTCGGACCGTAACATGACAAGTTGGCTAGGCTATAGGACTGTGGAATCAATACAATTTACAGGAGGGAATGAAATGCTGAAAAAGATCACCGAGGGAATTTACTTGTTAGACCATGAACGGGAAACGGATCGCCCCTCCCTAGGACTGATTGTTGGAGAAAAAGGCAGTATGGTTGTGGACAGCGGGAACTCTCCCGAACATGCGGAGGAATTTTTACAGGAAGCTAAAAAAGTAACGAAGGGACCGATAAAATACGTAGGCATTACCCACTGTCACTGGGATCATATCATGGGAATGGAGAAGATGAATATCCCTTCCGTGGGAAGCGGGAAAACCCAACGTCGACTGAAGGATATGAGGGACTGGAAATGGGATGATGCCTCCCTGGAAAAACAGAAACAGGAGGGAGTATTCAATGATTTTGTAATCGATGCCATTAAAGGAGAAATGAAGGAAGAACAAAGAAAGGATTTCAGGGTATCCCCCATGGATATAATTTTCGAAGGAAAACTTACTTTTGGCCTCGGGAACACCACATGCGAAATGCTGGAGATGGACGGGCCCCATACGGAGGATACAACACTGATCTATGTTCCGGAAAGGAAGGTGCTCTTTCTTGGAGATTCTATTTACGGTGCGCGAAAAAATGGGAAATACGGCTATGACCGGGAAAAGCTGTTTATGCTGATTGATGTCATACGGTCTCTGGATGTGGTCCATTACATTGTATCCCACGAATCCATCCTTGATCAAAAGGAGATGGAGGATTTTTTTGCAGAGCTGGAGCGGGCCTCAAAGGCAGCGGGCTCAGAAACCTCTGCGAAAGAAGGAGAGAAACAGTTTAAGAAATTGTTCAATCGGGAGCCCAAAGGAGATGAGTTCTTTTATATTGAATGTTTTTGCAATTGGAACTAATTCATACTTAGCCTTGGGAGGAAGAGCGAAACGAGCAGAAAATGGTGGCATGGCTTAGGGATAAGCGGATTCATCGGTTATACGGATAACTTCCAATAAATCCATAGAAATTGGGTATATATTAAAAAGTGGTAAGTAGTGAGAATGACTGGAGGGGTATCCGATGAAAAAAAGCAAGAAATGGATAATAGTTTTTGTGTTGATTTTGCTAGGAGGTATGGTTTTAAGCAGCGGGATGGGACCAAGAAATAGAGGGCCGGGAATGATGCGGTCCAGCCACGTTTTTGTTGATAATGAATATGAATATTTGGTGCATATGATTCCCCATCATCAAGAGGCGGTAGATAATGCAAAAATTCTAAGAGACAATACGGAGCGGGAAGAGATGCGGGATTTTGCTGAAGAAATCATTCAAACCCAAAGGGAAGAAATTGAACGGATGCAGGGTTTTCTTGAGGACTGGTATCCCGATGAAGAACATGAAGTCGGCTATGAACCGATGATGGGAGACTATGAAAACCTAACCGGCGAGGAATTGGATCGGGCATTTTTGGAGGATATGATACCTCATCATATGGAAGCCGTCATGATGTCGCAACAGTTATTAATGCGGAGATTAGCGGAGCATGAAGAGGTGGCGGATTTAGCCCGGGACATCAGAAACAGTCAGCGAGATGAAATTCATCAAATGGAGGGCTGGTTATCAAACTGGTATGATGATTCTTCCTGGATGGCCTCGGATAACAATTCCACCTGGATGACTTGGGACAATGGTTCCGGAGGCATGATGAGAAGGACCGTGTGGCCGAATTTGCTTTTGTGGGGAGGATTTATTTTAATCGTCATCGTTCTGATCGTGTTTCTTTTGTTTAACAAAACCCGGACCCATAATAAGTCGCAATTTTCCACCGGTCAATCGGCAAAAGAGATACTGGATACTCGATTAGCTAAAGGGGAGATTTCGGAAGAAGAGTACCAAAAGAAGCGCAGAACTTTAGAAGAATAAAAAAGCAAGTACAGTCCCGGATTACCTTGGTACAAAAAATAGAGAACAGCACATAAAATTCACAGTGCTGTTCTCTATTTTTTATTAAGTCGAACTTGCATTTAAAACATCCTTTGCTTGGGGTCCTTAGGTCACTTCCTCTTCATGAATAACCTTTGTTAGTGCATTCCATGTCCAAACTGTGGGATTCTACCGGATGGCTCAATGTGGGATCCCTCATGGTGGTCCATTGATTTGAATATGGGAGAGTTGGTGTTAGCCCCTGCATTTCCGGGAATCATGATGTGTCCATGCATTCTTGAAAAATGTAAATCTTCGTTTGATGTGTGAACAACCATACCGCCCATATCATCCATTTCCATCACTTCAAAGGCCGGATTTCTGTCATTCGCTTTGGCTTCAACGCCGTTTTCTGCTGCAAAAGCTACCCCGGTTGATGTCAATATAATCAGTAACATCGTTACAATAGTAAATACTTTTTTCATCGTAGTCCACCTTTCTGATTGCGTAATTGATAAATATTATCAATTACAGTATAACATACATTTATCGTAAAATGTCAAGAAACTTTAAAAGTACTTACAAGCAGGGGCCCTGATTTGGAGTAAGAGATAAGAAATGATAAAAGTTGGCACGGGAATTGCAACTATAATTAGCAGGAGGGAGATTCATGGAGAATATAGGTATTGTGAAAAAAACCGAAGGCAATGAAGCGGTTGTGGAAATTCAGCGAACCAGTGCCTGCGGAGAAAGCTGTGCATCCTGCAAAGGAGGCTGCATACCGACAAAAAACTATGTGGAGGCATTAAACCTTCCGGAAGCTAAAAAAGGGCAACGGGTAAAGATTGAACTGCAAACAAAAAAAGTACTGAATGCGGCAATCATTATGTATCTTATGCCCCTGTTAAGTATTTTTATCGGGGTGTTGCTGGGGATTTGGGCCGGAGGAAATATGGGAGACGGAAGCAATCAAGAGGCGGTGGGTATCGCAACCGGACTGGCTTTCCTCGGACTGTCCTTCGTCGGTATCCGGATTTGGGACCGCAGCCGAAAAAACAGCAAAAAAGTAGAGATCGTGATTTCAAAAATTATTGAATGAACAGATTGAATGAAAAATAAGAGTAAAGGATCTGAAAAAAGAGGAGGTGAGTCCTTTGAAGAAGTTTTTTAAAAACATGTTAGCGTCTATTGAAGAGGCGAACAAGCAAAATTTCGGCAATAAAAAAATGGACTGTTGCGATTTAAACCAAGGGAATAATGAAAAATCGAAAACATCCAGGCAGGGCAAATCAAATGCAAAGAGTGCAAAGCAGTGATTCAATAACTGTGGGAAATGCTACACTCCATGTGGGCTTTACCACAGGGTAGGACAAAATTTTAAAAGAGGTGATATAAATGTACTGGAACCACCACGGAATGATGGGAGGCTATTGGATTATGATGTTTATATTTATTGTTATAGTGATCGTGGCCGTTTATTTGTTTATGGATTCAAAGAACAGTAAATCCGGTAGTAATAACGGATCCGGTTCTTATCGGGAGAGAAATTCCGAAGAACGGGCACTGGAAATCTTAAATGAACGATTTGCCAAGGGTGAAATTGATGAAGAAGAATATCAGAGCAAGAAAAGACTGCTGCAAAACAAGTAAAAACCCGTTATTAAGGCTCAGTGGAATTCCGCTGGGTCTTAATTTTTAGGGTGTGTTGCGTAGAGTATACGGGGTATATAAACTGTATGATATGCCACAGTAAAAGGAAAATTGAGGTGATAAGGGATGAAGAAAAGAACAAGAACCGCACAGAAACTGCAGATGATTCCCAATAAACGGGCTTTCGGACTTATTATTCTGCTGCTAATTTTGATCACGGCTTTTCATTATTTCACGGAGTCCAGAGATTGGCAACTCCATGATTTTTTCAGAAGGCTCTATTACTTTCCGATCATCATCGCGGCCTTTAAATTTCATCTTCGGGGGGCGCTGGTGGTTTCAGTCCTCACGGTGATTCTTTATGCTCCTCATTTACTGGTTTATTTCGGGGAGTTGAATATGGAACTGGTCAATCAATTATTGGAGGCGGTTATGTTTGTAGTACTAGGTCTTATCACCGGATATCTGGTAGAGGAGGATTACAAAGCCCGTCGGGGTCTGGAGGACCAGATAATCAAAGTCGGGAACTTGGAAAAATACACCCGGAACCTTCTAAACAGTATTGATACCGGGGTGGTGGCTTTTGGTGAAGAGGGAAATTTACAGTCGATGAACAAGGAAGCCCATCGAATATTTTATTCCCGGGAAAACGCACACCGCTTTATTCGTAAGAGTCAAATTAAAAAGAAGCTGCAACAGGCGATCGAGACCGGGAAGACCTATTCCGGGACGGAAACTGCTTACAAAGCGAAGACGGGTCCCATGCTTTTTCTGAAGACCACCATTTTTCCGGTGCGGGACCTGTCGGATCGAATTGAAGGGGCCGTCCTTATGATCGAGGACGTAACCATACTTAGAGAACTGGAAGAACAGGTACGCCGGGGAGAACGGCTGGCCGCCGTGGGAGAACTGTCCTCGGGTGTGGCCCATGAGATTCGAAATCCCTTAGGCATTATCAAAACCATCAGTCAATCCATCAAAGAGGAAAATACCGATGAAGAGATTAAGGAAAGCCTAGAGATCATCGAACATGAAATTAACCGGGCCAATAAAGTAGTGGAGGGCCTACTGGACTTTGCCAAGCCGGGGAGGTTGAAAATAGACGAAATTTCTCTTGAAAAGCTGTTAAGGGATTTGGAGCTGATGACCGGGAAACTGGCGGAACAAAAAGGACTTCGTTTGATTGTAGAGCCCATGGATCAAGACTATATTATTGAAGGAGATCCGGACAAGCTGAAGCAGGGGCTTTTGAATCTGGTGTTAAACGGGATTCAAGCAATGGAAGAGCAGGAAATAAAAGAAGCGGAAAGGCAAGAAAGAGAAATGCATGAAGTGGTTAGGCAGGATGGGGATACAGAAGAAACCGGAACGATGCGTATTCAGTTGACAGAGCCGAAGGCGGATAAGTCTCCAAGTGAAAAGAGGATCCGATTGGTCATCAAGGATCAAGGAACCGGCATTGATCCGGAAAACCGGAACAAGATTTACGATCCTTTTTTTACCACAAAGGATCAGGGGTCGGGGCTGGGACTTTCCATTACCCACCGGATCATCGAGGAGCATCAGGGAAGTTTGGAAATCAGGAGTGAGCCGAATAAAGGCACCGAAGTCATAATCGAGCTGCCCTACATTGCCAGGGAGGGACAAAAGGATGTATAAAATACTGATTGTAGATGACGAAAAAAATATGCGCTGGGCCATTAAACGGGCCTTTAAAAATCAGCCCTATGATTTTCTGGAGGCCGCTGACGGGGAAGAGGGGATAAGGGTTTTTGAAAAGGAGCAGCCGGACCTTGTGCTGATGGATTTGAAAATGCAGAAAATGGACGGTCTAACCGCCCTGGAGAAAATGAAAACCCTGGAAAAAGACATGGAAAAGGATATCCCCGTAGTGATGATTACCGCCCATGGGAGCGCAGAATCCGCCGTGGAGGCTATGAAGCACGGAGCCCTGGACTATATCTCCAAACCCTTTGATGTGGAGGAACTTCGAATCATTCTTCAAAAAGCCCTGGAATTTAAGGGGCTGCAGGATAAGGTGAACTATCTGGAAGAAGTATTGGAGATGAAACAGGGGAAGCCGATCATCGGGAAAAGCGAGAAAATGAACGATGTATTAAAAATGGTCCATCAGGTGGCAAAAACCGATGCTACGGTACTGATCCTCGGGGAAAGCGGTACGGGAAAGGAGATCATTGCGGATACCATCCATCGAAACAGTGAGCGGCGTCAGGGCCCTTATGTGAAGGTAAACTGCGGGGCCATCCCGGAAAATCTGTTGGAAAGTGAACTCTTCGGCTATGAAAAAGGAGCCTTTACCGGAGCGGTGAAACGTAAAATCGGAAAATTTCAACGGGGCGAGGGAGGAACGATTTTTTTGGATGAGATCGGAGAGTTGAGCCTCCCTATGCAGGTGAAAATCCTCCGGGTACTGCAGGAGCGGGAAGTGGAACCCGTGGGAGGCACGGAAACCTATACGGTGGATACGCGAATCATTACGGCTACGAACCAAAACCTTTATGAAAAAGTTCAAAAGAAGGAGTTTCGGGAGGATTTATATTACCGACTAAACGTATTTCCCATAGAACTTCCCCCCCTTCGGGAGCGAAAAGAAGATATTGCCCTGTTGGCGAAGCACTTTTTACAAAAGTATCAGCAGGAGCTTGGGAAAAAAGATGTAAAAATCTCCAAGGAAGCCCTGGAGGCATTAATGGATTATCATTGGCCCGGAAATATTCGGGAGTTGGAAAACATTGTGGAGCGGACCCTGATCATCAGCAGCAATCAAATAATCGATAAGAAGGATTTACCCCCGGGGCTCATNACCCATGGCACTTCGCCATCCTCCGATTCGGAGTCTCCCGGNGAAGTAGCCTTCCAACTGCCCGAGGAAGGGATTAATTTGGAGGCCTTAGAGAAGGATTTAATTCTGCAGGCCCTAGAACGTACAGAGTACAACCAGACCCGGGCGGCAAAACTGCTGGGCATCAGCCGTCATACATTACTGTATCGGATGGAAAAATATCATTTGAAAAAATAAGAGATAAGTAAAGGAAAGGGGTGTAAGAAGCATGAAACATGAAAAGAAAGATCATTCCAAGGAGCATAGCACAGCTGAGCAGGACCAAGGCAAAAGGGATAAGGGCCATGGAGGGCAGGAAAACCATAGCAGTAAGGAAAAACACGGGGGACATGATGACCATCACGCGATGATGGTTGCGGATTTTAAGAAACGATTTTTTGTTTCCTTTATCCTGATGATTCCCATTCTGTTACTGTCGCCGATGATCCAGATGTTCATGGGCGTGGACTTCCGGTTTGCCGGGGATTCCTATCTGCTTTTCATTCTCTCGACCCTGCTGTTTTTCTATGGGGGAAAACCATTTCTCGCCGGAGCGGTAGAGGAGTTTAAGAAAAAATCACCGGCGATGATGATGCTCATTGCCTTAGCCATCACGGTGGCTTATGTTTACAGCTCACTGACCGTATTTGTACTTCCCGGAGACGAGTTTTTCTGGGAGCTGGCAACTTTGATTGTCATCATGCTTCTGGGTCACTGGATTGAAATGAAATCCATCATGGGAGCTTCCAACGCCTTAAATGAACTGGTAGAGCTAATGCCGGAGACCGCCCATCGGATTGGAGATAAGGGGGATACGGAAGAGGTCCCCCTAAACCATTTAAAAACCGGAGACAGGGTACTTGTCAAACCCAGTGAAAAGGTGCCGATTGACGGAGAGGTTTACGAAGGCAGTTCCTCCGTGGACGAATCGATGGTTACCGGAGAATCGGTTCCCGTGGATAAGAAAGAGGGGGATGAAATTGTGGGAGGGTCCATTAACGGTGACGGCGTCTTAAAGTTTACGGTAAGCCGCGTGGGGGATGAGACCTTTCTTTCCCAGGTAATCAAAATGGTTAAGGAAGCTCAGGAGTCCAAATCCAGATCCCAGCGACTGGCGGATATTGCGGCCAAATGGCTATTTTACATTGCCGTGACAGCAGGACTTGTCACATTTACTCTGTGGATGGTGATCGGAGGAGACGTGGAGTTTGCCATTGTTCGGGCGGTAACCGTCGTCATTATTTCCTGTCCTCATGCCCTGGGCCTTGCGACCCCATTGGTAACAGCAGTTTCCACAAGTATCGGAGCAAAAAAAGGGCTGTTGGTCCGAGATCGGGCGGCCTTTGAAAATGCGCGGAAAATTAACGCCATCATCTTTGATAAAACCGGAACACTGACGGAAGGGCAGTTTGGCGTTACAGACATGCAAGAAGTTGGAACGTCAAAGGAAGAGCTGCTGTCCATCGCTTACTCCGTTGAACTGAACTCCGAGCATCCCATTGCGAAGGGCATTGTAAATAAGGGCAAGGAAGAAAATGCGAAAAAAATGGAAGTTTCGGACTACCAAAACCTTACGGGAAAAGGACTGGAAGCAAAGGTCGACGGACGAAATATTAAAGTGGTCAGCCCCGGTTATATGCGTGCAGAAAGCATTTCCTTTGACGATGAACATTATGAGCGAATGGCTAAGGAAGGCAAAACCGTAGTTTTCGTCCTTGAGGATCAAAAGCTGCTGGGCTTTATAGCTTTATCCGACATTATCCGGGAATCTGCAAAGGAAGCAGTGGCAAAACTTAAAAGTATGGGGATTGAGTCCATTATGCTTACCGGGGACAATCAACGTGTTGCGGATCATGTGGGAAGGGAAATCGGAATCGATTCAGTTATTGCCGAGGTTCTGCCCGGAGAAAAGGCAGAAAAGGTTGACGCCCTTCATCAAGAGGGTAAGATTGTGGCCATGACCGGTGACGGTGTGAACGATGCCCCGGCCCTGGCAAAGGCGAATTTAGGGATTGCCATCGGGGCAGGGACCGATGTTGCCATTGAAACGGCGGATGTGATTCTGGTCAGAAGCAACCCCTTGGATGTAGTCAATATCCTGAAACTATCCCGGGCAACCTACAGAAAAATGCTCCAGAACCTTGCCTGGGCAACGGGATATAATATTGTTGCGATACCCCTTGCCGCGGGGATCCTTTATAATCAGGGAATCATCATCAGTCCAGCGGTAGGTGCGGTACTGATGTCCCTTAGTACCGTAATTGTAGCCATTAATGCACGGTTGTTAAAGATCAGCTAAGAGAGAATAAAGGGAAAGAATATAAGAATATAGCAAACTCCGGAGAGAATTATAAGCTCCGGAGTTTTTTTGGCACGGAAGTTGCTTTATAGATAGTGGTACGCAACAAACAACAAAAATAGGAGGTAT
>SL_8KL_010_SEDDRAFT_10003338_pt1 | contig 13273 bp, 11 predicted proteins | sample SodLakKL_010_SED_4_FD_11160 | JGI IMG/M metagenome (IMG submission 11160) | reverse complement strand
CCGCCGTAACTCAACCCCCGGTGAAAATGAAATTAGACAGGCGATTGAAGGTAACCTCTGCCGCTGCACCGGTTACGAACAAATAATCGAAGCAGTCCTCGATTTAACAGGCCAACTCGATGAAAGAGAGGAGTTAAAGTATGCGTGAAGACACTCCCCAGGAAGAACTTAACTACGTTGGTAAAGGAACTGAACGAGTTGATACAACTGAAAAATTAACTGGAAAGGCCAAATACACCGGCGATTTGCGCATGCCCGGCATGCTCCACGCCGCCGTCAAACGCAGTCCTCATGCTCGCGCAAAAATTAATAACATCGACACCTCCGACGCTGAAGCCATCCCCGGTGTCCACGCCGTTGTAACCGGAAAAGAATTTGATTACAAACTCGGTCTCTACCTGGTCGATAAGGATGTTCTCGCCCGGGAACGTGTCCGCCACCACGGTGAGGCAGTTGCTGCCGTCGCCGCAGAATCTCCCGGTTTGGCCGAGCAAGCAGTGAAAAAAATTGACGTTGATTACGAAGTTGAAGAACCTGTTCTTGACGCCCTCGAAGCTATTGAGGATGACGACAAGCTTGTTCACCCCGAACTGGACGACTACGATTACTTTGAGCCCGCCTTCTCCCCTCAACCCGGCACTAACGTCGCCAACCACACTAAGATCCGTAAAGGCGACGTAGAACAAGGTTTTGAAGAGGCTGACCACGTAATTGAACGGGAATACACTAATCCCAACGTCCAGCACGTACCGATGGAAACACACGTCGCCGTGGCAAGCTGGAAGGAACAGGATGAGCTTGATGTCCATACATCATGTCAGTCCCCCTTCACCGTCCGCAATCTTCTCTGCGTCGCTTTTGACCTGCCCCATACAAATGTTCATGTAGAAGTTCCTTACGTTGGTGGCGGGTTTGGTGGTAAAGCGGGAATTGGTGTCGAACCTCTGGCCGCCTGTCTGTCTAAAAAAGCTAATGGCCGGCCGGTAAAACTGGAAGCCAGCCGCGAGGAAGAGTTCAGTCTACTTCCCTGCCGCAGCGGACTAACCTACCGGATTAAATCCGGTGTTACCGAAGACGGTGACCTCGTGGCCCAAAAAATGACAATGTTCTGGGACTCCGGCGCTTACGCCGATTATGCCGTTAATGTCACACGGGCATCGGCTTACTCGGCTTCCGGCCCCTACGAAATTCCCAACGCCCACGTCGATGCTTATACGATTTACACAAATAAACCCTACGGCACTGCTTACCGTGGTTTCGGACACGTTGAGTTCTCCTGGGGTCTTGAACGACACATGGACTTACTTGCTGAAACTATTGATATGGATCCACTTGAATTTAGAAAACAAAACGCTCTCAAACCCGGTTCCATTACGATTACCGGCGAGAAGATAGTGGAAAACACCGGCAATGTAACTAAGTGCATGGAAGCGGCCGCTGAGGCCATAAATTATGGCGAACTCACGCCTGAAGAAAAAAAGCGACAGGAAGAGACGGGAATGAAGATCGCCAAATCCGTCTCCGCTCTGCACAAGGCGCCGGCTATGCCCTCCTTCACTGCAACCGCCGCCGAACTGCGCATGAACGAAGATGGCTCTATAAATGCCGATCTATCTCTAACGGAATACGGACAGGGAACTTACACCGCCCTCACCCAGATTATTGCTGAGGAACTGGGCTTCCCGCCGGAGCGTATCAACCTGAGCATTAAAGGGGATACGGACAAGGCGCCCTACGACTGGCAGACAGTCGCTTCCAAGGGCCTGCTGATGTCCGGTAACGCCTGCATTAAGGCTGCGCGCGATCTGCTTGAGAAGGCCTACCAGGACGCCTCTGAAGTCCTACGCGCCGACCCCTGTGACCTCGACCATAACGAAAACGAAATTTACATTAAACATCACCCCGAAGAATCCGTAACTTTCTCAGAACTTGCTGTTGGGTATGCTTATCCAACCGGCGAAGGTATCGGCGGCCCGATTATCGGTGTCGGACGCTACATGGCCCAGGGGTTGACCAATCTTGATAAAGAGACCGGCCAGGGTGAGCCGGCCCTGGACTGGACTTACGGCTCCCACGGCGTTGTCGTTGAAGTCAACGAAATAACCGGTGAGTTTAACATCCTTAAAGTCGCCTCCGCTTTTGACGTTGGAAAAGCTATTAACCCCGCCAATATCCGCGGCCAGGTGATCGGTGGACTGATCCAGGGGTTAGGAACAACCATCTGCGAAGGTTACGCTTACGACGACGAAGGACACCTGCTTAACCCCTCCTTTACCGACAACAAAATTCCCACTTCTATGGACGTCCCCGAGGAAATTGAAGGTATAGTAATTGAAACGCCTCAAATAGACGGCCCCTACGGGGCTCGCGGCGTCGGCGAACACCCCATGATTGCTCTCTGCGGCGCTATCGGCAACGCAATTTACTACGCCGCCGGTGCCGACCTGACCCACATGCCCATTCGCTCCGAGGACGTCTGGTGGGCCCTGCATAAGGACGAGGACCGCGATCGACCAAGATATTCGATCTGCTGACGATTTCGTCTTAAATACTCGCAGCGACTTCTTACTCAAGGACACATCACCTCTGTGGGGACGTGTCTCTGCCCTCTTCGAAAACTCCTTCGATATTCTTTTGGATGATTACCTGGTAAATATCAACTCCGCTCGTCCCGCCCTACATCCGCTGGGAATACTGAGCCCCGCTTCACTTATTTCTGAAGTCCGCACTGACCAGACGGCTACACTTGAGCCCAACCAGCTTCAAATTGGGTCGCGACAATTCCAGCTTCAGACCCATTTCGAGCCACCACCTCCTCCTGCAGCAAATGAATTAAAAAATATTGATCTCTCCCCCCTGCGCAAATGTCTCAAAATCCAGGTTAATAAAAGCCGACACAGCTCTTGCCTCTTGACAAACGATTTTGACTCTCCGCCTGAAATTATTTCCCGCGCCGGACGCGCTTTAGTCGCACAGCTGAATGAAAAACAGGTTGATTTTAACCGGCTGTTAAATTACTTTGGCGACGGTGAGGGACTTACCCCTTCTTTTGACGACATCTGCGCTGGAATGCTCTTCGTTGACCGACGGCTAAACTGCAGCAATGTTAAGCTGCCCGGCGACCTTTTCGAACGGCTAAAAAACAAAACTACCCTGACCAGCCGCTGGCAACTTGAGTTTGCTCGGCGGGGGAAGCTCAGTCTGGCTTTCGAACAGCTATTTAACCGGCTGATAGAGGGAAAAGTAGCAATTAAAGACTGCTTCTCAGCCTGTCGCTGCGGTCATACTTCGGGTGCAGACATATTAACCGGAATTTATCTTTATTTTGAAAATTTCTAACCACTCAACACTGTTCACCCAACATATAGTTAAATGCAAAGTTTGACCGTTTTATACCTTCCTGATCAACATAATCTGTGCCTCAAACTATGCATATAACTTAACCAACCGCGAGTTGCCTTCAAAACCACCTTTTTAACACCATATTACTCTCCCCTAACTACGCCCACGTCCGTTCAACCCCTTTAACGCACTCTTTTTAGACAGCCTTTTCCCTGCACAAAGCCTGAAAAACCCAATTTTTCCTGGTTTTTACAAAATTGAATTGGTAACTGTTTAGCGCCTATCGTCATATTTCGTTTAGTTCGTCATTTCGACCCCAGAGCTGGAAAACACCAGCTTAAAGCTCAAAGCTAATTCAAATCCATTAAGTGCTCATAATCTTGTTCTTTAACTTGAGTTTGGTTTTGGTCTTTCGCCTCTTCGCCCCGTCGCCCGCTCGCCTCTTCGAGCATTCCGGCCTCCGAGCCGGAACCCAGAGGCGTTGAGCTTTTGATTGTCATTCCTGCGGAAGCGGGAATCCAGCGGCGTTGAATTTGAATTAAGAAAAAGTCAATGTCAAAGTCACTGGATTGTCCGGTCAAGCCGGACAATGACGACCAATAGATCAAGCCCGTTCTTGAATTTGACGTCATTCCGGCCTCCGAGCCGGAATCCATCTTGAAGAGCAGTAATCGGTAATCGGTAATCAGTGTTCAGTGAAGTCAAAACCGATTACCGAATACCGAACACCGTTTACTGAACTTCTTGCAGGTCAAGTCCTGGGACGTTATTCGTTCCCGCAATGACGGCCGATAGAGCATACCCGTAACGGCGGCGGTGGCGCCAAATAAATACGCAAATTGCTATCAATCGAATAAAAACAAATATTGTTCTGTTATATTCAATGAATAGATAAACGACCACACTAACTACACCCCCTCAGAAAAAATTTCCTCCTTGAAGGGGGGAAAGACAAAGGGAGATGAAATATAGCCCTCGCACGCAAGGGAAAAGGCAACTTTTTAGAAAGTCTCTAACTACGTCAAAGTATTTTGACGTAGTTATGGATAAATTCCACGCTGATGGGTGGTCTATCATGCAAAAAACATTGGAGGTAAGTGGCGGCTCCATGCCGACGGCACATCTGCTGGCGGAGGATTTTCAACGCATGTTGACGGAAAACGACTACAGTCAGAGCACCTGCTCCACTTACCTCCGCTTCGTCGAACCCTTCCTCAAAGAAAATCCTCATCCCGCAGAAATGGACCGTTATGACGTCGGACGGTACATCCTCAAGTGGCGCAATCAGCTCAGCAATAACTCGATGAAACTGGCCACCAGCGCCCTGATTAAATTTTACAAATACCTTAAGTTTTACCACGGTTTCCGACGGGCCGACGCAGTTATCGATCACATCCAGGATTTGAAGGGAGAATTTTTTCGCACCCCCTCTTTTCAACCGGACCCGATGAGCGAGGATGAATTAAGTACCCTCTTCCAGTACACCCTGGGGGCAAATCCCCGTCAGGTTAGGCGCCGAAATATCATTACTATACTGCTGGGCACCGGTCTGCGCGTCTCCGAATTCTGTGCCGTGCGCCGCGATCAGGTTGCGATCCACGAACCCGGCGTCCAGTCACATATTTTTGTTCCCGGGGGAAAAACAGCTTCGGCCCGGCGCAAAATTCCTCTCCACCGCGACTTCCCCTACTCCAACTCCTGGATACTCGGCGAACGAGTCGTCGAAGCATTCGACAGCTATGAAAAAGTCCGACCCGTTCCTCGAACTGAGGAAACAGAAAATTTCTGGTTTATCTCCGAACGGGGCCAGCCCATCTCCAAACGTTCCGTCCAGGCAATGTTTACCCGTCTCTGTGAAAAATCAGGGCTGCAGAAAAAAAGGGCGGAAGCTGATGAAAACTCACTGTCGGTTCACAATCTACGTCACACTTTTGCCACTCAACTGGCCATGCAGGGAGCTAACGCCTACCAGATCAAGGCTATCCTCGGCCACGCTTCAGTCAGCACCTCCCAGGCCTACATCCGACTGCTCGATCGCGTCGGCTAAAAAACAGTCGTTACTCACTCCAAATAGCTTACCTGACCGACCGGGGATAACTAACGCCGGTCCAACCCTACGTTTTTATTTAGTTTATCAGCAATTTTCGATACACTTGTAGAAATAAGAAACTCACTCAAAACCACTCAACGTCACCCCGGACAGGTGACCCCGGAATCCCCCCTTTCTTTTTCCCCCCTTGAAGGGGGGAAAGACAAAGGGGGGTGAAGAAAATGGATTGCGGAGCGGGGTCCGCAATGACGAGCAATAGGTCACTATCTGAAAAGTTATTCGTTCCCGACAATGACAAAAACATTGGAAGATTTTAAACCCCACAACAGAGGAGTGTAAAAACTATGGAAGTAATCACTAAAATCAAGCAGGACACCTATTACGACTCAGTGACACTGATGCTGGTCAGCAGCGAAATTGAAAAAATGGAAGCTGTTGAAGAAGCGATGATCGGCATGGGAACGGATTACAACATCGAGAGCCTTCAACGGCTGGATATGTTTGGCACAGAGCACGAGGACGCAACACCGAATGACCTGATTCTCACCGTAAAAGCAGCCGACGCCAAAGCGGGCGAAAAAGCTATTGAAACGGCAGAAGAAAAGCTGAAAGAAAAATCTCAATCCAGCGGTGGCGTAAGCGCCTACAACCCTCCGACCCAGGAGAGAGCCGCCGACATGCTCCCCGGGGCCAACATGGTCTTAATTTCTGTGCCGGGTGAGCACGCAGCCAAAGAGGCCCACGAAGCACTGGACAACGACCGGCACGTCATGCTGTTTTCGGACAACGTAAGCCTGGATGAAGAACTGGAACTGAAAGAAAAAGCGGTGAAAAAAGGACTGCTTATGATGGGGCCCGACTGCGGGACCTCAATTATCAACGGCGTGCCACTCGCCTTCGCCAACGCCGTTCGCGGGGGTAATATTGGACTGGTCGCCGCCTCGGGCACCGGCCTGCAGGAGACTACGAGCATAATTCATCAGCTTGGTGGCGGTATCAGTCAGGCTATCGGTGTCGGCGGACGCGACCTCTCTGCCCAAATTGAAGGGCGAATGACGCTACTGGCCGCCAGGGCCCTCGATCGCGACGACAATACCGATGTTATCACCCTGATTTCTAAACCACCCGACGAGACAATCCTCGCACCTCTGCTAAAGGAGCTTAATTCACTCAGTAAACCGGTAGTCATTTATTTTATTGGTGCCGATCAGGCAAAAATTGAAGCGGAAGGATTCACCGCCGCCGGCGACCTGGAGAACGCTGCCGTACAATCCTGCCGGCTCGCTGGTGTTGATGCTGCCGACTCACTAATAAACCAGGCGGAAATTGAACAAAAAGCGGCCAAAATACAGCTTTCCGGTCCTTATCTACGTGGTCTCTATTCCGGCGGCACTCTCTGCGATGAAGCCCAGCGAATCCTCCACGATCGGCTGGATGAAATTTACTCGAACACACCCGTTGAAGGTTGTCACGAACTCGAAGACCTCTATCAAAGCAAAGCGCACACAATCATCGACCTCGGCGAGGACGAGTTCACCCAGGGACGCGCTCACCCCATGATCGATCCTACACTGCGTAAAGAAAGAATTGTTCAAGAAATGCAAGACCCTGAAGTGGGGATAATACTGTTGGACGTCGTCCTCGGCTATGGCGCTCATCCGGACATGGCCGGTGCCCTCGTCGAAGCTATAGAAGAGGGTAAATCCGCCGCGGACAGTCCACCGCTGGTTGCCGCTTCTATCTGTGGAACCGACCAGGACCCGCAAAATTACGAACAGCAGAAAAATACCCTCGAAGAGGCTGGGGTTTATGTTTTCCCATCTAACGTCTCCATGGTAAAATTTGCATATCAGTTGTTTGAAACGACATAACTAAACGCAAAAACGCCAAGAAATCGATTTGGAGGATGACATCAAAAACTATAACAACTTTAAGATCAAGAGCGAAAAACACTAAGTCGCAAAGACGCTAAGGAAGACAATTAATTATGGACGAGAATTATTTGAGTAATCAAATAATCAATGCTGCTATTGAGGTTCATCAATGGCTCGGTGGACCTGGTTTGTTGGAGTCTGTGTACGAAAAATCTTTAGCAAAAGAGTTACGGGATCGTAACTTTAAAATTCAACAACAAGTCAGCTTCCCTATTGAATATAAAGAGGAAGAACTTAATGAAAAATTCAGATAAGAAGGTATCCATCGAGTGGTTAACAATTTGTAATTAAAAACTTTGCGGCTTTGCGCCTTCGCGTTTTTGCTTTTTTTCACTATGTCATTAACCTATAACAGGGTGATTTTTATGAAGCCAATTGACTCGCTTTTTAACGAAGAAGTTAAAGTGATTAACCTGGGGATTCCCGCTTTTCGCGACGACCTTGACGAGCAGGGCGTGGAAGTGGTTCACGTCGACTGGAGTCCTCCGGCCGGCGGCAACAAAAAAATGCAGTCACTGCTCAACCAGCTCAAGGGGTGACTATTAAAAATCATTTGAGCTTATTAGGATTATCTCAAAATTTTTCCTCGTCATTCCCGCGGAAGCGGGAATCAAGTTGAAGTTCAGTAACCGGTAATCGGTAGTCGGTGATCGGTAACTTCGGTAGTTCAACATCAAAGTCACTGGATTACCCGGTCGAGCCTTGGGGCGTTATTCGTTCCGGGCAATGACGTTCGGTAATGCTGAATTACGGGTCGGACCCCACAATGATGAGCGTAAGGTCTTGACTGTCATTCCCGCGGAAGCGGGAATCCAGCGACGTTGAACTTATGATGGTTAAGAAGCATCCGCTTTTGATATTATGATGTTAACCCGCAACACACAACACGATGTTACTTTCACACTTTTTCACTTTTTAACTTTTTAACTTTGCAACTTTATAACTTTCACACTTTTAAACTTTGTAACTTTCACACTTTTAAACTTTGTAACTTTCACACTTTTAAACTTTGTAACTTTCACACTTTTAAACTTTGTAACTTTCACACTTTTTAACTTTCACACTTTTTAACTTTCACACTCTAAGGAGGAAATAAAATGAACGTTGACATAGAAAAAGCTAATCAGAAGGTAATCGATAAAATCCAGGCTGGTAATCCGGTACTTAAAGGTATTGGAACGGTTGGTGAAAATGTCCCGGAAGTTCACAAAAAAATGATACTTCACGCCGGCCCGCCAGTGGAATGGGAAGACATGAGTGGCCCCACCAGGGGAGCTGTAATTGGCGGTTTAATCTACGAGGGGCTTGCCAAAGACGAGGACGAGGCGCGGGCGCTCGCCGCATCCGGTGAAATAGAGTTTGACCCCTGGCACGAACATAGTGGTGTTGGGCCGATGGCCGGCGTCGCCACTGTCAGCATGCCGGTCTGGATTGTGGAAAATACGACTGAAGGCGGGCAAGCCTACTGCACATTCAACGAAGGGCTTGGCAAGGTCTTACGTTACGGTGCCTACGCGCCTGATGTGATTGACCATCTTAAGTGGATGGAAAATGAGCTGGCTCCAGTTTTAACTGAAACGCTGGCCCAGCTTGATAATGAAATAAACCTGAAGAGTATTATCGCTGAAGCTCTTGAGATGGGAGATGAGGTTCACAACCGCAACCGGGCGGCCACTTCACTCTTCTACCGCCGCATCACTCCGGCTCTTTTGGAAACCGATTTCAACGTTGATAAAAAGAAAAAGGTCCTGGAATTTATTGACTCTAACGATCATTTCTTTTTAAATCTCAGCATGCCGGCGGCCAAATCAATGATCCAGGTCGCCGAGGGAATTGAAGGCTCCTCTATCCTGACAGTTTTAGCACGAAACGGTACTGAAACGGGAATAAAAATAGCCGGACTGGGTGACCAGTGGTTCACCGCCAAAGCGCCGGTTCCCGAGGGCCTGCTCTTCTCCGGTTACGATAAAGACGACGCCTGTGCCGATATTGGCGACAGCACGATCACTGAAACTGTCGGTCTTGGTGCCTTTTCCATGGCTGCCTCACCGGCAATTGTTAAATTTGTCGGCGGCAGCGTCGAGGACGCTTTCAACTTCACCCGTAAAATGTATGAAATCTGTGAAGACGAGTCCGAAAACTTCAAGGTGGCCACGCTGGACTTTCGCGGCGCACCGACCGGAGTCAACTTGCTAAAAGTCTGTGAGCTTGATATCACGCCCCAGATTAATACCGGTATAGCCCACAAGGAGCCGGGCATAGGACAAATTGGGGCCGGACTTGTTCAGGCACCAATGAAGTGTTTCGAACAGGCGCTGGAGGCGTTCGCCGCCAAATACGCATAACTAAAACTTTCACACTTTGTAACTTTCAAACTTTCACACTTTGTAACTTTCAAACTTTCACACTTTGTAACTTTCAAACTTTCACACTCTAAGGAGGAGTCACAATGGTAAAACTTTATGATTTAACACAAGATCTGAGCATTCACACCCCCCCCTGGCCCAGTTACATGCCCCTGCAACTGCAGTATTTTAAACGTATTTCAGGTGCCCACATGGGACAGGGAGCCAACGGTCAGATCGTCAAGACGAGTATGCACGTCGGCACACACATAGACGGCGAGAAACACTTTGACGCCAAGGGACGGACGATAGGCGAAGTCCCGCTTGAGGAATTTTGCGGGGAGGGAGTAGTCGTTGACATCTCTGATGATGTTGAAGATTTTTCTCTTTACTCACCCGAGATGCTGGAATCAAAGGCCGACATTCGTGAAGGAGACATTCTAATAATTAACACCGGCTACCACAGATACGCCTGGGACCAGCCCGAGAGCGACGAGCTGCGCTACATGGTCAAACACCCGGGCCCAAACCCTGACTTTCACAAGTGGGCCCTGGAGATGGATTTCAAGTGGATTGGCGTCGACTGCGGTAGTGCCGACCATCCGATGAACACTATCCTTCGTGACTGGCACCCCGGTCTGTTCGAAAAAGCCGAGGCAAAACTTAAAGAAGACTACGGCAAGAGCTGGGACGAGATGTTCCCCTACGAGGAATACTACCAGGTCATGCACCTTGATCTATTTCCAGAGGGCCTGATCCACGCCGAAAACCTCGGCGGCGAAATTAACGAGCTCAACAACCAGCGCTCCTGGATTGGGCTTTTCCCCTGGAAAGGTATCGAAATGGAGTCCTCAATCTGCCGCATTGCTGCTTTTGAGTTTTAAATCCTCGTTGGCTCCTTAATAACTACTCATCTATCCCCTCTCCCCTGGAGGGAGAGGGTCAGAGCCTGCCCCGGACTTGATCCGGGGGGAAAAAAAGGTGAGTAGTTACGATATATTTTACAGCGGCGTGGGCAATTAAGCACCCACGCCGCTGCCTTTATTTAAAATCGGGTAATTTCTTCAGCACTTCCTTTTCAATCGGTTACTTTTTTCCCGATTTATCTTAGCTTTTCCAGGATTCATTACCAACCATTTCTATTTGTGAAATAATCCCGCCAGAAAATTTCCTCCTCTGAATACCTGCCACAATAAAATAACCCCTACAACAAGAGATTTTTTGGCATGGGTTTCCTGACAATATCATCCTCATATCAAAGAATGATTAATTTTTAGACGCAATTTGGAAATTGGTATGGTAATTGCTTTTTAAAATAACTGAGTGCAATAATAAGTTTAAAGGAGGGTTAAAGATGGTTACAAAAACAAAAGGCGTGCAAAAACGTATTCGTGAGTTAGCGCCGGGGATGGAGTTGGCCAAAGCTGCTCACAGCCGCAGTGGCTCACGTCTGTTTGACGAAGGAGTAACCTTGTCGGGAGCAGACATCGACAAGCTCAAAAACTGGAACGTGCGCAGTGTCTACGTAGTCCCGGAAACCTAAGGTTCAGGCACTGGCTCAAGCTCAACAAGACTTTCAGCGCTGGAGCGAAGCTCCGCGGCTGAAAGTTGTAGCGAAGCCACCCCTTCCTCCATTGCCTTCTCCCCAACAGCAACGGCAGCATTGACAAAAGATTCTTTATCCTCCATTGTGGGAACAATATAATCCTCCCGCAGTCCCTTTTCTTCCGCTGTTTTAGCAATTGCCTCGGCTGCTGCTATTGCCATACCGTCGGTTACCGTCCGAGCGCGTACATCGAGTGCCCCCCGAAATATAGCCGGAAAACCAAGAGAATTATTAATCTGGTTTGGGAAATCTGAACGTCCCGTGCCGACAACTTTAGCCCCCGCCTCTTTTGCCTCCCAGGGCCATATTTCCGGCAACGGATTTGCAACCGCGAAGACAACCGGGTTTTCATTCATCTTGGCAATCCACTCTTTTTTAACCGTTCCTGGACGCGGACAGGAGGCAGCCACCATAACATCAGTGCCTCTGATTGCTTCGCCGCTATCCCCTCGACGGTCCTCCGCATTTGATTTTTCTACCAGCTCCCATTTATAGGGGTTTTCCTGGCGCATTTGCTCGGCATCGTCGCGATCTTTGTATAAAATACCGCGGCTGTCGGCAACATAAAAGTTACCGGGGTCAGCTCCGGCAGTTTCAAGAATTCTACACAATGCAATGTTGGCGGCACCGGCTCCAATAATACTAAATTTGGCCTCAGAGATTTTTTTGCCAACCAGTTTCAGAGCATTTATAATACCTGCCAGCTCAACGGCAGCCGTCCCCTGCTGATCATCGTGCCAGACCGGCACGTCAAGTTCCTCGCGCAACCGGTCGAGGATATAAAAACACTTGGGAGTTTCTATATCTTCAAGATTTATCCCACCAAAAGCAGGCACTATTCTTTTCACGGTCTCAACAAATTTGTCAGCATCTTTTACCGCCAGCGGTAGCGGAAAAGCGCTAACTCCACCAAGATATTTAAATAACATTGCTTTACCTTCCATAACCGGCAAACTTGCCTCAGGGCCAATGTCTCCCAGTCCAAGTACCCGGCTACCGTCGGTAACCACGGCAACATTGTTCCACTTGTTTGTATAGTCGTAAACCAGTTCGGGCGTCTCAGCGATCTCCTCACAGGGAGCCGCAACTCCAGGCGTATACCAGATCCCAAAATCATCCATGCTCCTGACCGGAACCTGGACCTGTCCGCCATATTTACCCCGGTATTTACGGTGCATCCCCGGCGCTTTCTGCCTTGGTTCTTCAGCTTTTCGTAAAAATTTTTCCTTTTCACTTTCGTCCGGCATCTCTAATACCTCCGCTATTTATATTCTTGCTGCTTATTTACATTTCTAACTTTTTTTACAGAACCAACCGATTCCCGTCATTGAGAGAACGACTAACGTCCCAAAACTTGACCCGCAAGACATTTTTACCCCCCCTTTGTCTTTCCCCTCTTCAAGGGTGGAAAGGAAAGGGGGGATGGTCTTGAACTAAAGATTGTCATTGCGGGCTCCAACCCGCAATCCATTTTTACGGGTTTGAATGATAAACACGTCAACTTCAAGATGGATCCCGGCTCGCGCTCCCTTCGGTCGCTTGGCCGGAATGACGGAGTTAGGTTTTGTGTTTTGCATCAATCGTTACAATTAATGGTCCAAACTTGTTCATTTCAAAAACCCAGACCGCTTCTGCCATCCCCAACTCCTCTAACCAGTAGACATCTGTAACACGCTCTATTGCCTCCGCGGCTGCAACAGCCGCTCCGCCGGGAAATTGTGCATATATGCATCCGCATCTTTTCATGGCCTCGGCCGTCCCCTGCCCCATACCTCCCTTGCCAATTAATACTCGTGGCGTGTATCGATTTATAAAATCAGGCGCGAAAGGCTCCATCCGCATACTGGTCGTCGGCCCGGCGGCCAGAACTTTCCACTCGCCGGCACTGCCGGCAATAAGTGGACCGCAGTGAAAAATTGCACCGCCAACTATTCTTTGTTTCAACTCGGCAGGGACTTCCGCTTCTGCATTCAATATATTATTATGGGCAGCATCA
>SL_8KL_010_SEDDRAFT_10003337_pt1 | contig 13276 bp, 15 predicted proteins | sample SodLakKL_010_SED_4_FD_11160 | JGI IMG/M metagenome (IMG submission 11160) | reverse complement strand
AGGCGCAATAACCGGAAGCTCTCCAAGGTCTTCACCTATAGGATACCCTAGCCTCTTATTTATTTTCCCTTTTCTGGTCTCACATCATTTACAACTCAACAGAAAAAAAATTCTTGCATTTTCCACCGTTATAAGCGCTTATGCACTATTTCAGAGAAAATCCTTAAATCCTAGGATCCGTTTAGTGAACGCGCTTAATGCAACCGATTTTCAGCGCTTGCAAGCATCTGCATTTACATCCGGCGCTGGATGGACTAGAATGAAAAGTGGCACGGACTTATCATAAGAGGAACCAAAATCACTCTAGGAGGTCGTACTATGAAAAGAATCGCGTTGCTGCTGGAGAACCTTTATGACGAGAGGGAACTCCTCTATCCGTTTTATCGCATGCTAGAGGAGGGGTACGAGGTCGACCTGATCGGCACAGAGAAGGACTCGACCTATAAGAGCAAGAACGGACTTCCCTCTGTAAGCGATGTCGCTTCGAAAGACGCTTCCGCTGATGATTATGACGCAGTGATCGTTCCCGGAGGATTCTCGCCTGACCTCATGCGTCTCAGAAAAGCGACCGTGGATTTCGTCAACCAGATGCATCAGCAGAACAAGCCCATCGCCGCAATCTGTCATGGCCCCTGGATCATGGTCTCGAGCTGCGACTTGAAGGGCAAACGATTGACAGGCTTCCCCTCGCTGCAAGTGGACATAGAAAACGCCGGAGCGACCTACGTGGACGAAGAAGTCGTCGTCGACGGCAACCTCATCACCTCGAGGACCCCGAAGGACCTGCCCGCCTTCATGAAAGCCATTCTCAAAGCACTCGCATCCTGAATTCCACCAGCACATGAATCCATGAAAAGAGACATTCCGGATTGAAACGGAATGTCTCTTTTTCATGAATAGCTTCTTTCAAGCGTCAGGTCTCGATCATTTATAGGCACGAATGCGTTCGAGGGAGGTTTGGACATCAACCACCCATATCATGTGAAGGAAATCATGCTTCTCAGAACGCACCATGTACCTCGGTTCACCAAAGATGCGTCGCCATATACGCTTGGACGATTCAATGATCGAATCGAAGCATACCGTCCTCACATCCTGATCCTCTAGTACCCTCAGGATGTAGATCAGAAGCTCCCGGCCGAAGCCCATACGTTGAAAGTCGGGATCGATATACAAAGAGCCTATCTCCATCGTATCCTCGAGGGCTTCTCCCGCATGTCTCAGTATGCCTCGATTGGGCGGTTTCCCATGTGCAATCGTCCCTACCAGGCGCCCCTCATAGAACGCCACAAAATAACGCGACCCACCGGAAGTGAATGCCGCCTCCAGCTGGCCCATCTTGAACGCCAGCTCATCCTCCGCGGAAAGCAACTCCTTGATGCTTTCCTGTTCAAAGGCATGCCTGATCACCTTGCCCCAGAGCGTTTCAATGGCGCGATGATCATCCTCCCGCGCTTCACGGACCTTCAACCGTTCACTCATATGAACACCTCTGCTGTTGGTAGTCATCGGTCTTCTCTGCTCTTTCCGCATACAGTATAACATCCAACCCCTTCGATGATGAGATATTTTAAAAAACACTTGCAGTTTATACATTGTATGCTACAATATATATTATAGTAGCGAGGTGACGATATGGATAAACAATTAAAAAAGGGCGTCCTGCAGCTTTGCGTGCTGTCATTGCTTTCTGAAAGGGACATGTATGGCTATCAGCTCTACCAGCATATCAATGCGACGCTCGCCATCAGTGAAAGCACGACCTATCCAATCCTCAGGAAGCTCGTTGGAAAAGGGCTGGTGGATACCTATCTTGAACCGTCCACCCAAGGACCCGCACGGAAGTATTTCACTCTGAGCGATAAGGGCAGGCTTCTGCAGGAAACCTTGAAAAAAGAGTGGCAAACGTTTAAACAAAACGTCGATACACTCATCGGAACTGGAGGAGAACACAATGAAGAAGACATTCCTGAATGAACTGAGGCAACACCTAGCGCAACTTGAGGAAAATGAACGCGAAGAAATCCTCGCCTTCTATGAAGAACGCTTCGAGATCGGCACTTCCTATGAAGGAAAAACCGAGGAAGAGATCATCGACGAGCTCGAATCGCCAGCGCAGATCGCAAAGAATGTCCTGCGTTCCTACGGCTACAGCATGAAGACCCCTGTTGAGAAGGGGCCGAGCACCGGAGGCATGGTCATGGTAGTTCTCTTCGATGTGCTGGTTGCCATATGGCTGGTGCCAATGCTCTTTTGGCTGGCCGTGAATCTCTCGATCACGCTTGGTCAGCTTGTGTTCTCGCTTCCAGGCGGCGCGACGAATGCCGGGCAGATCCTCAGTGTCCTCGCGATGCTCTCGGCTCTGGCCATCTGGGTACTTATAGTCCTTTGGCTCTACGATGCGTTCATTGGATTCATCACATGGCTCATAAGATGGCATGTGAGGGTCTTCGGGATATCGCACAAGTCACTTATGAGGATGCTAAAGAAATTCAGAGCCTCTTACTGGATCAAACGCCAGGGCTTCAACCGCCCCAAGAATGTCATCAAGGGAATCGCCGCAGTGACGCTGCTCGTCACTGCCTCGAGCTTCTTCATCGTCGAGGGTGCCTCCGCGATCCAAACCGGCCAGACCCTTGCCGATTATGAAGAGAGCTATGTGAGCGAGACACCCATTGCCATCGAGACGGACCTGGACACAGGCGGACTCGATATAAGGAGATACGACGGGGAAAGCATCGTTGTGGAGAAAACCGTGCATGAAGAAGCGGACGTCGACATCAGTTTTGAAGATGGCACCCTGCTCATCGAAAACGCCTTTGATGACAGGTTCTTCACTTTCAACTGGTTATTCTCTCTCTTCGACCACAGGGATGCGAAGACGACCGTTTTTATTCCCGAAAGCCTTGACGTGGAACACTTCGACCTCAAGGCGACGAACGGGACCATTGATGTAGAAGGCTTCTTTTCAACATCATTCAAGGCCCGCACTTCGAACGGCGCTGTTGAACTGACGGATATAGAAAGCGAAGATGTTGCGGCCAACTCCAGCAACGGCCGTATAAGCCTCAACACTATCACTGCTGAATCTATCGAAGCGGAGACGTCGAACGGCCGCATCAGTCTGCGCGACAGCAACGCTGAAACCATTGAGCTGAGAACCTCCAACGGTCATATCACCATTGAACGGATCAACACCGCCGAGAATCCGGGCGCAAGCTTCAAGACCATAACATCCAACGGATCAATCGAAGCTTTTAATGTCTATACATCTGAGGCGGAGCTCAAGACAACGAACGGCAACATCGATTTCGAGAACGAGGACAGGTCGCATAGATTCACCACCGTCGATTATCACACGACCAACGGCAACGCGCACGTCGATGTCCCCAGGGACTGACGCAGTAAAAAAGACGCCAATCACTCTGGCGTCTTTTTCGATTCACTAGAATCATCAAGCAACGTCAACATGACCGGACGCATCCATCCGTGTTCTTCTCATCATCCACGTGCCTGGCCATGAAGAGGCATGGAATCTCCTCGTCCCAAAGCGTCGGAAACGTCTCGACCTTGACAAAGCCCAGGCGTTCATAGAAAAGGCGCGTACGACGGTACCCCTCGCTGTCCCGCGAGGGATCGAGGGTCTTGACCGTTAAAAAACGGTAGCCCTTCCGCTTGGCATAGGTCTGGATTTCACGGAAGAGCTCCTTCCCGATGCCCTGCCTGTGATATTCCCTTTTTACACCGAGTACATGCAAGGAAAGGGTCTTATCGCCTGTCGCCCTGACGGCGAAGAAACCCGCCGGAACACCGTCGACTTCCTTGATGACCACCTCGCATTCCCCGGCCTCCCTCTCGTAGAGATCATTGGCCTCGGGGATGCCGAACCACTCCGGCAGGTCTTCAAGCGTGTCGCGGGTGATCCGCTCTTTCTCACTTTTGTCTTCAAGCCATCGTATCACTCTACATCACCTGCCCCTGATAGCTTCGGTGTCGCACCTGAACATGCCTCGATTCAGCCAGCGCAGACTAGAAGAAACGTTTCAAGAGCCATATGAAGAGCATCGCGCCGAGAACCGCGATGACGAAGCCTTCAATCGAGAAATCGCCCACTGCGCCAATGCCAAAGAACGAGGCGATCCATCCACCGAGCATCGCACCGACCAGACCGACGACAACATTGCGTAAAAGGCCCTTTCTCCGTGTCTTCATCAATACACTCGCGACCCATCCGACCAAGGCGCCGAACAGTATCCAAGCCAATATGTTGAGTATGAACATAATCATTCCTCCTTATATCCCATTGTATCAGAAATACACGCTGTGGGAATCTTCTTACCACTAAAAAAATGAATGTCAGTGTCTCATGTGATAGAATGGTTTTATGAAAATGCATGGAACCCTTGTCTTAAACCAGCGGCAATGAGGCTTGATGACCCTTTAACGACTAGGAGGGAAAGCTTGGAATATCAACGCATCGGTGCATATGACGTCGCCTTCGATAAAGACAACCACCGTTACTATGTTGGTGAAAGGCATGTCCCCAACATTACACAGATCATCGACGACATCCATCCGCAAAAAAGACCCCGCGTCGACCCTGAAATCCTCAGAAAAGCCGCGGAAAGCGGCAACGCGCTGAAACGGATGATCATGAACTATGAAAAGCACGACGTCAAGACGCCCCATAAGGAGATGCAGAGCTATATCTCCCTTAAGCGGCAGCATCAGTTCGACGCCGTAAAGCTTGACACAATCGTCCTTCTCTTTCAGGACGGCATCGCTGTAGGCGCCGGCTGCTTCGACATGGTCGTCTCCTCCCCCTATATCGACGGAAAAGGCATCGCCATCATAAAAAGAAGCCGACATCTCGACGAAGCCCGGCTCAGGATGCAGCTCAACCTCTACAGACGCGCCTTTGAAGAAACCTATAAAGAGCGCATCCATTATTTGAAGTGCCTCCATATACGCGGGGGATACCAAGACTACATCGATGTCCCTGTCGATAGGAATCTTGCAGATGAACTCGTTGAAACCTACATCCAAAGACACCCTCCCGATTATACCGCCTATATCTGACAATCAAGCGTCCCCGCACAGAACCCGATAAAACAATTTTAAACTGCAGCCGGAACCCGGGCATTCATCAAACCTCTAAGCAGTTTAAAGTTGTTTTTTTATTCCGACCCTAAAAGACATATTATCAGCAGCTATTTTTCAAATACACCAACAAGCGCAAAAGACTTGTCTTTATCGAAGGAGCGCTCCGTAAAACCACCATGATATGCCGGGCTTTCAAATCCTGCCTCGCGGGCCAGGGCGTCGAGCTCGCCGCTTGTGAGCGGATAGAGGAGGACTTCATTCGTAAAATGCTGTGAATTCTTTTTCAAGATGGTCTTGAAATTGACGAACCCGCCAACGTAGGAGTACCTGCGCTCCAATGAATAATGCTCACCGTGAATAGCCGGCAACTCCTTGATGTCTTGTGAGAGGATACGGTCATAATTGACAATCTGTACAATCAGCCGTCCGCCTTTCTTGAGCGCCTTGTAGAAATGCACAAGTGCCGCCTGAATCTTAGCGGGTTCCTGTAGATGGACCAAGGAGTTCCCGATTGTATAGATGCCGTCATACGCATTCCGCCCATCGAAGTCCAGCATGTCCATGATATGAAACGTCGCATGATTCAGATCCTTCGTCCGTCGCTTCGCCATTTCAATCAACGCAGGCGCAACATCATACCCCTCAACGTGGTTGCCTTCCATTGCCAGCGCTCTCACATAAGCACCCGTCGCACAGCCGATGTCGGCTATCCTGCCCTCGCCAAGGTGCTCCCTCAGAAAGGAAAGCTTACTTTCATCGAGGGGAAATATATCGTCATAGGCTTCCGCCCAGTTATCGTAATCCATTCCATCCCTCCAGAATGTCCTCAGATACGACTATACCACAGATCCCATTCGGGGTTGAATGATACGTCTTGAGAATCAGGCGGACTCAGAATCGCATATGCATGAAATTCAGGTCTCTCTTGCATTCAGCGTCGTTTTTATTACCGCTTGCCACGCCGGGTAAAAGCTTATATAATGATAACTGACCACTCTGGTCGAAAGTGGGTGTTCTTTTGAGACAGTCTTTTGAGAAGCTTCCGGACTCTCTAAAGCATACAATCAGGAATGCTGCCTACAGAGTATTCACCGATGAAGGCTTCAGCAAAGCATCAACCAACCATATCATCACCATTGCCGGCATCAGTAAGGGCGGTCTGTTTTATCATTTCCAGAGCAAGGAGGACCTATACCGCTATCTGATCGACTATGCACTGGCGTTCATTGAGAAACATTATATAGGGAGACTCAGACATCTTGAAAGGACGGACTTCATCACGAGATACCGTGAAGTAGCCGCCATCAAACATGAAGCGATGCAAAAGGAGTCCCATGTATTCACCTTCCTCGCTACACTGCATCTGAAACGGCCGCAAGAAATCCCTTCCGAACAAAGCGCGAGGATGCACAGTCTCATGCAGGAATCGGAAGACATCCTCACTAAAGACATCGATACCTCCATGCTGAGAGAAGACATCCAACCTGGATATCTTCTGAAATACATGAATTATGTCATGGACGGTTACAAAAACGACCTGCAGAAACACTACCGCAGTCATGACTTCGGTGAAGAGGATTTCCAGAAGGATTTCGAGGACTATGAACGTTTTCTACAGCACATGAAAAAACTTTTTTACAAATAGGAGGTCGCTATGAACATTATCAGTATCGACAGGGTCTCGAAGCGTTTCAAGGACGTTCAGGCGCTCAGGGAGATATCCCTGGATGTGAACAAGGGCGAGGTGCATGGCTTCATCGGCCCCAACGGCGCTGGGAAGACGACCACCATCCGGACCTTGCTGGGTATCATTTGCGCCGATAGTGGCAGCGCGACCATCTTCGGCAAGGACGTCTGGGATGATGCGGTGGACATCCACAAAGACATCGCCTATGTGCCAGGTGATGTCAAGCTCTGGCCCAATCTGACAGGCGGAGAAGTCATCGACCTCCTGATAGGGCTTCGCGGCAAGAACAATCACTCCCAAAAGCAAGCCCTCATCGAGCGGTTCCAGATCGACACCACCAAGAAATGCCGCGCCTACTCCAAGGGCAACCGTCAGAAAGTCGCGCTTGTCGCGGCGCTGGCCGCGGACGCCGAACTCTATATCCTCGATGAGCCCACGAGCGGTCTGGACCCCCTCATGGAACAGATGTTCGCAGAATACATCTTCAGATTGAAAGCGGAGGGCAAGACCGTCTTTCTCTCAAGCCATATTCTGAGTGAGGTTGAAAAACTGTGCGACGTCATGAGCATCATCCGCGAAGGTGAGATCATCGAATCGGGAAGAATCGAGGACTTGCACCATTTGACGCGCACAAATGTAAGAATCGAAAGCAATGAGGAGATATCCGGTCTCAGCCGACAAAAAGGTGTCCATGAATATGTATATGAAGACGGCGTCCACACGTTCGAACTCGATACAAAGAACATGGATGATCTGATCAAATACATCAGCAACTTCCAGGTATCGGCATTCGAGAGCGCCCCGCCGAAGCTCGAGGACCATTTCATGCGTCATTACCGGAGTGAGGAAGCATGAAACGACGGGACTTCAAGGGCCTCTTCCCATTACTCGCGGCATCGATTCGCCGGGAGAAGGTCAAGATTTTACTCTGGGGGCTCTCACTGGCCGCTTTCACCGTCGGGGTCGGCTTCGCCTATCCTGAACTCTTCCCTGACCTGGAGGCGTTGCGGTCCATGGCTGAAGGCATGAAGAATCCGGCGATGGTCGCGATGTTCGGGCCTGTCTTTGATGCGGAAAACTACACCCTCGCCGTCGCCATGAGCAACCAGATGCTCATCTTCTCCATGCTGCTCGCAGCCATCATGAGCATCTTGATCGTCACAGGGCTCACCCGACGCGATGAGGAGGAAGGCATCATAGAACTCATCCAGTCGCTCCCCGTCGGCCGGCTTTCCCATTCCCTGGCCGCCTTTCTCATCGTCGTATCGATGAATATCGCCCTCGGCATCATGATCGGCCTGGGGATCTGGATGATTCCTGAGGAAAGCTTCACCCTCGGCGGCTCTATGACTTTCGGTGCCGCCGTCACAGTAAGCGGAATACTCATGGCTTCCCTGACCCTTCTGGTCTGCCAACTTTTTGAAAACAACCGGACGGCAACGGGAATCTCCTTTGTCCTCCTGGGTGTCATGTATGTTCTGCGGGGAATCGGCGATATCTCCGATAACGCACTCGCCTGGGCCGTTCCCTTCAACTGGCCCCTGCGTGCTGAGGTTTTTGTCGAGAACATGAACCTTTTGAACCTCGCCACCCTCGGCCTCGCCTTGGTGATCGCGCCGCTGGCGCTCCTTCTCAATGCCAAACGCGACACCGGAACCGGAATCTTGCCCCAGAGGGCCGGAAAAAAGGGTGCTTCAAAATTCCTCCGGACACCTAGCGGAATCGTATTGCGCCTTTTGCGTCCTTCCATCATCGCATGGGCAGCGGTGCTTTTCGTTCTGGGCGCCTCATATGGATCGATCTTCGGAGACATCGACCTCTTCATCCAGGACCACGATATCTTCGATGAAATGTTGCCGGGTGGTGATTACCCCTTGACCGTACAGTTCATGACCACCATCATGATGGTGGTCGCCATCACGGCGGGGATCGGTCCCATCATGTTTCTCTCGCGGCTTTCGGGTGAAGAGAAGAGAAACCACACGGAGCATATCTATGCCCGTGCCGTACCGAGGATGAAAATGTTCGTCCTCCATTCCATCGTTGCGATCGCCGGCACGGCGTTGATGCTGCTTTTCAGTTCGCTGGGACTTTATGCAGGCGTTTATGCATCGATGGAGGACCCCTTCTCCATGAGCCTCGTCCTGCAAGCCGCTTTCGCCTATCTTCCGGCCCTTCTTTTCATGGTCGCCCTGGCGGCTTTGGTCGTCGGATACCTGCCACGAATGACCTATCTGGTCTGGATTTACTTCGTCTACGCCTTCTTCGCCACCTACATCGGCACCGTTATAGGCCTGCCGGACATCATGCAGGACCTGACGCCCTTCGGACATGTGGACGCCCTCCCCATCGACGATTTTCAAATCCTCCCGGCAATCGTCATCTGCCTCTTTGCCGCACTGCTTTTCATTATCGGCGCCCTGGGATACAGACGCCGCGACCTCATCGGGTGAAAAAGCCATAATCGAAAAAAGCTCTATATGATCCCTTTGAAACAGCTAAGGCAGCAGGCTGTTTCAAGGGGGTTTTTCATGGACATGAAAACGGCACTGCATCCACAACAAAAAAGGAAGCGCTCAAGCGCCTCCCTCAATCGGTCAATACGATATCGATGATATCTTCGGTCTCTTCAGTCGCAACGTCCATCGTGCGTTCTATCTGTCCGCCGAACATACCCGCCATCAGTGACGCGTTCATACGGGAGATGTAAGTCGAGCCGTCGCTGTGTTCATAGATCGAGACCCGGCAGGGCATCATCGGCGAGACGACGCGCTCCTCATCGAGTTCGAGAATCTCCGCCGAGTATTCACTCGAGCAAAGATCAAAGATCTTGATGCTCTCGACGTCGAAGCCGTGCATCTCCATGGTGGCCTCCATATCATGCGTGTTGAGGATGCTCCAGCCGGCCTCGTCCACTTCCGTCTCGAATCGTTCGACGGTCTCATCGAAATCGTAGGGGGATTCATCCTCGACCATCATCACCGATGGCGCGGCCTGATAGACCGTGAATCCTGTCACCGCTACGCCGAGTATGAATGCCAGCACACCTGTGATGATGGCTGTCCTGAGAGTCTTGTTCATTGTGATCACCTCATTTAAAATAGACATACACTTATATTCTCACAGACAGACCATGCTCTGTCTGTGAGGTTCGTCACAATGCCCCGTGCCCCATGCAAAAAGGCCGTTAAATAACAGCCGCTCCGTGCGGATAACAATCAAGCTGTCCGTTGGAGCGGTTTTTTATGCCTATCAAATATTGCCGTCTTTGTTCGTTTCTTGGTCTGAATACTAGAGGAGTGGCAGTGATTCCTGCAGTTCAACCTTTCCGCGGGAAAGCTTCAGATAGCCCTCACGTTCAAAGGACTTCAACATACGGGAGACGGCTTCTCGGCTGGCGCCGATCTCATCGGCGATCCGCTGATGCGTTGTGTAGACGGTGCTGATGCGGTAATGGCGGGACTTCTCATAGAGATAGAGGCCGAGGCGTCGCTTGATGGGGGCGAAGCTCATGGATTCATAGTGCCACATCAACGTATCGAACTTATTGAGGGTGGTCTTGAGCAGATGCTCGAGAAAGGTTGGCTCTGCGAGCAGCCACCGGTTGACAAGTATGGCCGGGATAAAGAGGATGCGAGACGGCTCTTTCGTCTCGATATGCACATCGTAGGGACGCCCTTCAAGCAAGCACTGAAGACTGGAGAGGCAGGCCTCCCCGTCGATGACATCGTAAAGCGTGGCCTCCCGGCCCTCCTCGTTCATCTTGTAGACGCGGATTCTCCCAAAGACAATGAACACAAGCGTCTCACAAGTCAGGCCATCGCCTTCGCGGATGCTTTCGTCCGCATCAAAGTCTTTGACCTGTGCATGCAATGAGAGCGCTTCGGAAGCGGATTCGCTCAGCCCTTCGACGAAGGGCAGGGAGCGGATGGTCTCTTCGACCATGGAATCCCCCCTCGGTTCCTGATACATTCACTGTACCACCACTATGGCGCAGTTTCAATGACAAGCCACCCAAAGCTGGATAAGACCTGCAACGTTCCATGTCACAGCCATTTAACCGTGCTTTGCTGGTCATTGTGGGTCATGCGATAAGGTCTTCATCCCTGAAGGGCGCAATGCATATAGCCTGATCATGGTCACCCTCTCCGTATCCTGAGCAGAACGTCCCGCTCTGAAAAGAAAGCGAGACCTCCGCTCCAGGAGCTGTGAGAAAGGTATGTCAAACCGGCGTACTCGCCTGTCAAATGCCATATCACACAGACACCGCTTACACTTCTTTACGCTTCAGCGTCTTCCTCACTTTCTTCACCCAAAAGACCGTAAGCTTCACTGACTTCCTGGATGAATATGACACCGTTGCCGGGCTTGTCGATGTCGAGGCGTTCACGGATGGAAGCGATGACCCCTTCGGAACGTTCGGACTTTGCCAGAAGAAGCACGACCTCCTTCTCAGGAGCGATCTCCATCCGGAACAGCTTCTGGGTTTCATGCACTCCCGCTCCGCGGGCCTTGATGATGGTGCCCCCCTTCTGGCCCGCCTCACAGGCGGCATCGATGACTTCCTGCCCGTTGCCTCGGTCGACGATGACGAATATAGCCTTGTACATGGCGTTCAGTCCTCCTTTATCCCCTGTAATGTCCGCAAACTGTCCTGAACCAATGATTCCCGAAATCGACATCCGGAAAGCGATCCCATGATGCGGGCGCTCGAAATGAAAATGCGACGTCAGCGGACCGATCGCTTCATCAATGGTCTCCCCTTCGGCCATGATCAAGGCGATTTCCTTCTTCGCCTCGGAAAAGTCGAAGGTTCGCAGCCATCGTTTGCGGTAGTTCTTACTGCCTCTGCCATAGAAGAGGGTCGCTCCGGTAAAGCCAAGCTGCTTGGCTTTTTTCAGAATTTTCTTACCCCTGCCGTCCCTGACGATAACGCACAGTAGTTCCGGTGCATGACAATGTTGGCCAGCCACTATAATCAGACTCCTTTCTTCTTCGTCTTGACCCTGAAGATGAGACCGAGAATCTGAAGGGTGATGATCGGCATCATCGCCACCATGGCGATCATACCGAAGCCATCCCTGATAATATCTGCGGTATCCACGCTAGCAGCCGCCCCGTGCATGAAGGCCAGAACGAACGACGCTATGACGGGCCCTGTCGCCACGCCACCCCCATCAAAAGCCAACCCCACGAATGTCTTCGGAGTGAAGAACGTCAAAGCGACGGCCAGAAAATATCCTGGGAGAAGGTAATGCCAGACTTCAAGGGGCTCGATGAAGACTCGCAGGGCGGCCAGGGCGACGGCAAATCCGACACCGATGCTAAGCGCTACGAGCACCGCATTGCGGGATACATACCCGCTCGTCACATCCTCGACCTGATGCTTCAGGACATAGACCGCGGGTTCAGCGATAACCGCGACGACGCCGAGCAGGAAGGCGACACCCACACTATACACATAAGCGCCGGACGAGGCAAGGTCCCCGCCGATCAGGCTTCCTACTTCCAGAAAGCCTGCGTTGACGCCAAGCAAAAAAAGAAATATTCCCAAAAATCCGTACGCGAACCCTCCCATGAACCTCATGAAGCGTTCAGTCTTGAACTGAAGAAAGAACAGTTGCACGACGATGAACACCAGAAACAAAGGAAAGAACACCAGGAAGGTCTCGAATAGGGCGTCCGGCAATTCATTCAGATAGACGCGGAGCACACCTTCGCCAAGAACTTCATCCTTCGGCGGCGCATCGAGAAATTCCGTATCCGGGCTTAGGACACTATAGAGCATGACAGCCAGAATCGCACCGGCTGAGACCAGCGCTATCGTGCCGAAACTGCTCTCCTCTTCTCTCAGACTTGATTTTTCCAAGCGGCTGATGCCAAGAGAGAGCGCAAGGATGAACGGCACCGCCAGAACGCCTGTCGTAGCGCCGGAAGCATCGAACGCAATGACGATAAACTCCGGTTCAGCAAGTATGCCTAAAACAAAGATCAACATGTACAAGAAGATAAGCATCTTGTATAGCTCAAGCTTGAAAACGATACGAATCAGCGCGAAGACCAGAAAAGCACCTATGCCGGCTGAGACAACAATCAACAGTGCGAATGGGTCGACCTGTCCCATCGTAGCCTCATGAACCTGACCGGAAAAAATGACAAGCCCAGGCTCTGCCAGCGTGATGACGAACCCGAGAATGAACACTGTAATGATAAAAGGGACAAGACGATTGCTCTTGACTAGTCTCTCCCCCACCAGATTCCCGAGCGGAGCGATGGCCCGCTCCACACCAAACAAGAAAAATGTAAGCCCGAGGACTATAAAGAAAGCGCCCAAAAGAAAGCGCAACAAAGGAGCTGCCCCCAAGGGCGTGATGGTAAAGTGCAATCGCTCTGTTTAAGAAAAGTACTGATAGACATTGTGAGTCCAGCCTAAGTTTGGTAAAATGGACTAGCCAAACAATCATTAGAGCAATCCACATCCATCCT
>SL_8KL_010_SEDDRAFT_10003335_pt1 | contig 13277 bp, 12 predicted proteins | sample SodLakKL_010_SED_4_FD_11160 | JGI IMG/M metagenome (IMG submission 11160) | reverse complement strand
GTCACACCCGGTCCCATTCCGAACCCGGAAGTAAAGTCCGCCCGCGTCCCTTGTTGTACTGTGTTGCGCGAGCGCACGGGAACCAAGGGGCGCCGTCAGCCGCTCCCTCTCCCATCGAACAGCTTTGTTTTGCTAAACGCATTTGAAGAAGGAAGAAAATAAGGGTAAATTGTTTGAGCGAAGCCTTTCAGAGCTTGCAGAGCTTCTGAAGGTTCTCCCACTTGCGGTCGACCTCCTCCTGGATGGTCTCCACGGTGTCCATCCACTTGTCCTTGGTCAAGTGCTTGAACCGCCCCTGGGAATTCAGCCAGTCGGTCACCGGCAGCTTCTCCTTCTTGCCTTCGGCGATGCGCAGGCTGTCGCTGGTGAGGGAGAACTTGCCGTTCTCGTACTCGTACAGCGGCCAGACGCAGGTGTCCACCGCCAAGCGCGACATGTCGATGGCCCCGTTGGACTCATGCCTCCAACCGCGCGGGCACGGCGTCATGACGTTGAGGAACGCCGGACCACCGGCCTCGAATCCCTTGTTGGCCTTGGTGATGAGGTCCTTCCAGTTGTGGGGCGCCGCCTGGGCCGCATAGGGCGGCTCGTGGGCGGCGATTATCATGGTCATGTCCTTGGGGTGGTGCTCCTTGCCTGGGATGCAGCTGCCGGCGGGACAGGTCGTGGTGGCGGCGCCGTGCGACGTGGCCCCTGACCTCTGGATGCCGGTGTTCATGTACGCCTCGTTGTTGAGGCACACATAGAGGAAGTTGTGACCCCTCTCGAACGCCCCGCTCAGGGCCTGGAAGCCGATGTCGTAGGTCGCCCCGTCCCCGGCGAAGGCCAGGAAACGGATGTCGTCCTTGACCTTGCCCTTGCGCCTGAGGACGCGGTAGGCGGACTCGACGCCGGCCGCGGTGGCGGCGGCGTTCTCGAAAGCAGTATGTATCCAGGGGACGTTCCAGGCGCTGTAGGGGAATATGGTCGTGGAGACCTCGAAACATCCCGTCGACTGGGATATCACCACCGGCTTTTCAGTGGCCATCAGGACCTGGCGGGCGACAATGGCCTCGGTGCAGCCAGCGCAGAGGCGGTGACCCGGGGTCAACCGCTGCTCGCTCTTGGACAGCTCCTTGAGGGAGAGCTTCATATCCTCACCCCCAGGAAGTTCAGCTTGTCGCACCTCTCCTCTATCATGCTCATGTAAACCTCCTTGAGGTCGCTGACCGGCACGTCCCTGCCTCCCAGCCCGTAGACGAAGTTGACCACGTCAGGAGGGCTGTCCTGGTCTATCACCGTGGAGCAGACCTCGGGGAACATGGGGCCGGTCGACCCCAGGCCTATGTGGCGGTCCATGACCGCCACCCTCTTCTTGCCTTGGACCGCCGCCGCGATCTTCTCCCATGGGAAGGGGCGGTAGACGCGCATCTTGATGCAGCCGACCTTGTGGCCCTCCTCGCGCAGCTGGTCGACGGCCTCCTTCATGGTGCCGGCGGTGGAGCCCATCACCACGGTGACGTAATCCGCGTCATCGCAGCGGTAGCACTCTATCATCTCGTACTTGCGGCCGCTGAGTGCGGCGAAGTCCGTGAACACCTGATCGATCACCGGCTTGGAGGCGTCCATTGCCTCCACCAGCTGGTACTTGTGCTCGAAGAAGTAGTCCTGCAGGTCCATGACGCCATGGGTCACCGGGTTCTTGATGTCCAGGAGGCTGTGCTCGCACGTGTACTCGCCCACGAAGTCTTTGACGTCGTGGGTGTCGAGGGTCGTCATCCTCTCGATGGCATGGGTGAGTATGAAGCCGTCGAGGTTGTGCATCACCGGCAGCCGCACTTCAGGGTGCTCGGCTATCCTCATCGACATTATGGCGTTGTCGTAGGCCTCTTGGACGTTCTCGGCGAACAGCAGTATCCAGCCGCTGTCGCGGGCCGACATTACATCGCTGTGGTCACAGTGGATGTTCAGCGGCGCGCTGAGGGTCCGGTTGGCCACGGCCATGGTGATGGGCACCCTCATCCCCGAGGCGATGCCGAGCATCTCCCACATCAGGGCCATACCAGCGGACGCGGTGGCCGTCACGGTCCTGGCCCCGGCCGAGGCGGAGCCGATGCACACCGTCATGGCGCTGTGCTCGGACTCCGTGGTGACGAACTCCGTCTCCACCTCGCCGTCGGCGACGAAGTCGGAGAACCTCTCCACTATGATGGTCTGCGGGGTTATCGGGTAGGCGGCGCAGACGTCAGGATCGATCTGCTTCCATGCCAGGGCGATGGCCGAATCTCCGTTGATTCCTATTTTCATGGTCTCACTCTCCTTCCGGCTCCATGCGGATGGCGTCCTTGGGGCAGTTGCGAGCGCATATGCCGCAGCCCTTGCAGTGCGTGTAGCGGAAGCCTTCCATCTTGCCCTCCTTGGTCAGTATGCTGTCGTCGGGGCAGTATATCCAGCATGTCAAGCAGTCGATGCACTTCTCCCTGTCCAGCTCGGGACGGTATGACCTCCAATCACCGGTCTCGAACGCCATGGCGCTCCCCGGTTCGACGATCATCCCTCCCATCACCAGTTCTCTCGAGGTTTTCTTGGACATGTCACTGCACCTCGTCATAGGCCCTCTTCAGGCAGCTGATGTTCTTGACGATGACCTTGTCCGGCAACTTGCCGGTGAACTTATCGGTCAAGGTGTCCGTCAAGGCCTCGAACTTCACCAGCGGGCTCACCTTGGTTAGCGCTCCGATCATGGCGGTGTTGACCATCGGCTTCCCCAGCTCCTCGGTCGATATCTTGGTGGCGTTGACGGTGTGCACCTCCACATCGCCTAGCTCCTTTTTCAGCTCTTCGGGTGAGCCGTGGTGGTTGACCAGCACGAAGCCGTCATCCTTGAGGCCGTCTAGCACGTCTATCTTGCCGATCAGTGTGGGATCGATGACCACCACTATGTCGGGCTCGTAGACCTGGCTGTGCACCCGTATGGGATCCTCGGAGATACGGGTGAACGCCCTTATGGGCGCGCCCATCCTCTCGGGGCCGAACTCGGGGAAGGCTTTCACGTACTTCCCCTCGCTTATCGCGGTCTCGGCGAGGATCTCATTGGCGGTGACGACGCCCTGGCCGCCTCTTCCATGCCAACGTAGTTCCATTTTCAAAGTAAACCCTCGTTTCCGTTCCGAAAGTAGTTTGGAATAATAAAACCTTTTATTTTTTCACTGTAAACGGTCAATGTATTTGTTATTTTTCGCTGTTATTCGTAATTTTCATACGCTTTACAGAGAAATCGGACGTAAAATAGGAGGTACGCGCAACAAAGATTTATAACTGTCATGCGGCGGGGCCGATATCTACCAGATTTGTTGTATGTCACGCAAAACAGTTTTATCCATGTCGCATTAAGGTATCAGAGTCATCAATAATTTAACCAATTATTGATATAAGGGCAAGCGACGCATCCTTGGCGTCGCCTGCGTTGCTCCGCCGCGCGGACCGACAGAGAACGGGGTTGAATCATGAAACGGATCGCTGAAATTGGGGAGTTAGGAGTGGACGATATCCCTTACGTCGGGGGCAAGGGAGCGAACTTGGGAGAGCTGGATTCCGCTGGTTTCCCGGTGCCTCCTGCTTTCGTCCTCACCACGGTCGCCTACGACTATTACATGGAGGGAACCGGCCTCCTCGACCGGATATACGAGGTTCTGGGCAAGATCGACAAGAGTTCGGACCAGACCCTGACCGACGCTTCCGCCGAGATCAGGAAGATGTTCTACGACTACGAGATCCCCGAGGACCTCAAGAAGGAGACGCTGAAGCACTTCAAGAAGCTCTTCCCCAAGGGGGAGGAGGGTTTCGTGGCGGTGCGGTCCAGCGCCACCGCCGAGGACCTTCCGGAGGCCAGCTTCGCCGGCCAGCAGGACACCTATCTCAACGTGTTCGACGAGGATGACCTTCTGGAGAAGGTGCGCATGTGCTGGTCCTCGCTCTTCACCGCCCGGGCCATATCCTATCGCGAGCGACAGGGCTTCGAGCACTCTGACGTGAAGCTCGCGGTGGTGGTGCAGAGGATGGTGGACTCCGACGTGTCGGGCATCATGTTCACCGTGGACCCCGGCACCGAGGGCAGCGGCATACTTATCGAGGCCGGCTACGGCCTGGGGGAGGCCATCGTCGGAGGGGAGGTGACCCCGGACACCTACACCGTGGACAAGTTCCACAAGAAGATATTGAAGAAACGCATATCCAAACAGATATGGATGTACACCAAGGGCCCGGACGGGAGCACCGTCAAGGCCGATGTGGACCCGGACGCGGCCGAGGCCCAGAAGCTATCCGACAACAACATCATCGAGCTGGGGGAGTACGGCAAGCAGATTGAGATCCATTACGATAAGCCCATGGACGTGGAGTGGTGCTTGGAGAAGGGCGAGCTGTTCATTGTGCAGGCTAGGCCGATAACCACCCTTGGCAACAACAACAATGCCGAGAGCGGCGACAAATGGGACAACGCCAAGATCATCACCAGCGGCCTCGGTGCCAGCCCGGGCGTTGCCGCCGGCAGGGTCAAGCTCTTCGATGACGGCATGAGCCTGGACGAGGTCAAGGACGGCGACATCCTGGTGACCACCATGACCATGCCGGACATGGTCCCCGCCATGACCCGCGCCGGGGCCATCGTCACCAATGAGGGCGGCATGACCTGTCACGCCGCCATCGTCTCCCGCGAGCTCGGGACCCCCTGCGTGGTCGGCACCGGAAACGCCACATCCGTCCTCAAAAGCGAGATGATGGTCACCGTCGAAGGGACCACCGGCACGGTCTACGAGGGGGACATGACCAGCAAGGAAGAGGAGGAATCCAACGGCAAGCCGGCCTACATGCCCAGCGCCCCCGTGACCGGCACCAAGGTCATGGTCAACCTGGCCATACCCCAGAAGGCGGAGGAGGTCGCCGCCATGCCGGTGGACGGTGTGGGCCTGATGAGGATAGAGTTCCTCTTCACAGGCTATATCGGCGAGCACCCCATGGCGATGGTCAAGGATGGCCGCGCCGACGAGGTCGAGGACCGCCTGGCCGAGGGGATATCCAAGGTCTGCCGCGCATTCTACCCCCGTCCGGTCATTCTGCGGACCTCGGACTTCAAGACCAACGAGTACCGCGACATGAAGGGAGGGCTGGAGTTCGAGCCTGTCGAGGCCAACCCGATGATCGGCTGGAGGGGATGCTCCCGCTACGCCTCCGACAACTACCGTGCAGCGTTCATGTGCGAGCTCCGCGCCATCAAGAAGGTGCGGGAGAAGATGGGCATGCGCAACCTCTGGGTAATGCTGCCCTTCGTGCGCAACACCGAGGAGCTGGACACCATCTCCGAGATGTTCGAGGAGGTTGGCCTGCGCCGCAGCCGTGACTTCAAGCTCTACCTGATGGCGGAGCTGCCGGTCAACATATTCATGGCCGAGGAGTTCTGCGAGTACTGCGACGGCTTCTCCATAGGCTCCAACGACCTCACGCAGCTGATAATGGGCGCCGACCGCGACTCCGACATCCTCGGGCGCATGGGTTATTTCGACGAGCGCAGCGAAGGCATACAACGCGCCATCGCCCACCTCATACGGGTGGCCCACTCCAAGGGCAAGCCGGTGGGCATCTGCGGCCAAGGCCCCTCCGTCTATCCGGAGTTCACCGAGTTCCTGGTGCGCGAGGGCATCGACAGCGTGTCGTTGAACCCTGACACAGTGATCAAGACCAAGGGCATGATCGCCTCGGTGGAACAGAGGGTAATGCTCGAAGGGCTCCGCGAGCTGCGCGACCGCTGAGCAGTCCCAAAACACCTTAACTATTCATTTTCATCGTCCACGGGAGCGACCGGCTCCAGCTTATCATCGTCCTGGCCCAGGAGGCGTGTGGTTATCTCCACGAAGGGATGCTTGGAGCCTTCGATCACATTGATGTCGTCAAGAGTCCGTATGCCCCATTGCTCGGCGGTCTTCTCCATCCCCAATGGCACGTCGTAAGTGTCCGGCTCCAGGATGATGGCGCTGAAATCGCGCATCCCCATCTGCTTGGCCGCCAGGGCGCGGTGGTGACCGTCAACGAGCAGGTTGTAGGCCCGGCGCTTGACCACTATGAGGGGCTCGATGAGGCCGCGGTTCATCTCGTGCTGCCTGCCGATGAGCTCGTCCCGGAACACCTCCTTCTGCGTGGGGCGCAGCTCCGATATGCGGACATCGCCTTCGCTCATCGTAACACGGAGGCCGTGCTGCTTCTCCAGGAAGGATTTGAGCATCCGCACCTTGTTGGGCTTGGTCCTCTCGATGTGGGAGCGTACTATGTCCACGTTGGAGATGATGCCGATGAGCTTCATCTTGTCGTCAACGATGGGTAGGTTCCGTATGCTGTAGCGGAAGAGCACACGGGTCGCGTCGTCCAAGGGCATGGACGGGTTGGCGCTCACCGTGCCCATCCTCATCACCTCGCGTATCTTGGCCTTGGGGCGGTGGGTGTTCCGCAGCAGCTCCTTGGCGGTTATGAAACCCAGAAGTATGCCTTTCTCGGTCACGGGAAGGCCGTGGTACGGTGTGTTAATGAGCACTTTGCTGCAATCGTAAACGGTCAGGGTCGGCTCCACCGACTTCACGTCCGTGACCATGTAGTCCGCCACTGTGGGTTTCTTCTTCATTTTCCCCCTCCCCTCTCCATTGTTGGAACCGAAGATAATCTTTTCCCGCTATTGACCTCACGGGGACGATGGCGTCCTAGCTGGACCTAGATCCAGAAGAGGTCCTATCGAGGAACTGGTGGCGGAGCTGCTACGGTCGGAGACCATGGAAAGGCGGCCGTTCCGGTCACTGAGCGTTCAACTGGAGCAGGACAAGGGGCGGTGAGTTGTGAGCATCTACTTAACGATGTTCATATAAAATATATGCCCCATATCCATACATGGTCATGAAAAAAGGCCCGCTGTCATTATCGGTATATTCAATCGCGTCGATATAGGTTGCGTAAGCGGCCATGATGTCCTGGCCGCCATCGTTGATGGTGAAGGGTAATCGTACGGAATCACCCTTCCTCGCCTTGAGAGGCCCGGACGATGGCGCTTATCCGGACGAGCGGCGGTAGGCCTCAGGGGCTGGTTTTAATGCCTATATGGCGCGAGGCGTATGCTGGCTCCGGCCGGCCCTGACAGTTTAGAGCCTGTTCCGCATTCGAACACCTCACCCCAAGGTCGTCGATGCGTCCTTACTCCCGTTCGGTTGGTCAATGCGGCATTCGGCGCATCGCCGAGCAGCGGTTCAGCGTGGGCGGTTGCCTACTTATTAGCGGGCGCCTTCTTTTTCGCCGTGGACTTCTTATTAGCGGGAGCCTTCTTCTTCGCCGTGGATTTCTTCTTGGGCTCAGCCGGCTCAGGTTCAGCCTCTGGCTTCTTCTGAGGGGGTTTTGCCTGGGCGATGGCGCCTATGAGTTGACTCACCGAGACCAACGCATCTTCCTCATCCTTGCCGACCTTGTCGGCATAGGATGAGAGCTTGGCCTTGAACATCTCGACCTCGGCCGTGGTCAACATGTCCTCTTTCTCAGCGAGTTTGGCCTCGGCGAAGGCTATGGCTTTGGCCAATTGACTTCCTTGGTCGGCGGTAGCTGCGGGTTTCTCCTGTGCAGCCTCCTTTTCCGGCTCCGGCTCCGCTTCTGGTTCAATCTCAGGTTCCGCCTCAGGTTCCGCCTCGGGTTCATGCTTCTTCTTAGGCGCTTTGGACTTCGTGATCGCCCCGATCAGCTGGCTCACTGATGAAAGCGCCTCTTCCTCATCCTTGCCGACCTTGTCGGCATAGGATGAGAGCTTGGCCTTGAACATCTCTAGCTCGGCAGGCGTCAATTCATCCTTTTTCTCAGCTAGTTTGGCCTCCGCGAAGGCTATCGCTTCGGCCAATGGGCTTTCTTCATCGGCGGTGGCCGCTGGTTCCTCTGGCTTCCCCTCCTTTTCCGTCTTTGGCTCCGCTTCAGGCTCAGGTTCCGGCTCCGGCTCAAGCCCCTCGCCTTGCGTCGGCAGAACGGGAGCCTCTTCTTGCCCTATGCCAGAATCTTCCTCCATCGGCTCCGTCGCTTCGGCCGACGGCTTCTTCTTGAATATGGCCTTGATCTTATCCAGGATGGACATTGTGTTCCCCTCGGAATTATCAAGATTATAGCTCTATTAAAAGATAACAACATAACGATTGTATAATGACTATCCATCTGCCCTGATGATGTTTTTACCCGTCTCGAGGGGGGTCGCGATCCATGAGGGAAACTGATTCCCTCGCATGAGGTGCGACGGTTCCCGTCCACCATCCTGGCTACTAGTGTTTTCAGACCTTAACGTTAATATACCTGTTCAGTATTCACAAATCACCAGCCCCGGTAGTGTAGTGGCCTATCATGTGAGCCTGTCGAGCTTGCGACTCGGGTTCAAATCCCGGCCGGGGCGCCATTCTTCATTCTAAAACTCAGATTTTCCGATTCTGAATCAAAAGGGCCTTCATCCCTTTGATGTTCCCTCTTTTTTGAGATTGGGTGTCATGAACCACGATGCTCCTCGCATTCGGGACGGTGCAAGACCTTGCGTTCGAAACAGGCCTAAAGCTTGCCAGCACAAGTATCAGCAAGGCTTGATGACGCTCACGGTATGCTTCCCTATGCGGTTGTCATAGTCCAGGCTGGCCTCGATGTTGAAGACCTTGCGCATGTTCTCTGGAGTGAGGACATCCTCCACTTTGCCGGCGGCCTCGATCCTGTGGTCGTGGATGAGTATCATCTTGTCGCAGTAACGGGCCACCAGGGAAAGGTCATGGGAGACGATTATGACCGTCATACCCTCGTTCCGTGACAATCCGTGGACCAGATCGAGGACCTCCAGCTGATGGTTGACGTCCAGGTGAAGGGTGGGCTCGTCCATCAGTATTATCCTCGGCCTTTGAGCCAGGGCCCGAGCGATGATCGTCCTCTGCCTCTCCCCGCCGCTAACCTGGTTTATGGGCCTGTCAGCGAGGTGGTCCACCTTGGTCTTCTGCATGGACTCCCAGACGATTCTGAGGTCCTCGTCGCTTTCCATTTGGAGCCTTTGAAGTGAGGGCATCCTGCCCATGAGCACTATGTCGGCTACGCTGAAGGCGAAGTTGATCTCGCTTCCCTGAGGGACGACGGCCATGCGCTGGGCGATGTCCCTCTTGGTTATCTTCGCTATGTTTTTGTCCTCCACCACCACCGATCCCGCCGCGGGGCTGAGGTTGCGGTTCATTATCTTGAGCAGAGTGGTCTTCCCCGAACCGTTGGGCCCTAGGATTCCCAGGACCTCGCCCTTCCTGACTCGGAAACGGACGTCCTCCAACACGGGTTTCCCGGCATAATCGAAGCTTACGCCGTTGATATTCATTATCATTACCAGCCCACCTCCCGGCGGCGGCGTCTCAGAAGGTATACGAAATATGGGGCGCCTATAAGGGCGGTTATTATGCCGATCGGTAGCACCTGAGGCTGGAGGACGAACCTGGCGAGGACATCAGCCAGTATGAGGAAGGCTCCGCCTGCGATGATGGACGTTGGCACCAGTATTCGGTGATCGGGGCCCACCATCAGACGCATGACATGTGGTATTACCAGGCCCACGAAGCCGATGATGCCCACGAAGGAGACGGCGGCGGCAGTAGAGAGCGCACAAGCCACCAGGATATGAACCCGTACCTTTCCCACCTCGATTCCCAGGTTCTGGGCGTGATTGTCGCCGAGCATCATGGCATTGAGGTCGCGCGAGTAGTACATTATTATCGCTCCTCCCACCAATACCATGGGGATCACTATGCGCACATCGCTCCAACCGAATTGGGTCAGGTCCCCCATCATCCAGAAGACAATGCCCTCCATCTCGTCCCCGGCAAGGTAGGTCATCAGGTTCACAAGCGCGGAGAAGAACGCCCCCACAGCGATGCCGGCCAGGAGCAGCGTCTCCACCGGCACCTTGCCACCCACGCGGGCGATGTTGTACACCAGCATCAGAGTCAGGAGGCAGAACAGGAACGCCATCGATGGTGTGGCGAGATAACCAGGCATAATGGCGATTCCGAAAACCATGGCCAGGGCGGCGCCGAATGCCGCCCCCGAGGACAGGCCGAGGATGAACGGCGAGGCCATGGGGTTGCGGAAAAGCCCCTGCATCGCCACTCCCGAGACCGCCAGCCCCGCGCCCACGAAGAGGGCCATAACCGTCCGGGGCAGACGGAAATGCCATATGACCTGATTCTCAAGTTCGCTCCCGCCGCCAAGGAATACATCGATTATGCCCAAGGGCGAGATGTCCAACGACCCCCGTGACAGTGAGAGCATTATGCATACCGCAAGGAAGGCGAATAGACCCAAAACTGATGTCGTCCATTTGACCGACCTGCTTCTGAACAGGTCTAGACCCTCTTCGGTCACGCTCTGGTCAGCCATTTTTCACTCATCATTCATAATATAATTTGATTAAGGGGTTTGGGAGAAGTCAAAGTCGATCCCGGGGTGCAGGTATCCTGCTATCTCCATCAGCCCGTAGGCGAGGCTGGGGCTGTAGTTGATATAGTCGTCGGTCACCCTCTTGATCTCCACGCTGCCGGAGAGTTCATAGTCGGACCTGAATTTCTCGCTGCTTTTGGGATGGGAGTCCTCCAGCAATATGATTTCAGGCCCTAGGACGACCACGTTCTCCGGCTCGATTTTATACGTCGATATGGCGCTGTCGTTCTGGGCCACGTTTATGCCCCCGGCGGTCACTATGAGCTCATGCAGCAGCGAGCCGTTGTTCACGGTGAGGCCGTTCCTCAGCTCGCCATATGTCTTGGGCTTTTCCTGCTCATCGACGGCCGCCACCTTGTTGACGACCTCTTCCCTCACATCGTCCATGAATCCCTTGAGGTCGCTCGCCGCAGAGGGGTTGTCGACGAGTACGCCGAACCTCTCGACAAGGTCCATGACCTCATCGTAGTTGGCGGGGTAGTAGGCAACGACTTTGACCCCTAATCCTTCAAGATGCTCCATCAGCTCGGGGTAAGCCCCCCACCTGTAATCATGCATAATGACCAGGTCAGGCTCCATGCCGGCGATGGTCTCACTGTCCCAAGAAGAGGAAAGGGCTCCCAGGTCATCCGCTTCGGCAAGGGCCGGGTATTTATCCGCCAGCTCCTTGCTGTAGCTGTCCGTAGCAGCCAGCGTGTCGCCGCGGTCGAGTTCGCACAGTATCTCCGAGAAGGCTTTGCCCAGGGACACTATCTTCTGCGGGTGGTCGAAGAATCCCACGTCCTTTCCGCGGTCATCGGTGACCATGTACATGAACACGTTCAGGGTGGAGACCTTCACACGGTCGTTGACGGTCACCGACACGCGGTGCTCGCCGATCTCATTTATAGTGTCGGGCAGAGTGAAGGATGCCTCTCCGGCATCGAAGGTCAGCGTCTCCTTGTAGCTGTGGCCACCGACCTCGATGATGACCTCGTGGTCACCATCAAGCTTCTCCTGGGTAAATATTGCGTCCTTTATGGTGACGGTGGTGGCCTGACCGGGGACGACATCATCGACCTCGACCTCGAAACCCTCAGTGCCGATGGCGATTATGTATGCTCCCACAATAAGCAACATGAACGCCGCCATCAGCGCTAATATCTTCTGTAGCATAAGTATCACGTTCCGTAATAATTAAAATGGAATACTCTGTCGATAATAAAACCGTTTTCATGGGTGTTACTCATGATGCTCTTCGAGGAGGACAGAAAGTTTAATTTAGGCGTTAGGCTTGAGAAAGGACCATGCGATGGGTGCTACGTGGAAAGATCCATAGGGCCAGGGTCACCGAGACCAGGCTGGATTATGTGGGCAGCATCACCATCGATTCCGATCTCATGCGGGCGGTGGACATCTGGCCGGGGGAGAAGGTCCAGGTGGCCAACATCAACAACGGCGCCCGTTTCGAAACCTATACCATAGAGGGCGAGGCGGGGAGCGGCATCGTCGCCGTTAACGGTGCCGCCGCCCGTCTCAACGGGCCGGGAGACCGCATCATCATCATCGGCTACGAGCTCACAAACGAGCCCATCGAGGCCAAAGTCATGGTGGTCGATGAGGACAACCGCCCGCTGCGGCGCTGAGGCTTCACCATGAAGATGGTCTTCTATTCCGACGGCGGCGCCCGCGGCAACCCCGGACCGGCGGCCTACGCGGTAGTGGCATGCAAGGACGACGGCTTCGTCATGTACGAGAAGGCGGAGTACATCGGTGAAGCCACCAACAACGAGGCCGAGTACCGGGGCCTGATAGCGGCCATAGTCATGGCGGCTTCCTACAGCGCCGAGGAGGCGGTCTTCGTTCTGGACTCCGAGCTTGTGGTGAAGCAGATGCGGGGCGAGTACCGCGTCAAAGCGGCCCACTTGAAGGCCCTGAGGGACGACGCCGCCGCTTTGGCTGCAGGGATACCCAAGGTCTCCTTCCGCCACGTGGGCCGGGAACACCCGATGATCGCCCGCGCCGACGAGCTTCTCAACGAGAAACTGAACGCCGCCTCACGCTGAGAGCGCTTCCGCCAGCTCTTCCACGGGCACCAGCGACTGCTCGCCGCTTTCCATGTCGCGGATGGTCACCGTCCCTTGCGCCAGGTCCTTGGCGCCCACGATCACCGCGTAGCGGGCGCCGGTGGCGGCGGCGTGCTTCATGGCCTTGGACATCTTCCTCCTCATCAGGTCCACGTCCACGCTGAGGCCGGCGCGGCGCAGCCGGGCGGCGATGCGGAAGCTCTCCTCGCGGGTATCCTCGCCGGTAGGCAGCACGTAAGCATCCAGTTTCGCAGCGTCGAATGCATGCTCCTCCCTCTCCAATGCGAGGAGGATGCGGTCGAAGCCGATGGCGAAGCCGGTGGAGAACACTGGCTCCCCACCTAACACCTCCGACAGCGTGTAGGAGCCGCCGCCGCAGACCTGCTTCTCCGCCCCCAGGCAGGGTGCCTCCACCTCGAAGACCACCCCGGTGTAGTAGTCCAGGCCGCGGACGGTCCCCAGGTCGATGACCACGTCCTCGATGCCATACGCGTCGAGGAAACGGAAGAGCTCGTTCAGGTAACGGCCGGGCTCGCCGCCGATGTCCGCCAGCAGCTCCTTGCCCCCCGCGACCCGGGTGGTGGCGAAAAGGGATTCGATCTCCTCCTCTTGAACCCCGTGGGACCGGAGCAGCGGCGCCGCCTCGTCGTACAGTTTCTTGTCCAGCTTCTGCAGTATCCCCGCCGCCGCATCGGCGGGCACGCCGAGCTCAGCCAA
>SL_8KL_010_SEDDRAFT_10003332_pt1 | contig 13285 bp, 16 predicted proteins | sample SodLakKL_010_SED_4_FD_11160 | JGI IMG/M metagenome (IMG submission 11160) | reverse complement strand
ATGAAGCTATTTACAACCTGCCGCTTGATTTTACAACCCGGGAAACAATCTATGTCCGCTATGGCGATTATTTCCCCGCTTTCTGGATATTATTTTTACTGATAGCCACACCGGCCACCTTACTATTTAGAAAGAAAACCCTTGACAACAACCACGGGAGTTCCGGCATCAGCTGATCCACTAACCAGATCGGCCAGACTGGCCAGCACATCTTCCATCCTTCTCGGGGTTGTCCCTTCCCTGTCAATACTGTCTTCAGACAGCTCTTTCTGCTTGCTGTCTGTTAATAAAGCTTCAATTTCTTCGGCATTCATTTTATCTTCATGAAAGCATTGGTCGGCAAGATATTTATACTTGATCCCTTCACGCAGACAATCCAAGCCATCAGTTACGGCAAACGCCGCCCGGGGATCGGCCAATTCATATATGCCGCTGGATGGATCCAAGTAGGCACCGTCACCATAAATCATCACTTCTACCTCGATACCAAGCCTTTCTTTTACTTTAATGCGCAGATTATTAACTACCTTTTTCCCATCCCTGGGAGCTAACTTCAGTCTTTCTCCCGAAGACATGTTGCTACCAAGCAAGCCCCATTCAGAGTATGCTTCACCCTCTGTGCAAACCTGGTCAAGAGTTATGCAATTNTTATAGCTGCTGCTGATTTTTTCTTTTGTCGAGGTCCTGGTATGGATATCTGCAGCAATGACCGCATCAGGGCTAAAACTTAAAACNTGAAATGGATCATTGGATAATATTATATCTGCCGTTGCCCCCTCTTCCTCGATGATTGAACGGTAAAGTTCAATATAGTTAACTCCGGTCAGGGGGTGCCTGAAATCCTGCCCTTCTAGATCTTCCAGGGTAATTAAATCCTTATTGATATTTTTAGAGAAATCAGGATCGATAATCTGGTTGCCCACTTCGTCAAAGGGATATGAAAGCTGCACAACAACTTCACCCCGCGGCACTGCCCTGGCAATACCTCTTAAAATCATCGAAAACCGATTACGACTGGCAATCGGGAAAACAACTGCTAACCTGTGCTGTTCCTTAACCTGTAATTTATCTTTTATTTCCCGGGCAATATCATCTACAGTAATATAGTTGTTTTGTGACCTGGCCACAATGGACTCGGTTATACAAATCACATCCCTGCTTGATAGCAGACCATCCCGGTAGCACCTTTCAAGCGGTTCACAAATAGTTTTGATAATATCCATCCCCGGCAGAATAACACCCATTTTCAGCCCAAATGCCATCGGCCCAACATATTCCGGTATTATCATTGTCTTCCACCTCCTGGTTATAACTCGCAGTGCCGGTCGGAAAATATCTTAAGAGCAGCTTCATAATCCGACCAGCGGTTGATATTTATAAATGAGTGCTGCTGAGGATCGAAGTTTTCTATTTCTTCCTCTCCAATATATTTTATATTTAACTGGCTGTAAAAATCGGTAACTTTGTACAGGCCTTTATTAACCTGACGTTCTATCACCTCTATACAAGATCGGCTGTAAAACGCATGGAGCGGTTGAAAATAATCGCCAACCCTGGGCACAACAGCATCGTAGTCTTTAGCATACTTTTCCATATAGCTGATTAAATCAAGGTTTAAAAAGGGCATATCACAGGCCGCAAAAAACTGGTGCGGCAAAGGCGATGAACTTAATCCTGCATGAATACCACGGAGCGGACTTTTCTTGTCAGCTTTTATTATATCGCCGGTAATATTAACCGGTAAATGGTCGTATAATTCTGCCCGATCTGTTACCAGAGTGAGCTGATCAAAGTATTCTCCCAGGCGCTTTATAATTAATTCAATCAAAGAGCAATCCTGAAACTTAAGCAATGCCTTGGGGCTGCCCAGCCTTTTACTGTCTCCCCCAGCCAGGATAATTGCCCCCCTTTTTTTCAATTTTTCTGCTTTTTTCTTCCACTTAAAAAGTTCACCCCAATAATAGCGTACACCTTTATTCTGAAAGCATCTTCAGCCTTTTTCGTTCACTGATCATAACCATAATAATACCGATTTCATAAAGCAGCAAGAGCGGGAACACCAGTATTACCTGGGAAATAATGTCCGGAGGTGTAATAATTGATGAAAGAACCAGCATTATCAAAAGGGCAATCTTTCTATGTCTTCTTAAAAACCCGGTCGAAAGAAGCCCGATTTTACCCAATGCCCAGGTAACAAGGGGCAGCTGAAAAACCGCCCCAAAAGCAAAATGAAAAGACAAAATAAAACTTATATACTCGCTAATTGTAAAACGGGGTTCCAACTGGGCATCTGCAAACTGGAGAAAAAACCTTAAAGTAAATGGAAATACCACGTAATAGGCAAATACTACACCACTTATGAACAAGAAAGTTGCTCCAATAATAACAGCAATTATAAATATCTTTTCCCCCCTGTCCAAACCGGGGAAGGCGAAAGCAAGCAGCTCATAAATAATAATGGGTGAGGAAAAAATCAAACCGCTGACCAGCGACAGGCGCAGGTTGGCCATAAAAGCTTCCGGGGGTGACAGGTAAATCAACTGAAGCTGATCAAGGGGTTGAGTCAGTATGCCCCTGATGAATTCAACATTTGCAAAAGAAATAATGGCAGCAACAAGCAAAGCGCCTGCTGAAATTAGCAGACGCGTTCGCAACTCTGCAAGATGCTCAAGTATGGGCATAGTGCCGTCAATATTTTTGCTCACCCTGGCTGAATACCTCCAGGTATTCCCTCATTCATGTGTAGGGCTACCAATGGGTTGGGAAAACTTAGTTCAAGAATTGCAGCTTTATTCTTTGGGATCTGAATTAGAAGTAGCTGATTCGTCTGAACCGGAATCACCTTTCAGGCCATCTTTAAGTTCAACTACACTTTTTCCAATAGCCTTGGCCAGCTCAGGCAGCCTTTTCGCACCAAAGATCAGCAAAATCAATGCTAATATAAGTATTATCTCTGTCGGTCCGATTCTTCCAAGCATGTTAAATCCTCCTTAAAATAGAGAATCATTAATTACACATTACTATTTAACAGCTAATCTATATTACAAAGCATACCATAATCAGTCAAGCTAAGATTTATTATTCTCTTTATCATCAAGACTGATGTCTTTCTCATCAAAAGTTATACTGTCTTTAAGATCTTTAGTTGCTTTGCGAAACTCTTTTAGCCCATTGCCGATCGAACGGCCCAGTTCCGGCAACTTAGCAGGACCAAATATAATCAATGCCACTGCCAGGACGAGCATGATTTCCCACAGGCCTATTTTTCCGCCAATCAATCTGTTCACCTCCGTGAAAACAACAATCATCTAATACCGCTATATTTTTTACCGTATATCATTATAGCTTATATCGGACATAAAAGCGACAGGTTGCAACATTTTTTTCTTCACCCGCCCGGCAAAAACAAGCTAACCTTCATTCTCTTAACTTATTGAAGGTCTTCTAATAATTAGCGGGTAAAAGCCACATAATCAGGAGACAGCTCCCAGGAAGGTTTGTATTTTCAGCCCTGCCTATTGTGATGGTACTTCTCCAGTTCCGTGGGTCCGTTACCTTTCTTTCTTCTTGCGTTTATTGCTTTTACCGGGACGGCAACTGCGGTTTTACAAAGAACATACAACCCCCATCCTAAAAGCAAACCGGCTGCAGCATAAGTCAGGCCTTCCACGGTGGTCGGAACCCCCGGCATGAAATTCTCCCAGGTTCCCGCCGCGATATCCCAGTCAACTTCTCTCATAAAAACAAACCAGCGGTTATAAATTGTAGCATCCTGCAGTGCGTGGTAAGACTGTTCCAGGGTATCCACCCTGTTCACCAGGTCCCNGATGATCTCACCGGTAGAGACAAAAACTTCGCTCTCCGACTCCAGGTGCTCAGTTTTGTACTCCTCAAGAGACATATTTAAGCTATGGGCTGCCTGGATATACTGATCGAGGGCCCGTCTGGCTTCATCAAGATGCCCGCCTAACCGCTGCATATACTGACCGTAAAACTGGGGAAACTGAGATAACGATACCGCTCCGAGCACTGTAAAAAGGCGGTCGGCAATTCCATCCAGTAGTTTAATCGGGTGACGCAGCAGCTTCAACATTTCATTTCCTCCATAATTATTATACAGCAAAGTATCTGCTGTTAACTATTAACCCGGGGCCGGTTAAACTAGAGTATTTTATATTATAATTAAAATATAGAATTAAACAACATTTATCATACCCACCAACTTAAAGAAATTGCCCCTGAATAAATTATACCATGATGAAACATAATCAATCTCAGTATTCGGCCAAATGCAACTAGCAGATCCTGCAGGAATGCCGGGAAACTGCAAATGTCAAGGCAGGTAAACGTTTCAGTTCCAGCGAATTAGAAAGTATCAATAAAAGACCAGAAATTTATATCAGTATCTGAAGCTAGTTGTTTGTATAATTGCCGGTTTACTCTATTTTCTTGAAAGGGTGATATTAAAGGTGGATAAAATTAAGGTAGAAACTGACGGCCATGTTTTGCTGGTCGGTTTTAATCGTCCAGATAAAATGAATGCTTTTGATCCGGAAATGTATATGCAGCTGGCCGAAGCGCTCGGAAAGTTGAATAATGATCATGAACTGCGCTGCGGTTTAATTTATGCCGAAGGTGAGAATTTTACATCAGGACTTGACATGGTTACCTGGGTTGATATTTTTAGTTCAGGCAGTTTCCCTGAATTACCGGAAGACCATTGTGAACCCTTCGGACTTGACGAAAGTAAAAGGGTTGGCAAGCCGCTGGTAATGGCTGCGCAGGGAATATGTTATACCATTGGGCTGGAATTAATGCTTGCAACTGACATCCGGGTAGCTGCAGCCGATCATGCAAAGCGAAGATGCCATGGAAGGGGTGCAATCATTTATTGAAAGGCGGCAGGCCCGGTTTAAAGGAAAATAATCGTATTCCCTCTCTATATTCTTAACTATGAAGCAGCCCTATAATTAAAGCCCTTTTTAGATACAATAGAATTTCATCATTCCTGTTCAGACAGACCGAGCTTGCTAAAAACTATTGGGGCAATCAAGGTTACCCACAGACCTCCTAAAAAGTAACGGATAAATCCGAGGATTGTCACCGCAGATGGAAGGACTCCGCCCAGTCCGACAATGATACCAAATAAAACAAGAACACCGATAATAACCTTTAAAAGCTGTTTACCCAGGGATCCTTTCACCGATGTTTTGATCTTTTCCTTTTCAAGAACATAGCCAAAAGAAGCGCCGGACAAATAACCTAAAATCTTCGGAGGATCTACACCCGGCAGTACTAATACCAGGAAAATCGGGACCGCAAGTGAGAGCACAAGCAGCAGGGGCATAGAATATTTATCCAGCAAGCCTTTTTCATAAAGCATATTACTCAGCCAAAGGAAAACCAGTAGAAAAGGTATGCCAAAAGCAAACCCGCCCAGGACATCGCCTAAAAAGTGATAGCCGAGAATCATCCTTGAGAATGAAACCAGGGCAATAATGGCAATTGCCCAGATCCAGAAACCCCTGCTCCTCAAGCGGACTGCCATGTAACCCCAAACTGTAACTGCAGTCAGGGTATGACCGCTCGGAAAAGCATAGCTACCTTCCGGATGCGTGACTCCTTCAAGGGGTGGCCGCTCCAGCAGGGTAATATCCTTGATCAGGTTGCTGTATGTCGCTGATGAAAGCAGGATAAAGGCAGTCCAAAAACCGAGGCTTTTATTAACGCACCAAATTAGCACACTAAAAAAAACCATGAAAAATTCGTCATCACCCAGGAAAGTAATCGCCCTGAAAATATACTCTAAAATCCCTGCCTGTAACACCTGGAGAGCTGAGATAATCTCCACGCTGCGAGTCAGCGGCCAGGCCAGAACCAGGAAGGCCGCTGAAATTACAGCAACAGCCAACCATATTTTTAAAGCCATCGATTCTTTCGCCGGATCATCAGAAAAATAAGGACGTTTAACAGGATAAATATTCATTTTTATTCCTCCTCATCTATTTGAAAATTACCAGCTTCAAATTCTTTTTGCAATTTTTTAGCCTCTTCTAAGAATGGCTCGGGTACCATCACCTGAACTTCCACTGCCAAACCGCCGATAACTCGCATTGCCCCTGTATAAGGACTGCTGTCGGCCTTGATAGCCGGTATGCCGCGATCCTGCAAAAATCCACATATTATATCAGCTTCAACATCATTGGAAGCTTCCAGTAAAACTACCCATTTATTATCCGTATTATCCATAGAATTTTCCCCTTTTAAAAAGTAAAGTCGCATTTTAAGGTTAGCCTTTGATAGTTAAATTCTTTTTTCAACAAGGATAATCCTGCATGTTAATTTGACGCAAATGGCGGGTCAGATTATGATTAGGACAAGTATGGCAGAGAGGGCCGGATAAATATGATTATTACGAAGGATATTTTAACAGCCGCCGCCCAGCAGGCCGGTGTCACAGAAATTGGAGCGGCACCCGCCGATCCACTGCTGGAAATGAAGGAAAAACTGGACCGGCGGCAGGCTGAAAATAGAGCCACACCCTTTGAAGAACAGGATCCGGCAGCACGCCTTTCACCGGCAGACCTCCTGGATGGCTGCCTAAGCATCATAACCCTGGCATTGCCATATACACCACCAGGCACCTTAATTCCACCGATGGAAAGCAACCTTTATGGCAAGGTGGCCCGCTGCGCAAGGTCAATAGACTATCACTTCATTATCGAAAAAAAAGCCGGCGAGGTTGTCGAAGCTTTAAAAAAAATAACAGACACGAGTTTTAAACATAAAATCCTGGCCGACCGCAGCCCCTTGCTGGAAAGAGAACTGGCCCGCAAGTCAGGCCTGGGCCTGATTGGTGAAAACTGTACGCTGATTAACAGGCGCTATGGATCCTATACGGCACTGGCTACCATCCTGGTTGACAGGCAGGTAGAGCCCGGCCCGGCAAACAATGAAAAATGTCTCAGCTGCGGGTGCTGTCGCGAGGCCTGTCCAACCGGTGCCTTAATTGAGCCTTATATCATTAACCCTCACCGCTGTATTTCCTACCTGACCCAGGCCGGCGGCCCGGTTCCGCTTGAAATGCGCCCGCTAATGGGAAGACACATCTACGGTTGCGACCTTTGCCAGGAAGCCTGCCCGCTCAACAAGCAGGCTGGACTTTCACCATATCCCGAGGCAGCCTTTGTTTTCTTCCCCGCGTATCCCCTGCTGCTCCCGCTTCTGCAGCTAACCCGTAAAGAATATGAACTTACTGTCGGCCTTTCCTCGGCCGGATGGCGGGGCAAAACTATTCTACAGCGTAATGCGGTGATTGCCCTGGGAAATTGTAATGATTCGGACGCCATAAAGCTACTGGCCCTGCTTCTTGAAAATGATTCACGCCCGCTGATCAGGCAGCATACAGCCTGGGCACTGGGTAGAATTGGTGGAGGTAGGGCAGTTTTTGCCCTGGAAAAATCACGCCTAAAAGACCCTGAGGAAGTTGTGAAAAAAGAAGCGGAACAAGCACTTGATTATTAGCAATAAAGAAGCTTAAATTATGGCCTGGTTTGTCCTGATCCGAAAATTATATATTTAAGTGATGTCAGCGCCTGCAGGCCCATCGGGCCGCGCACGTGTAGTTTCTGAGTGCTGATACCCATTTCCGCCCCAAGACCGAATTCATAACCGTCGGTAAAACGAGTAGAAGCATTGATATAAACCGCAGCTGAGTCAACCCGGTCGATGAATTCTCTTGACCTTGAGTAATTTTCCGTAATTATTGNTTCAGAATGGCCCGTTCCATAGTTAGTAATATGGTTTACAGTTTCATCCAAATCACTGACAACTTTTACGGCCAGGANTAAATCCAGGTACTCGGTTCGCCAATCATCTTCCCCGGCAGGAGTAACAGGCACATGAGCGGCATATTCCGCCACACGCCTGCAGCCTCTTATTTCAACCCCAGCATTTGATAATAAAGCGAGAACTGCAGGTAAAAAGCTGCCTGCTGCTTTTTCGTGAACAAGAACAGTTTCCACGGCATTGCAAACACCGGGTCTCTGGGTTTTGGCATTTAAAACTATCTGCTGTGCCATTTCTAGATCTGCATATTCGTCGACATAAATATGACAGTTGCCTTCACCGGTCTGGATTACAGGTACGGTGGCATTTTCAACAACTGTATTGATCAGGGACGCCCCTCCCCGGGGAATTACCAGGTCGAGATAATCGTTGGCTTTGATTAAATCACTTACGGCAGCACGCTCCGTATCTTCGATTAAAGAAACTGCACCGTTACCCAGATCATGTGCGGCCAAAACTTGATGAATGATTTCAACCAGGGCCTTATTGGATTGGATCGCTTCAGAACTCCCCCGCAAAATCACGGCATTACCGGCTTTTAAAGCCAGACCGGCAGCATCAATGGTCACATTAGGACGGGCCTCATAAATAATTCCGATAACACCGATGGGCACACGCTGCAGTCCGATTTGAAGACCGTTAGGGCGTCTCCACATTTTAACCACTTCACCAACGGGATCTTCCAGGGCAGCAATATCGCACAACCCCTTGGCCATATCTCCAATCCTGCCAGGTGTTAACAACAGGCGATCATAGAAGGCATCACTAAAACCATTTTTCTTTTCCAGGTTTTCAAGATCTTTTCTATTGGCGCTAACAAGACTATCAGTTTGCCCGGTAAGAGCGTCAGCCAGATCCCTTAGAATTTGATTCTTTTTATTCGTAGAAAGGCTGCGCATTTTCAAAGCAGCTTCACGGGCCATTTTGCACTTGTCAAGCACTTCCGGATGCACCTGATTCACCTCCACTCTTATAACAAAGGTATTATCGGACCGCACTTTCCTTTATGCTCACTTCCGTTTACTTCCACAGACTATGCCTTTAAGCCAGGCTTAAAAAATATTGCATTAGCTTCTACTTCAGTAAATGACCAGGTTGTCGCGATGAATGACTTCTTCAGTATGGGGCCGTTCGATTAAAGCAGGCAGTTCGTGACTGGGTTTTCTCATGATTAAAGCCAATTCCTGAACGGAAAAGTTGCAAAGCCCTCTGCCTACTTCTCCGCCATGCTCATCTACCACTGCAACGAGGTCTCCTTTTTTAAAAGTACCATCTGCGGCAGCGACACCAACAGACAGAAGGCTTTTACCTCCCTGGCGTAAGGCTTTGCTTGCACCCTCGTCAACAATGACCCTGCCTTTAACAATTTGTCCGTAAGCAATCCATCTTTTACGCCGGTTCAGGTAATGCTCCTGGGCACAGAAATAAGTCCCGGCCTGTTCCCCTTTAAGAATAGAAGTTAAGACATCGGGTTCGGAGCCGTTGACAATATACATGGGAACACCCGACATTGTCGCAACCTCCGCCGCCTGCAGCTTGGTTATCATACCCCCCGTTGCCAGATCATCATCGGAGCTCTCGGCACAATCTTTAACCTGCTGATCAATTTTTTCCACAACACGGATCAATTCTGCATCAGGATTCTTGCGGGGATTAGCACTATAGAGGCCGTCCACATCAGTGAGAATTACCAGCAGGTTGGCATCGCTCAAGCCGGCCACCAGGGCAGATAACCGATCGTTATCTCCAAACTTTATTTCCTCGATCGAAACAGAATCATTTTCATTGATGATCGGAACGATACCCAGCTTGAACATGGTCATAACAGTGTTACAGGCATTAATATAGCGCCTTCTGCTAACCAGGTCGGTCCGGGTTAACAGGATTTGACCGACCACCAGGCCGTATTCGGAAAAGAGTTTTTCATATATTTGCAGCAGCAGACCCTGCCCGACGGCTGCAATAGCCTGCTTTTCCGGGATGGATATTTTTTTCCGGGAAATATTCAACCGACCACGTCCCGCACCAATCGAGCCGGATGTAACCAGAATAACCTCGTGCCCTGCATTGCGCAAATCAGATAGTTTTCGAACCAGTCTTTCCATGTAACCCAGGTTAAGCTTACCGGTAGTATGGGTAAGCAGCCTGGTGCCAACTTTGACCACTATGCGGCAGGGGTGAGGGTATGGTTTTTGTAAAATTTCACTCACGGTGATTTATGCCCCACTTCAAAGTATTAAAAGGCATTTTATCTCAACTACACTCATAATGCAAGGATGTTCATTTACTACCGCGGTAAACCGTCCAGGCAGCAGCCGCTATGACAACAACCCCGCCAACAATGGCCGGTATGGCAATACGCAGAAAATTGCCGTGCTGCATAGCCCAGCGCTGACCATCATTGACCAGGCCGTGTTCCAACAAGACGGGAATACTCAAATACAGCATCAGGGCTGATAAAATAAGCGGGACATATTTAAGGCGGCCCATATCAGCTGTATTTTCAAATCCGAGAAAGTCGGAAAAAAATACTGATAAGACTCCCGTTTGCAAATCATAAAGAGTAAGACCGAGAAAAATTAGACCCATCAGGAAGAGCATCAAGTGGCTCATTCCAAAATAACTAAGCAAAAGCAGAATAAAGAGCAGCACGGCAAGGTCGATCGCAATAAATATTGTCAGGTTTCTTGGTGTCATCGGGGAAAACTTCACCACCTAGTAGGTTGTTTTACAACAAACATGAAGGATTTAAACCAGTCAGCGCAAACTATATTCACAAAGACCAATTGTAACAGCTCAACCTGCTCGAAAAACTGAAGAAAGCATAGTTTTCTTCAACAGGCAAAAGCATAAAATATGGCTGAGTAATTACAAAAGAACTAAGTTATAGTATCATTAACTATAATTATTATACTATATAGTTACCAGGGAGGCTTTAAATAAAAATGAACGGTTCATTTCGCCTTACAGTGATAAAGGGTATTCCCGTAGAAATTCATTTCAGCTGGCTGCTGATCTTTTTCCTTTTAAGCATTTCACTGGCCCAGGCCTATTTACCTGAATATGCCAAAGGTCATAGCAATATTTCTTACTGGGCAGCGGGCATAATAACAACCCTGGTTGTATTCGCCTCGGTTTTAACCCATGAATTCGGCCATTCACTGGTTGCCTTGAAAGAAGGGATCCCCATAAAAAAAATAACTTTGTTTGTTTTTGGCGGAGTAGCACAAATGGAATCTGAACCTGACAGTGCAGCTGCCGAGCTTAAGGTTACTGCGGCAGGACCGGCAACCAGCCTTTTAATTGCACTTCTTACCGGTGCCCTCTACTACTTAGCAATGCCTCCCGGACAGTTAATAAGCGAATCGATCCTTTTTGTTGCCCGTGTCAACCTGATCATGGCAATATTTAATACAGTCCCCGCTTATCCACTTGATGGCGGTAGATTGCTGCGCGCCATCATTTGGTTTTTCAGCAAAAACGTGCTCCAGGCTACCAAGATATCTGTTGGCCTGGGCAGTTTTCTTGCTTTTATGGCAATGGCTTACGGGTTTTTGCTGGTTTTTTTCCAGGGAGAGATAATGGGTTTATGGCTCATATTTATCGGCTGGATGATTTATCAGGCCGGCCAGTCCAGCTATTCACAGCTGGTTTTTAAAGAAACCTTCGCCGGCATGAAAGTATCAGAATTGATGAGCACCGACCTGCAGACTATCTCCCCGGATGCCACCCTTGATCAGCTGGCCGAAGATTTCCTGCACTTCAAGTATGGTGCCTTCCCGGTTGTCTACGGTTCCACCACTCACGGGCTGGTTTCACTGCAGCACATGAAAGATGTGCCCAGGGAAAAGTGGCCGCAAACCAGGGTTTCCCAGATCATGACACCGTTAAAGGAAGTAATGGTTCTTAACCCTGATTCAGATGCGTCAGATGTAATGATGAAAATGGCCACCCAGAATACGGGAAGGGCCCTGGTTATGAAAGAAGGAGAACTCGTCGGTATTTTGAGCAGAACTGATATGATGCGCTATATGCAAATGCACATGGAACTGGGTTCTGATTAGTGCTTCCATATAATCAGATCACTCATAACACCCAAAGGAGCTTTATAAATGACATTATTGGCAGTTCCAGTTAAAAAAGGATTGTTAAAGAGCGGACAGCTTCTCTGGCTGCTGGTTAAAATTATAGTTCCCATATCTTGCCTGGTAGCCATTTTAGATTATTACGGGATCATTGAGTCTTTTGCGGCTTTTTTTGCCCCGGCCATGTCTCTCTTCGGGCTTCCCGGTGAAACTACGATCGCCCTGCTCCTGAGCTTTTTCGTCAATTTTTATGCAGCAATCGGTGTTATTACAGCTATGTCGCTTGATGCCCGGCAGATTACAGTTCTGGCGGTTATGATCGGCATCTGTCATGAATTGCCGGTAGAAACGGCAATCTGCAGCTATACCGGGCTGAAGGTGCCGGTTTCTGCGGCATTGAGAATCATTACAGCACTGTGTGCCGGATTACTCTTGAATAATATTTATAATTTATTTTAAAGGAACCAGTTTATGGAAATAATCCTGTTAATATATGAAACCATCGTTTCAACCCTGATCAGCCTTGGGCGCCTGGCTTTAATCCTTGTACCAATCCTGGTTTTGATTGAAATTGCCCGCTATTACCAGGTGATTGAGAAATTAACCTCCAGGGTCAAGGGGTTTATGCAATTTCTTACACTGCCCCAGGAAGCAGCTTTTCCACTGCTTGGAGGCATGATCTTTGGCATAGTGCTAGGTTCAGCCCTGATTATAGACTGCGCCCGGGAAGGTCACCTGGAAAAACGCGATTTGCTTTTAATCGGTATTTTCCTCAGCATCTCGCACTCGATCATTGAAGATACTTTTATTTTTGCTGCCTTCGGCGCAAACCCGTTGATCATGATTGGAATGAGAACTATCCTGGCTATATTAATAACCAGGATAGCAGCATACTTTCTTGATCGCTTGAATAATCAAGAACCTTACAGATTATAGGCCTGAAACTCTTGAAATATTTCCTCTATTTCCCACACCCAGGCTAACAGCAGCTCATCACCCATGAATGGTGCTATAAACTGGAGGGACAGGGGCAAGCCGTTTTTTGCTTTTCCGGCCGGAATCGAAACCGATGGAAGTCCCGCGTTGGTCCAGGGCATATTCATGGCCGGATCACCCGTGGCGCTTATTCCTTCCGGGGCAGGGCCCTTTGCTGCAGGTGTAACCCACAAATCTACTCCTTTCTCGCGTAGGGTTGTTTCAAGCCAGTCCCGGAGATCTTTCTGCTGTTTAATAGCCTGGACCAGGTCCGCCTTAGGAACAGCTTTTCCTTCTTCGATGATCTCCCTGGTTTTCGGCCTGTACAATTCGGCATACTTTTCGTAAAGGTCCTTATGTTCATTGGCCAGTTCTGC
>SL_8KL_010_SEDDRAFT_10003330_pt1 | contig 13286 bp, 10 predicted proteins | sample SodLakKL_010_SED_4_FD_11160 | JGI IMG/M metagenome (IMG submission 11160) | reverse complement strand
ACGGGGTCGGGCTCCTGCGCAGCGAGTTCCTGTTCCTCGACCGGTCGCAGGCGCCCGACGAGGACGAGCAGGTGGCCACCTACCGGGCGGTGTGCCGCGCGCTGGACGGTCGCCCGGTGACGCTGAGGACCCTGGACGTTGGCGGGGACAAGCCGCTGGACTACATCGAGCTGCCCGTCGAGGCCAACCCNTNCCTNGGGACCCGTGGGGTGCGCCTCGGGCTGCGCGAGCACGACCTGCTCATGACCCAGCTGCGGGCCGCGCTGCGCGTCGCTGCCGAGCACCCNCTNGAGCTCATGGTCCCGATGGTGGCCACGCTGGACGAGATCGCGGCGGTGCGTGGCCTGGTGGCCGAAGCGCGCGAGGCCCTGCGCGCCGAGGGGATCGCCGCGCCCGAGGAACTGCCCCTCGGGGTGATGGTCGAGGTCCCCGCGCTGGCGATGAAGGCCCGCCACGTGGTCGATGTGGTCGACCTGGTGTCCATCGGGACCAACGACCTGACCCAGTACGCGATGGCGGCCGAGCGGGGCAACCCCGCCGTCACCGAGCTCAGCGACCCCCTCGACCCCGGGGTGCTGGCCCTGATCGCTGCCGTGGGTGCGGCGGCCGAGGGGTCGGCGACCCCCGTCGCCGTGTGTGGCGAGCTGGCGAGCGATCCGAGCGTGGCCGCGTTGCTGATCGGGCTCGGGGTCACCGAGCTGAGCGTGCCACCGGTGGATGTACCGGGGGTGAAGCAGGCGGTCCGGCAGGTGACGCTGTCCGAGGCCCGCGACCTCGCACGGCAGGCGCTGACCTGCCGGAGCGCGAGCGAGGTGCGGGCGTTGCTCGGGTAGCGTCCGGGTCCGCGACACCCGCGATCGTGCGCCCGCGCACGCCGCGGTCCCGCCCGTCGCTGCGCCCCTGCGGCGTCGCCCCTGCTGCAGCGCCCCGCGTCACCTCGAGGTCCCCGTGTCCCGAACAGCCGAGCAGGCCGAGCTCGCGGCCCGGTTCGTGGCGGCTCACGAGCGCCTCGCCGCTCGCGGGCCGGGCCGGATGGTCCCCGACCTGGAGCGCATCACCGCGCTCAGCCACCTGCTCGGTGACCCCCAGCGGGCATACCCGAGCATCCACCTCACCGGGACCAACGGCAAGGGGTCCACGACCCGGATGGTCGCCTCGTTGTGCGCGGCCGCCGGGCTGGTCGCCGGGACCTACACCTCCCCCCATCTGCAGACCGTGCGGGAACGGCTGACGATCGCCGGACAACCGATCTCCGCCCGCCGGTTCGCCGAGGTCCACGACGAGGTCGCAGCCCTGGCGGAGATGCTGGACGAGCAGGCGCGGGCCCGCGAGGGCGAGGCGGCGGATCGGGTCACCTACTTCGAGCTGCTGACGGCGATGGCGGGGTGGTGGTTCGCCGAGACGCCGGTGGACGTCGGCGTCTTCGAGGTGGGGATGGGGGGCCGCTGGGACGCGACCAACCTCGTCCGCGGCGAGGTCGCCGTCCTCACCCCCATCGACGTCGACCACCGCGAGCTCGGCAGCACCCCGGCCGAGATCGCACGTGAGAAGGTCGGCATCATCAAGCCCGGCGCCCAGGTCGTCACCGCCGCCCAGCAGCCCGAGGTCGACGCGGTGATCGACGCGGCCGTGGCTGAGCAGGAGGCGGTTCGCTGGGTCGCCGGCCGGGACCACGCGGTGGTCGGTCGGGCGATCGCGGTCGGCGGCCAGTCCCTGACCCTGCGGGTCGGCGAGCGGGAGGTCGGGGACATCCTCCTGCCGCTGTTCGGTGCCCACCAGGCGGACAACGCCGCGCTGGCGCTGGCCGCCTTCGCCGCCTTCACGGGGGAGGCCTTCGACCGTATGGACGACGAGGTGCTGCGCCATGGTCTGGAGGCGGTCAGCATCCCTGGCCGGCTGGAGATCGTCCACCGGGACCCGACGGTCCTGCTCGACGGCGCCCACAACCCCCACGGCGCGCTCGCCGCCTCGCGGGCGGTCGGGGAGACCTTCGCCTTCGGGGAGCTGGTCCTGGTCGCTGGCTGCATGGCCGACAAGGACGTGGCGGCGATCCTGTCGGCCTTCCAGGAGGCGGCGTCCCACGTCATCGTGACCCGGGCGCCCACACCCCGTGCCGCCAGCCTGGAGCAGATGCGCGCCGCTGCCCTGGAGGTGTGGGGCGACACCGGTGTCGTGGTCGAGGCTGCCACCGACGTTGCCACCGCCCTCACCCTCGCGACGGCCGTGGCCGGTCCGGGTGACGGCGTGCTCGTGGTGGGGTCCCTCCACACCGTCGGGGCCGCCCGTGACCGCTACCTCCCGATCTCCGAGCAGCTCGAGGACGAGGTCGTCCTCACGCCCGACGACGAAGCCGACGAGGAAGCCGGCGAGGATGCCGACGGTCTGCTGGACTGGCCGGAGTGAGGCCCCCTCGCCACCACCCCGGGGACCGCGCCGACCTGCCCAGGGGTCCGGGAGCCGGCTTGGCGCCCCCGGCGCCGGTCGGGCAGGCTCCACCCCCAGAGCTCTCTGCGTACCTCCGAAGTACCCGGGACCGACGGTCCCCCTGCCCATCCATCTGACGACGCAACCACCGGAGTCCAACCGTGGCCACCGAACGCACCCTCATCCTCGTCAAGCCCGACGGCGTCGCCCGTGGGGTGATCGGCGAGGTCATCGCCCGCATCGAGCGCAAGGGCTTCCGGTTGGAGGCTCTGGAACTGCGCACACTGGAACGCGAGGTGGCCGAGCAGCACTACGGGGAGCACACGGACAAGCCGTTCTTCGCCGACCTGGTCGAGTTCATCACCTCGGGCCCGCTGGTCGCGATGTGCGTGGCCGGTGTGGACGTCATCGCCGGGATGCGCAACCTCATGGGTGCGACCAACCCCGTCGATGCCGTCCCGGGGTCGATCCGTGGGGACCTGGCCACCGTGATCGGTGAGAACATCGTGCACGGATCCGACGGCTTGGACTCGGCGGCCCGGGAGCTGGAGCTGTTCTTCCCCGGGCGGTTCTGAGGCCCGGCACGAGGGTTTTCCCCAGGCTCGCAGCGATCCGATCACCGCGGGCCCGTCCGGTGCGGCAAGGTGCCCCCGAACCGACACGGGGAGGACCAGGGTGCAGCGAGCCGACGAGCTGGCACCGACCGCCGCGTTCCGGGCGGGACCGGTCGCCGGGCAGCTGACGGGTTCCGCGCTGGCCGCCTGCCCGCGGAGCGCCTGCAGCGGGCGTTGGCAGCTCCCAGGCGGCACGGACCGTCCGGCGCTGACCAGTCCGGAAGCGGCTGCGGAGGTGCTCGTCGCCGAGCTGGCGGGGGCGGACCGGGAACGGTGCCTCGCCGCTCTGCTCGACACCAAGCACCGCCTCCTGGAGGTCGCCACGGTGAGCGTCGGCAGCATCGATCACACCTTCATGAGCCCTCGAGAGGTGTTCCGTGACGCCCTGCTCGCCAACGCGGCGGCGCTGGTCCTGGCCCACAACCACCCCTCGGGTGACCCTGAGCCCTCCCGCGACGACGAGCTCGTGACCCGCCGTCTCGTGCGGGCCGGGGAGCTGATCGGCGTCGAGGTCCTCGACCACCTCGTGGTGGGAGGGCAACGCTGGGTGAGCCTCGCGCGGCGCGGCGTGGTGTGAGCGGCCGGGGCCGGCCAGCCAGCGTCCGTCCGCAGGTGGCACGTGCGAACGCGGAACCCGGACCTGGGTGTTAGCCTCGCGAGTGCGCGGGCGGTCCGCCTCGCGGCGCATAGCCCGCTGTGCGCCGTCTCCCACACCCCACCCGGCGCTGTCAGCGCGTCGACGACGCGTCCTCCTGATAGGTAGGTCCACCCGTGGCGGCGAACATCGGCAACACCCTCCAGTTCCTCGGTCGCGACATGGCCGTCGACCTCGGCACGGCCAACACCCTCGTCTACGTGCGGGGGCGAGGCATCGTGCTCAACGAGCCGTCGGTCGTGGCGATCAACACCAAGACCGGGCACATCCTGTCGGTCGGGTCCGAGGCCAAGCGCATGATCGGCCGTACCCCGGGCCACATCATGGCCATCCGACCGCTGAAGGACGGCGTCATCGCCGACTTCGACGTGACCGAGAAGATGCTGCGCTACTTCATCCACGCGGTGCACAAGCGGCGCTTCCTGGCCAAGCCCCGGGTCGTGGTCTGCGTGCCGTCGGGGATCACCGGTGTCGAGCAGCGTGCGGTGGAGGAGGCCACGATCCAGGCCGGCGCCCGGGCGGCCTACATCATCGAGGAGCCCATGGCGGCGGCGATCGGGTCGGGCCTGCCCGTCCACGAGCCTGCCGGCAACATGGTCGTCGACATCGGTGGCGGTACCACCGAGGTGGCCGTCATCTCGCTCGGCGGCATCGTGACCTCCCAGTCGATCCGCATCGGTGGCGACGAGCTCGACGAGTCGATCATCGGCTACGTCAAGAAGGAGTACTCGCTCATGCTGGGCGAGCGCACCGCCGAGGAGATCAAGATGGCGATCGGCAGCGCCTTCCCGCTGCCGGACGAGCCCCACGCGGAGATCCGCGGCCGTGACCTGGTCTCCGGCCTGCCCAAGACCATCATCGTGTCGGCCGACGAGATCCGGAAGGCGATCGAGGAACCGGTCAACGCCATCGTGGACGCCGTCAAGAACACCCTGGACAAGACCCCGCCGGAGCTCGCCGCCGACATCATGGACAAGGGCATCGTGCTCACGGGCGGCGGCGGGATGCTGAAGGGTCTCGACGAGCGACTGAAGCACGAGACCGGGATGCCGATCCACACCACGGAGAACCCCTTGTCCTCCGTCGCCATCGGGTCGGGCAAGTGCCTCGAGGAGTTCGAGGCCCTGAAGAAGGTCCTGGTGTCGTCCTCACGCCACTGATCGCGGGAGCCGCCCACCACGGGCGGCCGGACGGCCGGTGAGCTGCGGGCCGAGGTGGAGGAGCGGTGTTCCAGCGACGTCGGGTGCGCCTGCTGCTCGCGCTCGTCGTCGCGGTCGCGATCGCGCTGGTGACGGTCGATTTCCGCAGCGGGGATGACGGCGGTCTCCATCGTCTCCGCGGGGTGGCGACCTCGGTGCTGCGCCCGATCCAGGACGGGGTCGGGGTCATCGTCAGGCCCTTCAGCGACGGGGCCGGGGCGGTCGGTGATCTGTTCGCGGTGCGGTCCGAGAACCGCGAGCTCCGCGCGCGCGTCGAGGCCCTCGAAGAGCGACGGCGCGTGCTCGACGACCTCGAGCGGGAGAACGCCGAGCTCCGGGACCTGCTGGCGATCGCCGACCGGACCGAGCTGCCGACCGTCACCGCCCGGGTCGTGGCGCTGGCGCCCTCCAACTTCGAGTGGACGGTCACGATCGACGTCGGGGCCCTCGACGGCGTCGAGCGTGGCATGCCGGTCGTCGACGGCGACGGGTTGGTGGGACGGATCATCCAGGTCACCCCGAACGCCTCCCGGGTCCTGCTGGCGATCGATCCGAGCTTCTCCGCCGCGGCGCGCACCGCGCAGACCGGTGAGGTGGGGGTCCTCGACGGGCGCGGTGGCGACCCCATGGTGCTCCGACTCCTCGACCCTGCGGCGGTCGTGGACGTCGGCGACCCGATCGTGACCTCGAGCTACCAGGGCGGGGTGTTCCCGGCCGGCATCCCCATCGGCACCGTCGCGCAGGGCACCGAGGAGACCTCTCCACTGGCCCCTGAGGTGCAGGTCAACCCGTACGTGGACTTCACCCGGCTCCACCACGTGGTGGTGGTGTTCACCACCGGCGTCGAGGACATCCCGCCCTTCGAGGGCACCGACGGGTTCGACTTCCGCCGGCCGCCCGTTCCGTCCCTGCGCGACCCGGGAGCCACCGACGGGGGCGAGGACGGTGAGGACGAGGACGGTGAGGGCCAGGGCGATGAGGACGACGGGGCCGAGGACGGTGAGGACCAGGGCGCCGAGGACGACGGACCCGGGACCGGCACCGACGAGGCCGACGACGCACAGGCGTCGCCTCCCCTGCGCGGTGCCGCGGTCACGGGGCCGTGATCGCCCGCGCGGTCGTGGTCGGCCTGCTGTTGCTGGCTGCGGTCGTCCTCCAGACCGCGTTGTTCCCGGCGCTGACCCTGTTCGGCTTCCGACCCGACCTGCTGCTGCTGCTCACCGTGGTGCTCGCGACCCGTGACGGTGCCCTGGCGGGGGTGCGGGTCGGGGCCGTGGCGGGGCTGATGGCTGACCTGCTGGTGAGCTCCTCGCCCGTGGGGCTCGGGGTCTTCGTCTACGGCATCGCCGGCGCGCTGGTCGGATGGTCCCGTCCCTACTTCGCGCCGACCTCGTTGACCGCGCCCCTGCTGCTGGCGGCGGCTGCCTCGGTCCTGGGCACGGCCGCCTACGGGGTCCTGGCCTCGCTGCTGGCCGACGAGAGGGTCGGGGCGTCCCTGGTCCTGCAGGGCGCGATCGCGGTCGGCCTGTACAACACGCTGCTCGCACCCGTTGCCGGTGCCCTGGTGCGCCGCATCAGCGAGGCGTTCCCGCTGCGGGGTGCGGGGACCGAGTGACCCGGTCGGCGGCGCGGAGCTGGCTGGTACCGTCGTCGTGCGCGTTCCGGGGGACGTGGCTGCGTGACTGGGCAGCGCCGGCTCCGGAGCGGACGCCCGTCCGGCACCCGGGCGGTGCGTCGGTGCATCCACCACCCCTCCTGGCTCAGCCGGCTCGAACCCCAAGGGTCCCACCACGCCATGGCGATCCCCTCCTCGGAGTCCTCCTCCGTACTCCGGCTGACCTTCCTGGCCGTCATGGTCATCACCCTCTTCGTCGCGTTGTTCGCCCGGCTGTGGTTCCTCCAGGTGATGGCGGGGGACCGGTACGTGGAGCTGGCCGACAGCAACCGGCTGCGGACGGTGATCACCGAGGCGCCGAGAGGCGAGATCCTCACCGCCGACGGGCAGGCACTGGTACGCAACCGCCCGGCGCTGACCATCTCCGCCGACCGCCAGGTGCTGCTGGACGCCGCGGGCGACCCGGTGGACGAGGAGGCCGAGCGGGTCATCGAGCGGCTCGCCGTCCTCCTGGAGCTCGAGGTCGACGAGGTCCTCGAGCGGCTCGCGAGCCAACGGCGCAGCCCCTTCCGTCCGGTCCCGATCGCGATCGACGTCAGCCCGGAGATCGTGTTCGCGGTGCAGGAGCGACGTGAGCTGTTCCCCGGGGTCGTTCCCGAGACGCTGCCCGTGCGCGAGTACCCCCACGGGACCCTCGCGGCCCACCTGATCGGCTACATCGGGGAGATCTCCCAGCAGGAGCTGCTGCGACCGCAGTTCGCCGACTACCGGGCCGGTGACCTGGTCGGACGTTCCGGCCTGGAGCAGAGCTACGAGTCGGACCTACGGGGGGTCGCGGGCCAGCGACGGCTCGTGGTCAACGCCCGCGGTGACGTGCTGGACGTGCAGAGTGACCGGGAGCCGGCGCAGGGCGCCGACCTGGTGACCAGCCTCGACCTCGACCTGCAGGTGGCGACCGAGCAGCTGCTGGAGGACGGCATGCTCGCCAGTCGCGAGATCCGCCGCGACGACGGGCAACTGCTGCCCTCCACCGCCGGGTCGGCGATCGTGCTGGACGTTCGTACCGGTGCGGTGCTGGCCATGGCCTCCTACCCGACCTACGACCCCCGCGAGTTCGTCGGTGGGGTCAGCCAGGAGTACTTCGACCAGCTGGCGGACCCGGAGAACGAGCGCCCCTTGGTGAACCGGGCGATGAGCGGGCTGTACCCACCGGGGTCGGTGTTCAAGACCGCCTCGGGAGCGGCCTGGGTCGAGGCGGGTCTGGTCACCCCCCGGAGCACCGTGGAGTGCGCCCCGGCCTTCGAGCTCGGTGGCAACACCTTCCGGAACTGGAACCGCGGCGTGAACGAGGGGATGATGGACCTCTCCGACGCGCTCACCCGCTCCTGCGACACCTACTTCTACGAGCTGTCGTTCAACCAGTGGTTGCGCGAGGAGAACGCCGACGAGCCCGACGAGGTGCTGATCCGGGTCGCCGAGCGCTTCGGCTTCGGGGTCACCACCGGGATCGACCTCCCCGGTGAGCCATCGGGACGCGTCCCGGGTCGCCAGTGGCGCTTCGACTACTGGGTCGCCAACCGCGACAACTACTGCCGGCAGGCGGACCTCGCCTCCCCGGGGTCCTACGCCCGTGAGCTCTACAGCGACCTGTGTCAGTTCGGGGCGGCGTGGCGCGGCGGCGACGCGGTGAACAGCTCCATCGGCCAGGGCGACGTGCTGTCCACCCCGCTCCAGGTCGCCGCCTCCTACCAGGCCGTGGCCAACGATGGGGTGCTGCTCCGTCCCCACCTCGGTGCCCGGGTCGTCGCGCCCGACGGGACCGTGCTGCGCGAGATCGAACCCGAGGTGGTCGGTGAACTCGGGGTCAGCGACCAGACCCTGCGGGTGATGCAGGAGGGCCTGGAGCGGGTGGTGATGACCGACCGCGGGACCGGGAGCTCCGCCTTCCGGGGGTTCCCCCTCGACGAGATCCCCGTGGCCGGCAAGACCGGGACCGCCGAACTGCGGCCCAAGGTCCCCTACGCCTGGTTCGCCGGATACGCCCCCGTCGACGACCCGGAGATCGTGGTCGTGGTCAACGTCGAGCAGGGCGGCGGTGGGTCCCAGACCGCCGCGCCGATCGTCCGCAACATCATGGCCCACCACTTCGGCATCGTCCTGGCGGAGGACGCGGAGTTCGAGGCGGGGGAGGAGATCCTCGATTGACCGGACCGGCGAGCGGGATCCGCTCGTCACGCGCCCGTCACGCGCCCGTCACGCGCCCGTCATGCGGCCGTCACCCGGCCGGCAGCCCCAAGCAGTAGACCGCAGACAGGAGGAGGTGAGCGATGGACGTCGGCTACCGACAGGATCCGGACCAGCGGCGTGCCCGGGAGCACGTGCAGTCACGGTGGATGGAGGTCTACGAGCCCGTCCGGCACCTCGATCCCGTGCTGGTGCTCACGGCCCTGGCGCTGACGGTCATCGGCCTCGTCGCGATCTACAGCGCCAAGCTCGTCGCGTTGACCTCCCAGGGCCTGCCCACCAGCCTGTACGTGTCTCGGCAGCTGCTGGCGCTGGGGATCGGCGTCGCGGTCATGGTGGTGGTGGCGGTGGTGGACTACCGCCACGTCCGCATCTACGCCCCGGCGGTGTACCTGGTCTCCGTGCTCCTGCTCGGGGTCGTGCTCTCCCCGGCCGGGACCGCCTTCGGTGGCGCGCAGCGCTGGATCGTGCTGGGCGGGTTCCAGCTCCAACCCTCCGAGCTCGCGAAGCTCGCGGTGCTGATCACCGTGGCGGCGATCCTGCACGAGGCCAACCGGCGGCCCGGGCTCGGGGTGGTGCTCGGCGCGCTGGTCGTCACCCTGATCCCGACGGCCCTGGTGTTCCTCCAGCCCGACTTCGGCACCTCGATCGTGTTCGTCTGGACCACCGCGGTGCTGTTCCTGCTCGGTGGGGTGCAGGCGCGCTACCTCGCAGGGCTGGCGATCGCCGGTGCGGTGGCCGTCATCGTCGCGATGCAGACGGAGGTGATCCAGGCCTACCAGGTCTCACGGCTCACCGCCTTCCTCAACGCCGGGGACGCCTCGGCCGCACGGACCGCCGCCTTCCAGACGCGCCAGTCCCTGATCGCCGTGGGCTCGGGCCAGTTCGCTGGGAAGGGGCTGTTCGAGGGGACGCAGACCTCGCTCTCCTACGTGCCGGAGAACCACACCGACTTCATCTTCACCGTGATCGCCGAGGAGTTCGGCTTCCTCGGCTCCAGCGTCGTGCTGGGGCTGCTGCTGGTGCTGGTGTGGCGGGGCTTGAGGATCGCCATCCTGGCCAAGGACACCTTCGGCATGCTGGTCGCCGGCGGCATCGTCGCCATCCTGACCCTGCAGGTGTTCGTCAACGTCGGCATGACCATCGGCATCATGCCGGTGACCGGGCTGCCCCTGCCCTTCATCAGCTACGGGGGCACCTCGCTGATCGTGTGGTTCGGGATGATCGGCCTGCTGCTCAACATCCACATGCGGCGCTTCTGAGCTCGCTCATGCGGCAGGCGCCGCCCGGCTCGCAGCGGCGTGCTGGGCGGAGGTGAGGACCGACCCCGTCACGCCCCTCGTCGACAACGCTCGACCGCTCAGGCTCCACCTGCGCGACGACGACCGGGTGGGGAGAACCCCCGTGGCACTCGGGGGCTCACCCCCTGTCGGTCGGCCACGACGTCGGGCATCGCGACGTCTCCAGACGACGTGCTCCCGCCGCCGCCCTGGTCCACCGCCGCCCCGGTCCGCAGCCGTGCGGGCACCCGACTGCGGCTGCCGGTGCGTCCGTCCAGCTCCGAGACCGGAGGATCCGCGATGCCGACCGTTGCCAGCTCCATCGAGATCGCCGCCCCCGAAGAACGGGTGTGGGCCCTGGAGTCCGACCCGCGCCGGTACCCGGAGTGGGTCGTGGCGACCGACCGCATGCTCGACGTTCCCAGTGACGGGTTGGGGCACGGCGCCACCTACCGCGAGTACGGCGGGCTCGCCCCGTTCAAGGCCGAGAGTGAGTGGCTCGTGACGGTCTTCGAGCCCCATCGCCGCCAGGTGCACCTCGGCGACGACGGAACGGTCGAGGTCGAGTTGACCATCGAGATCGAGCCGATCGACGGCGGGAGTCGGCTCACGCAGACGTTGGAGGTACGCCCTCGCGGGATGCTGGGTGCGCTGCTGCGCCTGATGTGGCCGCTCATCGTGAGCCGTCGGCTCCAACGCGCCAACGATCAGACCGTCGCGAACGCCAAACGCCTGGTGGAGTCCGACCCGACCTGATCCGACGTCGACCGGTGGAGCCGGGAGGCCGGCCCGGAACCAGGAGGCTCAGATGCAGGAAGACGCACTGGTGGGCATCGTCCTCGTCGCCGGGCTGGTCGTCTTCCTCGTCGGCGCCGGAGGGTGGAAGCTCGCCTACGACCAGCCGATGCACCAGGCACTGCCGGTCATCCACGTCGACCGGCGCCGCCGCGCGTGGATCCACCTGTGGATGATCCCGGCCATGTTCCTCACCTCCGCGGGGGTGCTCGCCCTGGCGGCGGTGGTCGATGACGGCGTCGCGGTCGTGCTGAACCTGATGGCCGGCGTCGTCTACGGACTCGGGGCGGTGTGCTGGGTCGCGTCGCTGGCGTTCCGGCTGACGGTGGTGCCCTGGGCCGCCGAACAGACCGTGGAACGCGGCCAACTGCCGGAGGGCTTCGCCGCGCTCGACAGCTGGGCCGGATCGCTGTACGCGGTGCACATGGTCGCGGCCTACGTCGCCTTCGCGATCCTCGGGGCGGCCGTGCTCGCCGACGGTGCACTGCCACGCTGGGCGGGCTGGGTCGGGCTCGGGGGCGGGGCGCTCTTCGCCGCCGGGTTCCTGGCGACCCGGCGGGAGGGACCGTTCAACCCACCGGCCTGGGCCCACCTGTACACGGCCCTGCTCGGGATCCTGCTGCTGCGGTCCTGAGCCGGCCCGTGGGTGCGGCACGGGAGGTCCGAGACGGGGCCTCGTCGCCGGTCCTCGACGGCGACCACGCCTGACGAGCGCTGGAGGGATGCCTGGGGTCGCGACGCCGTGCGTCGCGCGATCGACGGGGGTGCCCCGCACCCCGGGTGGGCTCCCGGATCCGGCCGTGGGGCGACTGCTACCATCCCGCTGCCCGGCGTGAGGTGTCCGCCGCGTCGCGTTCGTGCGGTCACCCCGGTCCGTCACACGCCCGCCACCTCGCAGTCCGGGCGGTGAGCACAGGAGGAGCCGTTGCTCGGGACCGCACCCGTGAGCCTCGCGCCGACCATCCCTGCCCGGGGTGCCCGCGCCCCCTACCGGCGCCCAGGACGCGAGGCCCTGCCGGCGCCGTCGTGTTGGCCGGTGCTGGAGCCGCTGCTGCCGAAGGTCCGCAAGCCCGTGCAGTACGTCGGCGGTGAGCACAACCAGCACGTCACGGCCTGGGAGGCCGCCGAGACCCGCTGGCTGCTCTGCTACCCCGACACCTACGAGGTCGGTCAGCCCAACCAGGGCATCCAGATCCTCTACGAGCTGCTGAACGAGCGACCCACCGCCCTGGCCGAGCGGGCCTACGCCCCCTGGGTCGACCTCGAGGAGCTCCAGCGCGAGCACGCCATCCCGACCTTCTCGCTGGAGACCCACCGTCCGCTGTGGGCCTTCGACGTGTTCGGGGTGACCCTGCCCCACGAGCTCGGACACACCAACCTGCTCAACCTCCTCGACCTCGGTGGCGTCCCGCACCGCAGCGCCGGCCGCAGCACCGAGGACCCGATCGTGCTGGTGGGCGGTCACGCCGCCTTCAACCCCGAGCCACTGGCCCCCTTCATCGACGCCGCGGTCATGGGCGACGGTGAGCAGGTCACGTGGGAGATCGACGAGGTGGTGCGGGACTTCAAGCGCTTGCGCGAACCCGGGGGCTCGCTCGCGGAGGTCGCTGACGCCGACGCAAGGCACGAGCTCCTGCGCCGGCTCACGGCCGTGGAAGGGGTCTACGTCCCCGCCTTCTACACCCCCCGCTACCGCGACGACGGCCGTCTGCAACGCACCGTGCCGACCGAGCCCGGCGTGCCGGCGCTGGTCCCGAAGCGCACCATCCAGGACCTCGAGGAGTGGCAGTACCCGCGCAAGCAGATCGTGCCGATGACCGAGACCGTCCACGAGCGCTTCAGCGTGGAGATCTTCCGGGGTTGCACCCGAGGGTGCCGGTTCTGCCAGGCCGGCATGATCACCCGGCCCGTCCGCGAACGCCGGCCGGAGACGGTGCAGCGCCTGGTCGAGGAGGGTGTCGCCGACACCGGCTTCAACGAGGTCGGGCTGCTGTCGCTCTCCTCGGCGGACCACTCCGCGATCGGACCCATCGCCCGCGACCTGGCCGACACCTACGAGGGGACCACCACCTCGCTGTCGTTGCCCTCGACCCGGGTGGACGCCTTCAACGTCACCCTGTCGAACGAGCTGGCCCGTAACGGTCGGCGCACCGGCCTGACCTTCGCGCCCGAGGCGGGCAGCGAGCGCATGCGCGCGGTGATCAACAAGATGGTCTCCGAGGCCGACCTGCTCCGGACCGCCGAGGTGGCCTTCGCCGAGGGCTGGCGGCACATCAAGCTCTACTTCATGGTCGGTCTGCCGACCGAGACCGACGAGGACGTGCTCGCGATCGCCGAGCTGGGTATCCGGACCTACGAGATCGCCCGACGGCACGGTCATGCGAACAAGGTCACCCTGTCGGTGGGCGGCTTCGTGCCCAAGCCCCACACCCCCTTCCAGTGGGCCGCGCAGGATCCTCC
>SL_8KL_010_SEDDRAFT_10003329_pt1 | contig 13287 bp, 13 predicted proteins | sample SodLakKL_010_SED_4_FD_11160 | JGI IMG/M metagenome (IMG submission 11160) | reverse complement strand
CTTTCCCGGATGAGAAATAAAAAATAGATAAATCAAAGGAGGATGGAGAAAATGGAGTTTAAAAAGATAATAATAGGGATTTTGGTGGTTTTGTTTGCAATAGTTCTATTCCAAAATACCCAGGTAATTACCGTCAAATTTCTTTTTTGGGAAGTACAGATGGCTCAGATTTTGATCCTATTATTATCGGCCCTTCTGGGCTTTGCTATTGGCTACATATTGCTTCATATCAGGGGGCGTAGAAAAAGGCGGGGTTAAAATGTTGTTCCTCCTGCCCCAAAAACAGGGAGGTTGAAATGAATAGTCTAGATATCGGGTCAAAAATTTTGAAATTCCGTCGGCAAAAAGGGTTAACAATAAAGGACCTGGCTGAGAAAACCAGGCTTACGTCATCCATGTTAAGTCAGATTGAAAGAGGTAATGCCAACCCCTCAATTAATTCCTTACGGGTCATTGCTGATGCCCTGGACCTGCCCCTGGTTAGTTTTTTTGATCATCAGGGAACCGGTGAAGAAATGGTAGTTCGAGCTGATCAGCGAAGAAGGGTAACCCTTCCCGACTATGAAGGAGTAGTAGTTGAATCCCTTTCGCCCAATTTTAGGGGGGCTATAGGGTTTTTATTGCTGAAACTGCAACCCGGCAGGGTAACTTCGGAGGATTTAACCAGCCATGATGGAGAGGAATCAGCTTTAGTGCTGGGGGGTAAGGCCAGAGTCCACGTGGACGATGGGGTTTTTGAATTAAATGATGGAGACAGCATTCGCATTCCCCCAGGAAAGCCCCATAGATGGGAAAACTCTGGTGATACAGAAATTTCCATTATTTATGCCACCTGTCCTCCATCGATTTAAAGGGTTGGGTAAAGCCCTCTGCTGGGGCAGGGTTTTTTTATGGTAAAAAGGTTTTGCCGGGTTTTAGTTTAATTTATTAAATATGCTTAAAACCGGGAGAGAAATTTTGGCCCGCGATTTATCACAGGGAGGGTTAATGGTGCAGATTAGAGAAGTTAGAGCTGGGTATATGAATATTAAATTGAAACAACCTTTTACTATCGCTCTGGGGACTGTTAGTGAGGCCCGGAATGTAGTCGTGGAAATTGAGACTGATCAGGGGCATAGGGGCTGGGGAGAAGCAGCTCCCATGACCCTTGTTACCGGGGACTTCCAGGAAGGGATTTTGCAGGCAGTATTGGGTTATCTGCGACCTTTACTTCTGGGTCAGGATCCCCGGCAAATAGCCCGCATCTCAGCGACTATGGATCGGGTTTTACAGGGCAATTATGGGGCCCGGGTGGCCGTGGAAATAGCTCTTTTTGACCTTCTGGGAAAAATATATGGGATGCCTCTTTATGTTTTGTGGGGCGGGCATGACAACACTTTTGAAAGTGATTATACGATAGGGATGGATGAACCCCAGATAATGGCTTCCCGGGTTGAACCCCTGCTGGAACAGGGCTATCGTATCCTCAAGGTAAAAGTGGGAGAAAATGGGCAAAAGGATCTTAAGCGGGTTGCAGCAGTTGCTGAAGCAGCTTCTGGCCGGGCCAGTCTTCGCCTGGATGCCAATCAGGGCTGGACAGTTAAAGAAGCTATTGCTACTATAAAGGCCATGGAAAAATATAACCTGGAGCTGGTGGAAGAACCTATCCCCCGGGGTAACCTGGATGGACTTGCTTTAATCAGGCAGAGGGTAAATATCCCAATTATGGCTGATGAAACAGTTTTTTCACCTCGAGATGCCCTGGAGGTCATAAAAAGGGGAGCAGCAGATTTAATTAATATCAAGCTAATGAAGGCAGGGGGTTTGCTGGCTGCCCGGAAAATTGATGCCCTGGCAGGAACTGCAGGAATGGAATGCATGGTGGGCTGCATGATTGAGAGCAGGCTATCCATAACTGCTGCAGCGCACCTCGTGGCCAGCTCTCCCAACATTACCCGGGCTGACCTGGATGCCCCCGGTTTCCTGGTTTCTGACCCTGTATCAGGGGGAGCGGAATTTAAAGGAGGAGTTTGTACCCTGCCTGAACGGCCGGGTCTGGGCCTTGAATTAGATCGTCAGGCTGTAGAATTTTTTGATCAACCCCATTCCCGATAAAAGGATATTGGGTTGGGGTAAATAACGAGAAGAAAGGTGTCCTGTAAATCTTCATCCTTTTTTTCAAAAGGCCATATATTAACTTCAGAAAGGCTTAATGTCCTGATTTTCACCCAGGGCATTTTTTTCTGGAAATTTAAAATGGTTGCAGGAAATAAAAAAATGGGGTAGAATAATATTAAATGAGGATGATTTTCATTTTCAAAGGAGGCCCCTTATGGGCGTTGTTCCCCGGACAGTTCAAAAACTGGAAAAGATCTGGCATCTCCATCCCCAAATACAGAAAATATACTCTGCGCCCTATCGCTGGGTGGTCCAGCGGGAGGCCCGAATGGCTGAGATCAACCGGGAAGATAGGGTCCTTAGCCTTGGATGTGGGGCCATTCCTTTTTCTGCAATTTTTTTAAAAGAATATTCTGGAGCCCCGGTATGGGCCCTGGATATCGATGCTCAGGCCCTTGAAAAGGCGGGGCAACTCCTTAGAAAAAATGGGATCAGGGGGATAACCCTCTTGCAAGGCAATGGGGCGGAAATTGACCTTTCTCAATTTACGGTTATCCTGGTTGCTCTGCAGGTGGAACCCAAAAAAGGGGTTTTGAAGAACTTCTTTGCCGGGGCCCCGGAGGGAGCCCGCCTGATTATGAGAAGTCCCCGTCACTTATTTGTTCCTGGTTATGATCCCCTGCCTCCAACTCCTCAGCCCTGCCAGAGGATTTCCCAACCCCTGATCACCTTTGGAGGTTCGGTTTTATATTATAACAAGAAATGAGCCTGGATAAGGGGTGCAGGTGGTTGTCCTTCATATTTCCCGGGACTGGGGTTCAATTAAAGAAACTTAATTATGTCGGCAGTTAATGGTTTTTGGGGCCTGGTTTATTATTTGTTATTAGTATTAACCTCGGAGGTTTGGTCTGATTAAGTCTTTTTGAGGTTCCCGGGACAGGGGTCAGGCCGGACAAATTTTTGCCCGGAAAATTCAGAATATAAGGGGAGAGAGAATAAATGCAGGTTATTCAACAGAAAAACAATTTGTTTAAAAAAATATTCCGGGTAGTTCAGGGTTTTGAGTTTGTGGCCGGAGATATTCCCTGGGTGGGGAAAATCTATCATCACTTTTTTTATAAGAAGCTGGTGGAAAAGGAGATTAAAATGGCAGGTGTTCAGCCCGGTATGGGTGTGGCCCAGGTAGGTTGTGGCCCCTTCCCTTATTCGGCAATAATGCTGGCCCGCCAGGGTTGTAAGGTCCAGGCAATTGATAATGATCCCCGGGCTATCGCGCAGGCCAGAAAAGTTGTTTCCCGCCTGGGTCTGGAGGATAAGATTGAATTACAACATCAGGACGGGACAGAATTTGACTACACCGGGTTAGAACGGGTTTTTGTTTCCCTGCATGTTCAGGGGCGAGAACGAATCCTGGATAAGGCTGTTGGAGATATGGGGGTGGAAGGGCGCATTGTTTTTCGCAATCCCCGGGGCTGGCTCCGCCTATTTTATCCCAGTTATGTTAGTAATCAATTGTCCTGCCAGGTTTTTTGCCGTTGCCGGGAAAAGCTGGGCAAAGAATCATTATGTGTTTCCAGATGTAAACAAAAAAGCCTGGCCGAGGCCAGGTCAGGTGAAGTATTGCTAATTAAAAAAGTACCCGTTCATCCCCTTTTGCCTGCCCTGGGTTTCCGGCCAGGAAAAAAGGTTTGCCTGCAGGGCAGACAGTGCTTTAATGGGCCGTTGCTGGCCCTGGTTGATGACAGGAAAGTCGCATTAGGAGTTGAACTGGCTAATTTAATTGAGGTGCAGGGCGGTGAATAGTGATGGAGGAGAGAGGCAGAAGAAAAAGGAGAGGACATCGCTGCGGACAATTTGAAAACACTTCTTTCTCCGAGGGGAAGGCAATCCTCCTGATGGGTCCTCCCAATGTGGGGAAGAGTGTTTTTTTTAATTATTTTACCGGGCTGGAAGCAAGTGTTGCCAATTATGTTGGGACTACGGTGGAATTCAGCAGGGGGCGCATTGTTGAAAATCGAGAGGATTATGACCTGATTGATGTTCCGGGAACCTATACCCTGGATGCGACCAATCCCGCAGAAAAAGTTGCCCTGAAAATGCTGCAGGAAAACCCCCAGGGGATAATCTGTGTCCTGGATGCCGGGAGCCTCGAAAGTGGCTTATACCTGCTTTTGCAACTTCTCCAGTTTCAGGTTCCCATTGTGGCTGCAATTAATAGAATTGATCTGGCCCGGGAGCGGGGTTATATTGTGGACATAGAAGAACTGGAAAAAGAGCTGGGGATCCCCGTAATTGCCACCGTGGCTCTCAATCATGAGGGTCTGGAAGAGGTCCGGGAAAGAATTTTTAAGACTGCCCCACCCAGCAAGACTCTACCAGCTACCAGTTCAGAAAGGTGGCATTTTGCAGAATCCTTAACCCGGAGGGCATTGGTCAGAGAAGGAGAAAAAGGGGAAAGCTTGCGTCAGAAATGGGATGGGTGGTTGACCGGCCCCTGGCCGGGCCTGCCCCTGGCTTTAATAATACTGGGCTTTATTTTTTCTATGATTATAGGTTTGGGCATGGGAATGAGGCAGTACTTATTGCTTCCTTTTTTCCGGGAATTGATTTTCCCTCCCCTGACTGCTGGCGTGGAAATGATTATCCCCCCGGGAATAATCCGCAATATATTGATTGGTGATTATGGGTTTTTGATTAAAGGGTTGGAATGGCCCCTGGCCCTTGTTTTCCCGTATGTTCTTTCTTTTTATCTGGGCCTTAGTGTTTTAGAAGACAGTGGTTATTTGCCCCGTTTTGGTGTATTACTGGATGGTTTGATGGCCCGTATTGGGTTGCGGGGGTCCAATATTATTCCTCTCCTCCTGGGTTATGGTTGTGCTATTCCCGGTATTCTGGGGACCCGGGCCCTGGAATCGAGGAAAGAACGGGTTATGATTTCCACTATGATTGCCCTGGCGGTGCCCTGCATCTCCCAGTCAGGAGCTTTTTTTGCCCTGCTGGCAGAAGTGTCCATTATTGTTGTCCTGGCCCTGTTCCTTTTTTCCGTTGCAGCTATGTTTGTGGCCGGCCTGGTAATGGATAGAATTATCCCCGGGGAGAGAATGGAAACTGTGCTGGAGATTCCCGAATTGCTTGTTCCCCGGCCCAGATTACTGGGGCGGAAAATATTTATGCGAATTAAGGGTTATATTTTTAATGGAGCTCTGCCCATGGTTATGGCGGTGGGAATAGCCTCCTTGATTTATGAAACCCGTCTCCTGGTTTATTTGGGAACTGCATTAAGTCCCTTAATTGAGCAATGGTTGCGCCTGCCATCGGAAGCTGCTGTACCCCTGATCCTGGGAATTGTAAGGCGAGAGCTGGCCGTTTTGCCCCTGGTTGAAATGGGCCTCAATCCCGTCCAGCTTTTTGTTGGAGCGGTGGTAGCCCTTTTCTATGTGCCCTGCATTGCAGTGCTGGCTACCCTGGCTCGAGAGTTCAGCCTGAAACTGGCAGTAGTTATTCTGGGAGTTACTGTTGGAACAGCTTTCTTACTCGGAGGCATTCTGGCCCGGGTTCTGGGGCTTTTTGTATAAAAAAACCCCCAGGGGGGAACTGCTGACTGATTCAGCAGTTTTTTTTCTGGAAAAGGGAAAATGAAAATTTTAACCGGGCAATTATGCCCTTACCCGGTCCGACCTTTTTCCGAGGGTATTGTTCTGGACTGAGGATCCATTAAATCTACAAAGGCTTCCAGGCGAGTTTCGACTCCTGCCTGGCCGGTCTGTTCATCAATAAAAAAAGTTAAAACCGGAATACCTTTAACCCGACTCAGATGGGGCATGATACTCTTGGCAACAATTTCGGGGATACAGGTAAAGGGAGCGAGCTGAACCACCCCGTTATAACCCATTTCCGCAAAATGAACCACATCTCCCACGCTGTTCTGCCCGTGGCCTCCAATTACCAGGGGGATATAGGGGCGGGCTCTTTCTTTGGCTTCTTTTTCTCCGTGGGCAATTACATCGCGGCGGGCAAAACTGGTCAGGAAAATAGTTCGGCGAGGGATTACTCCCATATGCCCCAGTGTTTCTTCAAGGTAAAAATTTGCAGCCGGCTCCAACTGCACATATATTTCTCCCACTATTCCCACTCGCAGGGGCTGGAATTCAGGATCGATTGTAACCCTGTCCAGGTCTTGAGTGGCTTCCCGGTGGGCTTCCTGGATTTCCTGCAGATTTCGTGCCTGATCCAGGTACTGCAGGCCTTTCCGGAAAGAACGGCTGGTATCACCCTGTTTTAATTCCCGGGCCCTTATTTCATGGCTTTTAATTTCCACATCATCTACCGCCCGGAGTTTGGCCAGGCCCAGGCGAAGGGCGCGATAAAAATCAGTCCAGGAACCACCTTTTTTTAATTCAAAAATTTTTTTAATAAAATCCCTGGTTTTTTTAAATGGAGGGAAGAAAAAAATAAATTGGGGATTGTAGCCCATTTCTTTAAGGATTCTCCGGTGCATTTCCCCGTAAAAACCTGCCCGACAGGGCCCAAAACCTCCGGCACTGACAATTAAGTCTACTCCCCGGGGAACATTTTCCAGGTAGGTACCCAGAACCAGCTTGAAGGGTATACAGGCAAATTCGGGGGCATATTGAACGCCCAGGGATAGGGTCTGGGCAGTGGGCCGGGAAGGAACCACCACATCATAACCCAGTTCAGCCAGCATAGTTTTAAAAACAAAAGTTGAAGTTCCCATATGGGCGTAAGTTACTCGCATAATAATTCACCACAACGCCGCTGAAAATTCCCCTCTTCAGACTGGAGAAAAAATTGCGGCGGCGGGGGTAACCCGCTGCTCCTTTCTCTTGGTATTATCAATCTGGCCTGCTTTATGGATGAAGAAAGCCCTGGTAGATAGATCAGATTTGGGGAGTGGGCGCCTGAATATCCGAGCAGGTTTCAGACCATGTTGATACCGGGTTGGGAAATCGGCCTTAATATTAGCCCAGTATGATCATGGTCCTTCCATTTTCCTTGTTTATATACCTCCCTGACCCTGACCTTTTAATTTCTGGTGACGTTTTCGGAGCGTAAGAAGTGCTTCAGAGTTTGCTGATCAGGAGTAATGTGCTGGCTAAGGGTCAGAATACATGATTGGGTTCTTACAGGACCCCGCGGTCTATGTTCCGGTTCTTTTTTCTTCCAGTTGATCCCATTGCCCGCAACGACTACCCCATCGAGCCAGCAGTTCACCTTCTACCAAAATATTAACAATTTCACAGCTGTTAGGACAATCCTGGCATTCAAAACTGGTGGCATCGTATTTAAAATCTCCCAGTTCAAAGCCGAGAAAACGACTGGGCTGATTATTTCCAGCCATAAGTCTTTTGGCAATGAGGGCTGCTCCCAGAGCTCCCATTACACCATAATGGGGAGGGACAGTAATATCTTTTTGTAAGGCCCGGGCAAAGGCAGCTTTTATCCCTTGATTGGCAGCAACTCCACCCTGAAAGACTATGGGAGCCTGAATATCCTTGCCCTTGCCAACATTATTGAGATAATTTCTAACCAGGGCTTCACTCAAACCCGCAATTATATCTGCCAGATCATGTCCGGTTTGTTGTTTATGAATCATATCTGATTCGGCAAATACCGAACAGCGGCCCGCTATGCGAACCGGATGTTTGCTTTTTAAAGCCAGGTGGCCAAATTCTTCAATGGGAATATTGAGCCGCTGGGACTGATGGTCCAGGAATGACCCTGTTCCTGCTGCACAAACAGTGTTCATAGCAAAATCAACAACTATTCCTCCCCGGAGAATAATGATCTTTGAATCCTGACCACCAATTTCCAGGACAGTCTGGACTCCGGGAACAACATGATTCGCTGCAACTGCATGGGCTGTTATTTCATTTTTTACCGTGTCTGCACCTGCAATAACCCCGGCCAGGCGGCGGGCGCTTCCGGTCGAACCAACCCCGGCAATTTTGAGATCACTGGGGATTTCTTTTCCGGTTTTTTTCATAGCCTCCTGAACTGCTCTTATAGGTTGCCCCCTGGTTCGGAGATAAGAAGAAGCAAGAAGATTATCGTTCTCATCAATTATAACCAGGTTGGTGCTGACTGAACCAACATCTAATCCCAGATAACCCTGCACCGGGAAACACCCCCTATTTCTTATTCTGATAGGAAAGCATGTCTACGAAAGCCTCCAGGCGAGTAATAATTCCAGCTTCTCCGGAGTGTTCGTCAATACTCAGAGAAAGAAATGGTGTCTGATTGTGATCCTTTGCTTCCAGTTCCAACAGCTTATTGAGCATGGCATCAGGCCCACATCCAAAGGCCGTAACATGGATTACACCATCAATGTTACGGGTTTTTTCCAAAAGGTGGAGAACAGACCAGGCCACCCGGTTGCTATAAAACCAGAAAAAGTTTTGCGGCAAACGAGAAGACATTTTTTTCATTGCAGCCCAGGAAATATTTTCTGGAGTAATAATCCCGATATTCATCGCCCGCAGATTGTGTAATAGATTACCGCTGATGTAGGGGTCAAAAATGGAATAGGGGTAACCAACTACAGCCAGATTAATCGGGGAGGTAGAAGACTTGGGGAAACTAATGCTGGAGTAGGGTTGATCCAGGTTTTCCAGGGCCTGTTCCGGGAAAAGCCCCCGGTTTAGAAGAGAATGATATTTTTTATGTTTTTTTATGGCCTGCCAGTACCCGCGTATTATAGCCTGGGGGGTTGCCTGGAGCTCTTTTCCAATACTATATAAAAAGTTAAACCAGGAGGGTCGGCCTTTCTGGATTCGAAAAGTGTTATCAATTATTGGAGGCAGGTCTTCCCGTGAAAAACGAACCATATCTGGAAGTCCCAGGAACTTGGGGCAGAAGGTGCTCTGCCCGTCGGCACTGACCAGACGGGGAATAAAGAGGTAATCCACTTTATTTTTCAGGGCCATTACATGGCCGTGAAAAAGCTTTATAGGGACACAGGCATCATTAACAGTTTCCTGCACTCCCAGGTCCAGTGTCTTTTTATTGGTGGGTGGGGAAATAATTACTTCCAGGCCCAGTTCCTCCAGGAATGTTTTCCACAGGGAGAAAAAAGTATAATAACCCAGGGTTCGGGGGATGCCAACTTTTGCCATTATATTTTCCTCCTGAATGGTTTTTTGCTGAACATTATTTTCATGTTTTTGATGCCTGAACCCTCTTTTTTGAATTATTATCATGAGAGAATAGAGGATTTATGGCCTGTAGCGGATGAAGTAAACATAAAGCAATAATTGTGTTAAAATAGAATAGAAAGCCAGTATAATTCAAGGGAAAATTATTTTGGAACTGGTCTTTTTTCAAACTGCCGGGGGGTAAAATAGTTGGTTCCCCAGACTCCAAAAATTATAAGCACTGCTCCCAGCAGGTGGAACCAGTAAAGATTTTCTCCCAGGATTAAAACTCCGGAGCTAACTGCGATTAGAGTTGTAAGGCTGGGAAAAGCGCTTACCTGCGAAGCGGGAAGACGAGATAGAGCAAAGTTAATAAGGAAAAAGGCAACCACCGAAGAAAAAATAGCCAGGTAAAAAATTGCAGCCAGGACAACTGGTTCTTCTAAAGGCTGCAGGAAATCTGACCACTGGCCTCGATATAGGTGTTGGACAAGGCTCAATCCCAGGAAAAAAACTGCTCCCACATTCATCATTATATAGGTTAATTCAATGGGTTTAAAGTTTCGGGAAAAATAGCGGGAAAGGTTGCTGAAGGCCCCACCGGAAAAAGGAGCCCCCAGTAAAACCAAAAGACCAAAGAAATTCTGTCCAATTTCCTGAGTAGCCTGCATAAAACCAATAATAAGGACTCCGGTCACTGAGAGAATGATAGAAAAAACCTGGGGCCAGGGAGTTTTTTCTCCGAGAAAAATAGCTGCCATGGTCACGGTAAAAATGGGGATCAAGGCTACCATCATTCCGCCCTCGGAGGCGCTGGTCATCTGAATACCAATTGTTTCGCAGATAAAGTATAATACCGGCTGGAAAAAAGCCAGGATCATTATTTCTTTCCAGCGGCGAAGGGGTATATTGATTTTAATAATTCCAATCAGGCGTAAAAAATTGACCACCAGAGCGGCCAGTAAAAACCTGAAGCCCAGAAAATGGATGGGTTCAATATATTCCAGGGCGCTGCGGGTGAAGATAAAGGAAAAACCGAAAAAGAAAGCCATTCCAATTGCTGCAAATATCGCTACGGGATCTTTTTGGGACATCAACTGGCACCTCACAATTGTCAATAGTTCCTTCAACTAAACATTCAAGATGATTGCCTCCTTTCCTTCATAAAAAATGCATGGTAAATAGTTAATCCCGGGAAAAGCTGGTCTGGTGGGCCTGGGGTATAGAAAGAAGTGATTAAAATGTGGCAAAAAGTGGTGCAGAACCCTAAATTATTATTACTGGTCCTGGTAGTCTTTTTTCTGATTGTATTTCTCTGGGACCGGGGTTTTGAACCAGAAGGTGTTTTTATCCCTCCTGATTTAGAACCGGGGAAAGAATTAATAGTCCCGGAACAGAGTGAAAACTTCAGCCTGGACCTGGAGCTTTTTGTCGGGGAAAAAGAGGAGAGTTTATATGATTTCAATTGGGTCCTGGAGGTTGAAACCCGGGAAGAATTATCCGAGCTGGAGGTTTATGGGCTGCTGCCGATGCAAATTGAAGAATATTATGCCGGGGAAAAGGTTTTCCCCGCCTGGTTGCGGGAAGTAACCGGACAGGATGGCGAACTTAAAATAGAAGAACAGCGAATTTTAAAAATTGAAGAAGGAGAAAAGGAAAAGGTAACAGACCTGGCCCGATTAGTGATGGTAATTATTATCTGGAAAGAAGGAGAGGAATACCTGGAAGTAAAAATTCCCTCTGAAGAAATAAGGTGGTAGTTCAATAAGGGCCGGCAGCACATTTTACCGAATTCTTCAATAGGGAGAATGGGCAAATAATAGGATGGAGCCTGGGACGGATAGGAAAACCAGGATAAAAATTGGAAAGTGGCGGAGCAAGTGGAATTAGAATGTGATTATAAGGGTTTGTTGGTAAAAAATGTTTTTTTCGAGGAAAATGGAAGATTTAAAAAGAGTTAATAGGCAATAATTGCAAATAAATAGAAACAAAGGGGAATAAAGAACATTGACCTTCTTTGACTTTCCTGTTAAAATTTAATTGGAAACTGAAAGGGAGGTGAAAGCAATGCGTGAAATGATGCCATTTCGGGGAAGAATGAGGCCTCGTCGTGAAAGGGAAGGCTGGCTGGATTTCTTCGATGAAATGTTTGCTCCTGATTTCTGGAATAAGGGAATGCGAACCGACATTCAGGAAACTGAGGATGCCTATTGGATGGAGATTGAACTCCCCGGTTACAAAAAAGAGGACCTGGACCTGGAGTTAAAAAATAATATGTTAAAAATCACCGGCCAAAAAGATGAAGAAGAAGAGGAAAAAAAGCAAAACTATATTCATCGCGAGCGTAGAAGGGGAACAATTCAAAGATGCTTTACCATTGATGAAAATGTAGATCAGGATCAGGTTGAGGCCCAGTTTGAAAATGGAATTCTCAAGCTAAAGCTTCCCAAAAAACAAAAAGGGGCCGGTGAAGGTCGGACCATCGATATTGACTAGAGGCCTGTGTCAACAGGCCTCTACTTCATATAAGAAGGAATTTCCTTTTCTCGACCAGAAGTAATTAATTAAAAGGGGAATGGAAAGGAGGATTAAGAAGTGTTTAAAAATTCGATACAGATAGGAAAAATATGGGGCATTCCCTTGAAAATCCATTACAGCTTTTTAATAATACTTCCTTTTTTGGCCTGGGCTTTTGGGAATAACATCCAGTTGTTAGCGGAAATGGTGGAAATTCCTTTAACCAGCCTGGGGGCCAATCCCTATTTACTGGGGTTTTTTATGGCCCTGGCTCTTTTTGCCAGTGTAGCTCTGCATGAGCTTGCTCATTCGATTGTTGCCCGGGGTAAGGGGGTTAAAATTCACAGTATTAACCTGATGTTATTTGGGGGAGTGGCCCAGATGGACCATATTCCAGAGGACCCCCGGGATGAAGCCATGATTGCTTTTGCTGGGCCTATGTTGAGCCTGGTTCTGGGAGGACTTTTGATTGGAGGAACAGCAATTCTGGGGGGAGTTCTGGTTGCGGATATTCAGCTTTTATTTATGTACCTGGGCTGGCTGAATTTATTCCTGGCAGTTTTCAACATGATCCCTGCTTTCCCCACGGATGGAGGGCGGGTTTTAAGGGCTCTTCTGGCCAGGAAAATGTCTTTTTTAAAGGCAACTAAAATTGCAGCCAATATTGGTAAGGTTTTTGCCTTTTTTCTTGGTATCCTGGGGCTTTTAACTGTAAATTTTATTATGATTTTTGTCGCCTTTTTCATATACATTGCCGCCTCCCAGGAATATCAGACCATATTCATAAAAAATACCCTTGCGGATTTTAGTGTTTCGGATTTAATGACTCATGATGTGCGGGTGGTAGATGAGGATACCCTTGTTTCAGAGCTTTTGGATAGAATGTTTGTGGAAAGGCATTCCGGGTATCCCGTGGTTAGCAATGGAGAGGTTACAGGTTGCGTAACTATGGGGGATGTTCGTAAAATAGATCCGGAACGTCATTCCCAAACCAGGGTCAGGGAAATAATGTCCCGGGACATAGTTAAAGTTGATCCCGATGAGGATATTTTCATTGCCCTGCGTAAATTATCCCAGGATGATCTGGGTCGTTTAATGGTAATGCGAGAGGATCAACTGGTGGGAATCATAACCAGGACTGATATCATGAAGGGTTTTCGTTTGCGGGAGATGCAGGAACAGGGTTAGAGCTTATTAAGGAACAAATTGGACCTGATTTAATCATTTGCTTTGCAGGCTCTTGAAAATATTCATTTCCAAAAAATAATTCTGGTCGGGGACCGGATGCGGTTGAAAAAAGGGAAAAATTTCCCCAGAAGTTTAATCCAGCACCCAACCCATATTTCTGGAATGGATATTCAGGTAAATATTGTCCTGTTATTATCCAATTAAACTTGCCACCTGGGAGATATCCAATTTTTTATCAGGTCCATAGTTTAACTGAACGGAAGCCTTTAAAAATAGTGGTAATTTTTTTCCCATATGGAAAAAACTGTTCCCCCAAAGTTTCTCTTGCTGATAA
>SL_8KL_010_SEDDRAFT_10003328_pt1 | contig 13288 bp, 18 predicted proteins | sample SodLakKL_010_SED_4_FD_11160 | JGI IMG/M metagenome (IMG submission 11160) | reverse complement strand
CTCTCTCCCCTACTTCGCTTAATGTGACAAGTTTTTCTATTGACAATATTATAATAATTATTGTTTAATAAAATATTACCTCGTGTCTTCGATCTGCAGTGGTTTTCTATTATCAGTCTCCATTCTCGTGGTTATAACCCCCAGAGAGAAAGAAAGACTGGCGATGAGAATCACGGCAATTATAAGCATAATGTCGTAGCTTCTTTTTTTGACAAAATACTTAATCTTTGGTAACATACAGGCGTGTATAAATTAGATTTTTCTTAGCTTATGGCTACAACAAAGTCGGCTGGTACAGTCAAAACAGGTAGAGACTCGGCGCCAAAGTATCTGGGCGTCAAGCTGTACGCCGGTCAAAAGGCAAAAGTTGGTGATATCATAATACGTCAACGGGGTAGTAAATTTTTGGCCGGAAAAAATGTAAAAAAAGGAAGAGACGATACCCTTTACGCCGTCAAAGAGGGTGTGGTCGGCTTTAGTGCTACCAGAAAAAAAGGCTTTGACGGCAAAAGAAGAAAGGCAAAGATCGTTACCGTTTTGTAGCAGCCTTTATGAATTCCACGAACAGCGGATGACCTGTAAGGGGTCTGGAACTAAATTCGGGATGAAATTGCACTCCTACGAAAAAGGGGTGTTTTTTTATCTCCACTATTTCAACCAGGTCGCGTTTTTTGTTTATTCCGGCAACCGTTAACCCTCCTTTTTCAATAGTTTCACGGTACTTATTATTTACTTCGAAACGGTGCCTATGTCTCTCGCTTATTTTGGTTTTTCGGTAAGCCTTAAAGCTCTTTGTATCTTTTCTGATGTGACAGTCGTAGGCTCCTAGGCGCATCGTTCCTCCGTAAGAGTTTTCCTCCAAGACTTTTTTCTGTTCTTCCATTACGGCAATGACCGGATGCTTGCAGTTCTTTTTTATTTCCAGAGATGAGGCGTCGTTGAGATTACAAACATTTCTTGCATATTCAATAACCGCAAGTTGCATGCCGAGACACAGACCAAAGAACGGAACCTTGTTTTCTCGGCAATACTGTATGACGTTTATTTTCCCCTCCACTCCCCTTTTTCCGAATCCGCCCGGTATTATAACTCCGTCATAATCGGAGAGTTCTTTTAATTTTCTTTTATCTTTCTCATATCTTTCCGAAGATAGCCAAGTGATCTCTTCTTTAAATCCTTTCTTGATGCACGCATGCTTTACCGCTTCTATGACCGATATGTAAGAGTCGGTCAGCACAAAATCTCCCGTCTCAAAGTACTTTCCCACGATTGCGATTTTTGCTTTTTTCTTATTATTTTTCGCTTTTTTTACAAACTTCTCCCAAGCGGAGAGGTTTGTGCGTTTAGCCTTCCGAATATTTAGTTTCTTTAGTATCCTCTCCCCCATCCTGTCTCTATTAAAGTTAAGAGGTACTTCGTATATGGATTCGATATCCGGAGCGGAGATCACATCTTGAGGAGATATATTGCAAAAAGTAGATATCTTTTCTTTTCTTATTTCATCGAGAGGCATGGCGGATCTTCCTACAATAATATCCGGTTGTATGCCTGCCTCGTTTAGTGTTTTGCTCGCATTTTGAGTAGGCTTTGTCTTCATCTCCCCTATCTTGTCGGGAACAGGCAGATAACTTACCAGTACGGTAAGCACGTCTCCGGGATACCTGAGGCGCATCATGCGAGCCGCCTCCAAAAATAAAAGATTTTGATACTCTCCCACCGTTCCTCCTATCTCTATTAAAACAAAATCAGAGTCCGTTTCAGACCCTGCTTTTTTAATTCTATAGATAACTTCGTTTGGTATATGCGGGACAACTTCTACACACTTCCCGTCGTATTCCAGGTTTCGCTCTCTTTCGATAACCGTTTGGTATACCTTGCCGGTTGTTAAGTAGTTGTTTTTGGTAAGATTTTGTCCCGAGAAGCGCTCGTAATTTCCAAGATCCTGGTCACACTCCGCTCCGTCATCAGTAACAAATACTTCTCCGTGTTCCACGGGGTTCATGGTACCGGCATCTACATTCACATAAGGATCTATTTTCATCGCGGTAGCGCGATACCCTTTTGCTGTGAGTATCTTGAGTATGGAGGCAGTAGTGACTCCCTTGCCGATCCCTGACATCACGCCTCCTGTTACGAAGATAAATTTTCTTCTCATTTTTCTTTGGTGATAATTATTTTTACGGAAGACTTGATTCCGTGTTTTAGTTTGAGCTCTACCTCGTACTCTCCGAGAGCTTTAATAGGTTCTTCCAGATTAACATTTTCTTCTTCCATCTCAAAACCCGTCTCCTTTATTTTTTCCGCAATCTTTTGTGCGGTTACCGCCTCGAAAAGTTGTTCTTTCTCTCCCACTTTCATCTCTACTTTCACCTCTTGACCTCTTAGCTTTTCCGCGGTTTCTTTTACTTCTTCAATCTCCTTTTCTTTTTTTTCTTCCTCTTCTTTGACTTTTCTTTTTGCTAACTTTATATCGTTAGCGGTTGCAACTTTCGCAAGCCCGTTTTTAAGAAGAAAGTTTCTTCCGTATCCGTCGGATACTTCTTTTACTTCATATTTTTTACCCAAATTCTTTACGTCTTTAAGCAGTATAACTTTCATGATTTTTTGTTTTACTATTTCTCTTTTATGACTTCTATGGCTTTTTCAAGCTGGGGATCTTTTTCTTCTTTGATATCTTCCTCTGTTATCTCTATTTCGAAGTCAGGCTTAATTCCTTTTTCGTTTATTACCTTTTTAGAGGGAGTCAGGAAGTATTCTTCGGTTATTTTCACCGTAGAGCCATCAGTGAGAAAATGCAAGCCCTGAATAGATCCCTTCCCGAAGGTGCTTGTACCTACTACAGTTGCATCTCTCTGGTCCCGCAAGGCCCCGGCAAGAATCTCTGCTGCCGAAGCGGTACCTTCGTTTACCAAAACTACTACCGGATATTCCAGTAAATAAGGGGGTGTGGCTACGGTTTGAAGATGTTCTTTTTCTTTAGTGTCTGTCCCGGTCTTGATGACCACCGTTTCACCTGCCTCAAGAAACCTGCTTGCGACTCCTATCGCTCCCCTAAAAGTTCCCCCCGGATTGTTGCGCAGATCCAGAACTATTCTTTCCGCATCACTTCCCACCACCTCTCGCGCTACCTCGGTGAAGTCTGTTGTGATGTTTTCGTTAAAATGGAAAAGTTCAATATGGGCGATATCTTCTTCGATAATCCCCCACTCTATGGAGGGTATCTCAATCGTATCGCGGATTATCTCGAACTCCTTTGCTTCTTCATCGCGAACAATCTCGAACACTACGGACTCTCCCTTTGGCCCTCTTATCTTGGATACGGCTTCTTCTACGGTAATTCCCTCCGTATCTTCCCCGTCTATTTTGGTTATAATGTCTTGAGACTTGATTCCCGCTTCATAAGCCGGAGTTCCTCTTAAAGGAGAAATAACCTGCAATCTTTCTTCTCTTATTCCTATCTCCATTCCTACTCCCTCAAACTCTCCGGCAACATCCTCCAGGAAGATCTTACTTTCTTCCTTGTCAAAGAAAGCGGTATGAGGATCTCCAAGAGAGTTGATAAGCCCTCTGATAGCGCCGTGAACCAGTTTCTCTTCTTCAATATCTCCAAATCCGGGGAAGTTTTCCTCAAGCAAAAGATAAGTTTCGTAGAAAAGAGAAAGATCTATCTTCCCGGTAGGATCAATTACTACTTTTTGCTCTCCTCTTAAATGAAAACCAAGGGCGAAGCTTGCCGCCCCAAAAAGAATTATTAAGAGGAAAAGAGTAAGTTTTCTTTGAATCATCGGAGAAAATATTATCACAAAAAAAGGAGAAAGACAAATAAAAAAACGTCGTGCTTTGTTTATTTTTTTGTCAAAACAAGCAGTTCCTGTTCGAGATTAAAATCATCCTTGCTTTCTTTTGAAACCAACCTCTTCCAGTCTCCCAAAAAGACATCAAAGCCGTGCTTATCAGCCAGTCCTTTTATCTTCTCAGCTGAGTGAAAATATTTTACCGTTTCCGCTCCTTCAATATATCCCGAACTTGGATTGCCGGACTCTTTAAAAAACTTTATTGTATAGCTGTCACCGTCCTTTAATTTTCTTGTTTCGTTTTTTGGAAAATCCTCTCCTTTGTAGAAATAACGGGCGTTCGTCGAGTAGCTTTTGAGGTGTGGATCAGTATTTATGGTAGCTACAAGAGTCCCTCCTTTTTTAAGTTTTAAGGAAAGGAGTGTAAAAAGCTCTTCCAAATCTTCTATGTGATCTAGAACATACTTTAAAATGGCAATATCAATGGTTTTGTCTTTAAGAGAGTACAGGTAGTCGGTTATCTCCTTTTGCTTGAAAGAGATAACGCTTTTTCTCGTTTTGTATTCCGGAGTGGATATATACTCTCCGGCTAGTTTTAGCATATGAGAGGACGCATCCACCCAGTCTATGTGACCCTTTGGCTCCCTAAGAAGCCTTGCGAAAAGACTGTGATACCTGTCCGGGTGCGCTCCTCCTCCCAGTTCGGCAACATAAAGCGGGTCAGTCATATCTTCCGCCATCTTCATTACTACCCTATCTACTACTTCGGCAACTTTAAAGTTTTTTTCGTTTTGCTCGGCTTGGGCAAACTTTTTGCTCACGTCCGGTGAAAAATACATTTTAAGGTCGCTTGTGAGGTGTTCTTTTTTGACTTTGCGGAAGATATAGCCGGAAAGGAAGGGTCCGGTAAACGTGGTGATCACACTTAAAAAGATGAAAGCTGTTATTAACTTGTCATCCAAAAGACCAAGTTCTTGGCTTACCGCGACCACTGCAAGAGTAGTAGAGAGTTGAGGAATTCCGGAGGTTCCTATAAAAGCGCTTTGAGAAGACGTAAACCCGCTGAGACGAGAAGCAATCCATCCACCGGCAAACTTCGATATCATGGAAGCGAGAATGATAATGATGAGGATAAAAATCCCCTCTTCCGCTCTTAGAATAATAAAAGGGTCTGTTTGGGTTCCGAGCACTACGAAAAAGATAGGTATAAAAAGGCCGTAGGCAAGCACATGTATCTTTTCTTTCAAGGAGGTTCCCACAATAGCTTCCGAAAGTATTATTCCGGCAAAAAAAGCTCCTATTATCGAGTGCAAGCCTAATATCTCCGAGATAACAACCATTCCGATAAGTACCGCAAAAACAAGGCGGAGATCTCTCTCGAAAACATCCTTTTTTTCTTCTGTCGGGTGCAGAAGAGCCTTTTTGAGGCGCGGTATCCCCCACTTTGCCACTCCAATTCCGAGAATGGTGAGAAGAAAGATTATCACATACACCGGAAGTGGCATGGTCGCAGTAGCAAAGAGGTATTGGAGGGCAACAGCAAGAAAAATAAGGCTTGCAATATCCTGTATCATTATCGTGGAAACCGCTGTTTGCCCTATGCGAGAATGAAGCAATCCCCTCTTTTCAAGAAAGGGAATAAGTACGGCAATAGAGGAAGAGATAAAAATTATTCCTATCAGTATGGAGACCTCCGCCCCATACCCGAGCAGAAATCCCGTAAGTAGCCCCGTAAGGAAAGTTATAACCCCTGCTGTTCCGGCAATAGTAACGGACTCTTTCCAGACAAGCTTCATGCCGGAAAAGCGCACATACAGACCGGCCATAAACATCAGAAAAACAAGACCGAGGTCCTTAAAGAATTCAAGCGTCGTATCCGGAGTTACAACTCCCAAGCCATGAGGGCCTATAATAATCCCTCCGGCAATAAGGGCGATTATCCAAGGTACATGAAGGCGTCCGAATACTTGAGAAAAGACAAGCGCCGTAAGGAGGATTATAAAAAATGAGATGAACTCAACCATATTACCAAACTCTGCAATTAACCTCTTTTGCTAAAACTTCCGGACTTCCCCATCTGTCAAAGAGCTCTCCTTTTATTTGGATTTCCGGAACATATCCCGTTTTCATCTCCTCTGCACACTTTTCTTGGTACTCATAGCAATCAGTATAAATAGGAGCGATCACCTCTCTTCCCTTAAACTCTTCTTCCAAGCTCCGGCACGCCGGACAGGTAGAGCTCCCGTAGATAACTACTCCCTCTTCCTTAAGACAATCAACAAGCTCCTTCATCTGTTCTTCTGAGATAATTATCTCTCCGTTTTGAGGTCTCAGAAAGAGTACGGAGACCAGAATAAGGATAAGAGAAAAAGCAAGAATTATTATTTGATTTCTTTTTTTCATGTTTCACTAACTAATAAAGAATAAAAATAGGAAGAGCCCTAGCCCTTCCTATACAATCCTTAAAATTTTTTTACCTGTCTTCATCTCCACGGGAAGCAACTTAATTCCTTCCTCTTCTATCCGCCTTCTCTCCTCACTGCTTATTTCGTTTGAGCTTATTGCCGTAACTTCTTTATTCTTGATTTTCGTAATAATCTTGCTTACGTCCTTTGGGGCCATTGTTATCCAGTGCTCACCACTTAAACAGATATGAATATAGTCGGACAATTTTTTCACCTCCTTCTTGTAAAGTAAAGAACAAGCGATTACTCACCCTCCTTTTCGTAGTGTTTTAAAGTATTGTTTAACGCATCTCGCAGTGCCCTGGCATGTCCGGGAGTAAGTGCAATTCTCGCTCCCACAATCCCCTCATCGGTATTGGGCTGGACAAACGAAAAATCAATAATGACCTCTCTTGCCGAAGCATTGACACGAGCCATGTTCGAAAAAAGAGGTGTTTGCGATTTTTCGGGGACTTTTATATTTACTCTTCTTTGGTTTTCTTTTTCTTCCATATTTTCAATATTATGTTTTTATCTTACACGGCCTATTGTGACACATGCTCTTTTTTTTGGCAAGGTTGCTTATTCCTTTCCAAGCTTTATCTTCTTCGGGCTGATTTTTTTTCCATAAAACTCACTTCCCACTTCTTTAAATCTTTCCGTAAGATCCGTACTGAAAAAGTCTACTCTTTTTCCTTTTCTTATTCTTTCTTCTATCTCAGGGTGTCTTCTTAAATAATCTTTTAACTTTCCAGCAACTATTTTATCCTCGACTACCAGCCTTACTTTTTCCTTTTTTAGGATATTTTTTATTTCATCCTCTAAAAGGCCGTAGTGAGTACAACCAAGAACCAGACTGTCGATTTTTTTTTGTAGAAGCGGAGAAAGGTAGTCTTTCAGAAGTATGTTTGTAACTCTAGAGTTTTTCTCTCCCGCTTCCAAAGCAGGAACAAGCAAGGGGCACGCTTTTTGGAAGACCTCTATTTTCGGATTCATCTTCTTAAGTTCCGTCTCAAATACACCGGAAGCAACGGTTCCTTCCGTTGCAACGACTCCCACTCTCTTTGAGTAATTGTTCTCTATTATATCTTCAAGAGTAGGAATAACTACTCCTAAAACCCTTTTTTCGGGGTAGTGTTTAGGAAGGTACTCTCTTTGAATTTTTCGAAGAGCGTGAGAAGAGGCGGTATTGCAGGCTAATATAACAAGATGACAGTTTTGCTTAAAAAGAAAATCTACAGCATCTTTTGTAAAATTATAAACAACCTCTTCCGAGCGAGATCCATAGGGCGCTCTCGCATTATCTCCCAGGTAGATATAACTATAATCGGGAAGCTCCTTTACAATTCGCTTCATAATATTTAGCCCCCCAAAGCCGGAATCAAAAACACCGATAAGCTTATTTCTTTTGGGGCTTTTTTTTCTTTCACTACCCATAATAAATTTCGAAAATTATTGCAGAACGCGAAAACCGCGAGATTCTCCCTCATACTCTTCGTAATGAATTCCAATATCCTCCACCTTGGCCGAGGGAGGACCTTCTTTCGCCCACTCCAATATCTTCTTCACGTTTTCTTCATCTCCCTCGAAAAGTGCCTCCACTCTTCCATCGGGAAGGTTTCTTATCCACCCCGATACATTCATTTTCTCGGCCATTTTTCTGGTGCTTTCCCTAAAGAAAACTCCTTGAACTGTCCCGGAAACGAGAACATGAGCTCTTGTTTTTTTCTCTGATTGCATAATTTTGTCTTTAATTAATCTTTCAATTTAGATATAATACCATATAATTTTATATACAAAAATTAACCTTAATTTATGATGATTATCGCCGGACCTTGTGCCGTAGAATCGGAGAAACAATTAGAAAGGTCAATAAAAGAAGCCAAAAAAAGAAAAATAGATTTTCTGCGCACTCCTTTATGGAAACCGAGGACAAAGCCCGGCTTTGACGGGGTGGGAGAAAAGGGACTGAGGTTTCTCCGGAAAGTAAAAAGTGAGGGTCTCTCCCCTGCCACGGAAGTGATTACTCCCGAGCATGCAAAAATCGTAATTGATACAATTCCCGACTCCGAGGTCTTACTCTGGATAGGTGCACGCAATCAAAATCACTTTGTCCAAAAAGAAATTGCCCGCATAGTCGCCAAAAACAAGAAAGCTATACTTCTTATTAAAAACCAACCTTGGCCCAGCAAAGATCACTTCCTGGGAGTAGTTGCACACATAAGAGAAACAGAATTTGAAGACGAGAGACTTTTGCTTTGCCACCGAGGATTTTTTCCAGTCGGGAATAATAGAGATAATTACAGAAATATTCCGGACTATGAGATGGCAATGGAAGTAAAAAGTGAAATAGGTCTACCCATGCTGATCGACCCTTCTCATATCGGAGGCAATACAACAAACGTAAAAGAAGTCATTAAAAGCGCAAGCAGTTATAACTTTGACGGGATAATGGTCGAAGTGCATCCGAACCCTCCTGGCGCACTAACCGACAAGAATCAACAGCTTTCCTGGGAGCAGTTTGATTCTATGTTTTAGTTTTCACCCCCTGTTAGCTCCTCGGCATAATTTCTCATCTTATAAATCTCTTCCTCTGAAAAACGTGTTCCGTAGGAACCTTGATACATTACCGACCCCGGATGATCGCTATGACCAAGTCCAAGAACGTGCCCTATTTCGTGAGCTAGCACCCTGTAGTCATGAGAAGTTACGTAATCGGCTACAGCAAGCGAGTTAAGGCCGGTAAAGGCAATGCCGTTTTTTCCCTCCAGGTGACCTGTTAGAAAGATATTTATCTCCGACTTCTCTTCATCCTCGATTCTCCTTAAGAAATCCGAATGACTTTCTAAAAAATCATCGCCTTCTACGTGAATTTCGGTAAAACTCTCTTTTTCAAATCCGATCTTTGCTTTTCTGAATATTTGAAAACCGTTCTCCAGTATATGATCGATCTCCTCTTTTGTTCTCTCTGAAGCAAACTTCCCTTCCCTGAGAACAAATACTGATGTCGGGATGATTATCTCTTCCGCCTCCAGTGCCACTTCCGGAGCGATAAATCGGGTATAAAGCGGGGTTCTTTGAAAAAAGAAAAACTCTCTGAGTCCGGACATGTACACGAGAGCAAAAATAAGTAAAAGAGCGACAATTATCTTAAGAGGAGTAGACCGAAAAAGCCCCTCCCTTTCTTCTTCCAGGTACTCTTCCTCCTCGTAAAAATTAAAATCTTCTTCATCTTCTCTCATAATGTCCAATTTTTCTATTTTTTACCCAGTGGGAAAAGATATAGGACGCTCTCCTCTTCTCTTACTCCCACCGCCTTTCCTACACCACTGTCATCAAACGCACCGATCGCCACCGTTCCGATACCCAACACTTCCGCTTGTAAATATATGTTCTGCCCCGCATGTCCGGCCTCCATATGCACATATCTTTCCGCTCTTTCCCCGTATCTTGTTCTTGTAATATCGTAATCGGCGGCAATAACAATCGTGACCCTCCCTTCCATTACCGGGTCTTGCCTCAACGCGCTTTCGTATATCTCCCTTGTAACCTCGTCATCTTTTGTAAGCTTTAGTGTGTGCTCTTCCGGGAGATATTCATAGACTCCGGGAGAGAGATCTTCCATATCTCTCACGGAAACATATACGGTTAGTGGATACACAGCACCGGCAGAAGGAACAGCCCTAAGACCCCTTTCTTTGTCGGTTATCCCTTGAGTAGCCCATAATATCTGTGAAACCTCTTCCAGCTTAAGTGAGTCTTGAGAAAAGCTCCTTACTGATCGTCTTTCCTTAATCGTTTTCTCAAGAGAATTTTCTTCCGCTATCTCGGGTTGGGGTAGTGTGATGGTAATATCTTTTCCCGTATTTTTTTCCCTATTTTCAGGCATAAGTCCGATTTTACTTATTAAAAAGGCAAGAGCAATAAAAATGAGAAGAAGAAAAGGTGGTATTAGTAATTTACGCATGGTTTTTGAATTATAACACAGGGAGTTTGCACTCTTAAAGAGCCTAAGAAAAAGTTATCAGAACTCCTCCGAGAAGCATTATTAAAACCCCGATTAGTCTTTCTTTAAAGCCGTGTTCACGGAAAATAACTCTCCCGAATATAACCTCAAAGATAACGTTAAGCTTTTTCAGTGAAGAGGCATATACCACAAGAATCATACTTATTGCATAGACATAAAGTATAGTGGCGGAGGCAGCCACTACCCCCATCACCGGAAGAAGAAGTAATCCTTTTTTGCTTATCGTCCCCCTAACTAGATACTTGCCTCTCCAAATCACAAGCGGTGTAAGAATAGAAAAGCTTAAAAGCTGCACGGACCCCGCCCAAAGAAGCGGGCTTGAGGCCTCTACACCTATTTTAGTGACACTACTTCCTATACTCCATGCTAAAACAGCCCCCATCATATACCATATCCCTTTGTTATTTACTAAAGCACGAAAAGGTGCGAGATAACCCTTTTTCCTTTCTTTTATATTCAGAGTATATGCTCCGCCCACAATACAAAACACTCCTATCAACCCCCCCACGGTTGGAATTTCGCCTACTATAAAAGGTGCGGTAATAAGTACAAATATAGGTGTAACAGTGCTTATGGGAGCGAGCAGTGAAAGATCGGTAACTTTAAGTGCCTTGAGAACAAGCACCACGGAGACGGTATTTAATACTCCTCCCAGTATTAGCACCCCCCAAAAGGATTCACTGTATAAAGAAGGATCGTATCCGGAAAAAAGAATAAAAAGGCCAATAAAGAATGTGCCAAAAAAACGCAAACACCATGCAAGAGCGAACTCGTCCACCTGCTTTAGGATGTGTTTTTCTAGTACCGAGCGTACCGAGATAAACAGTCCCGCCAAGATCGCGTATATTATTCCCATCATAAAAAGTTTTTATTCTCCTTTTATTACTGCTAGCGGCTTTACTCTTGCCACCTTTTCGGAGAGACCGGCGTCCGACACAATCTCCACCACCTCTTCCACATCTTTATAGGCAAGAGGCGCTTCTTCGGCTAATCCTTTTTCGCTTTGCGATTTCACGATTATCCCTTGCTCTCTTAGTTTGTTTTTTAGCTTTTTGCCGGAGACCTCTCTCGTAGCCGCTCGACGCGACATTACTCTTCCCGCACCATGGCTTGTAGAGTAAAACGAGTCCCTTCCTTCTTTTTTACCGGCCATTACATAAGAGGATGTACCCATTGTCCCGGGAAGAAGGACCGGCTGTCCATGCTCTCTATATTTAAACGGCACTTCCGAGTGCCCCGGCGGAAAAGCTCTTGTCGCTCCCTTCCGGTAAACAACTACTTCTTTCTCACCTCCCCCCAGAAAGTGTTTTTCTAATTTAATAATGTTGTGTGCCACATCGTACAAAACATCAAGTGAGCTACTTTTTCCAATCACTTTTTTCCAAGCTTCCCTTAAAAAATAAGTTATCATCTGCCTGTTTGCGAAAGCGTAGTTTGCGGAAGCGTTCATCGCCCCAAAATATCTCTCTCCTTCCGGAGAGCGGAAAGGAACACACGCAAACTCGGGATTTTTTACGGAAAGACCGTATTTTCCATCCATGAGTGGTTTAAATTCTTTTAAATAATCACTACAAACTTGGTGACCGAGCCCCCTCGATCCGCAATGGATCATTATAATAATTTGATCCTCGAAAAGACCGAAAGCATCTGCTATTTCTTTATTGAATACTTTTTCCACTTTTTGTATCTCGAGAAAGTGATTTCCCGAACCGAGAGTTCCGACTTGCCCCTCTCCCCTGCTTTTTGCATGTGCGGAAACCGCTTCGGGGTCCGCATTTTCCAAAAGTCCTTTTGATTCGCAGTGCTCCACATCTTCCTTTTTTCCGTAACCCCGAGCAACTAGATAGCCCGCACCTTCCTTTAGGATGTTTTCCATCTCCTCTTTTCCCGTTTTTGTTTTATTTCCTTTCCCAAGGCCGGAAGGAATTGTCTTGTAAATCTCCTGCGCAAGTTTTTCCAGAGTACCTCCTATCTCTTCCCTTTTCATATCTGATAGTAAAACTCGCACACCGCAGTTTATGTCAAAACCTACGGCACCGGGGGAAGCAACCCCTTCTTCTGCACTAAAGGCTCCCACAAAACCTATGGGAACGGAATACCCCTCGTGACAATCAGGCATGGCAATCACTTTTTTTAAAACCCCGGGGAGTGTAGCGCCATCCGTAAGCTGGTCAATCGACCTGTCACGCAGAATATCACCAAGCATCTTTTCTGATGCGTAAATACACGCGGGAACTTTCATTCCGCTTTTAAAAGATGTAGGCACCTCCCATGTGTGCGAGTTAATTTTTTTTAGATTATTTATGTCCATAAACTACACCAGTTTTTCAAAAAGCCAAAAAACCAAGTAGCCGGCAGACCCTAATAGCAAGGGATAAATTATAAAAAGAGAGAGTAGGTCTATTATCTTTTGATTTTTAAGGGTGTTTAAAAATCCTTGACTTCCGGCCTCTTTTACCAGGTCATACCAAGTGCTTACCGAGAGTTGAGTGGCAAGGATATTAAAGATGAGTGCAGCTAAAAGTATGGCTACTCCGGCACAAAAAATTTTGATAATAATGCTCATTTCTCAATACGGTTAATTATATTCTTACAAAAACTTATCTTCTCCCGCAACACGATTTTTTCTCGGGCATTTTTATCGGGAAGTCTATCTCCGTGCTGATTGCTACCGCCAACTCCTCTACTATTTTTTCGTACTCCGTCCTCGCTTTCATATAATCTTGGATGGTTTTATTCTTCAACACCTCGCGCGAAAGCTTTTCTTCTTCCTTGCGTTTATCTCTTAATCCTTCAAACCCCTGNTCTTCCCAGATTGCAACNTCTCCTTTTACTCTCTGAAAGCGCTCAAGGAGACTCTTCGCATTTTCATCATTTTGAAAAGCCTCTTTGGTCTCTTTATAAGCTTTATATTTTTTCGTGTTTTTTATCTCTTCGGAAAGCTCTTTTACTTTTTCGGAAATCTTCATATTTTTTACTTTATTTATACTTTTAAATTATCTCTCTAAAAGCATCATAAAAGC